>Ga0208597_1000037_pt1 | contig 43080 bp, 43 predicted proteins | sample LakMenEpi05May12_FD_150673 | JGI IMG/M metagenome (GOLD analysis project Ga0208597, IMG submission 150673) | Freshwater microbial communities from Lake Mendota, WI - 05MAY2012 deep hole epilimnion (SPAdes) | ecosystem: Environmental > Aquatic > Freshwater > Lake > Epilimnion/Euphotic zone ...
GGACCTGGCGGGCCACTAATATTCATTGTTGGCAAAGCATTCACAACGCCAGTTCCTGTGGCTATATTTTTGGTAGACGCACCGGAAGATACACATGTAATATTGCCTGAGAGCCCATTAGTACTTGTATTCATCCTTACATAGATTGTCTTTTCTGCAACTGTACCGCCCAACTGTGTCAATGTTAAAGTATTTGTGAAATCTGATGCAGTTGAGGTAGTACTTACCTGATATCCAGTAGGGGCATTAATGGTAATATTATTTGTAAGGTTTGATCCAGAAATTGTAAAATTTTGGTTTGAGGACACTGATCCAGCACAGGAGGAGAAGGCATTTAAAATACCTGAAGTAACAATCACGGGTGCATTAGCAGCAATAACGTTTAAAGAGCCATTATACTCTTCAGAACATCCGGTACTTGAATTGATTACAGTTAACTTAAAATTATAAGTTCCAGCAGCCGACCGCGGAATAGCAACTGTAATTGTGCCATTTGTAGGCAGCGCTTGGTTGGAAACAGCATTAAATCCTGGCATGGCGCTTGAAGATCCAGCTACAATTGAATATTTATCAAGCCCTACTGAAGCATTAGAAAAGGTGATGTTAAAGCTTGTTGCCTCGGTAGTTACATCTGAAATAGTTCCGACAGTTACCGAAGGGTTTGCAATAGTAACAACCAAATTTGCCCTAGACATTGGGCTAGTCTCACAACCAGAAGCATTGACTTGAGCAACCTGATAAGTTGTTGAACCGGCAGATGTTGTTGATGGTGTTGGGGCTGAGGATACCGGTTGATATGATGTGTTTCCATTAATTAAAACCGGAACATACCATTTTAAGGTATTTCCAGTTACTGCTGTTGCAGTTAATGGGCTGGCAGTTGCCCCAACACAATAAGAAACTGGTGAAGTTGAAGGAGCAGCAGGAGTGGCAACAACAGTTACAGCGATTGTTTTGGAGCAGCCTTGGCTATTGGTATATGTGACATTTGCAGTTCCGGCTGACAAGTAACTAACAAATTGTGAAGTACCCATCGAACTCAACTTGACCACGGAAGGATTAGAGCTAACCCAGGCATTTGAGGTAGCCGGAGTACCCGAACCAGTCCATTGAGCCCCACCTCCTATACAACCTGACAATGACGATGATACTGGCACCCCCATAGATGTAATAGTTGCCTCACAAGTATAAGATTCTGATAATAAATTAGTTACAGCAATATTAGGTTGAGATATTTTTCCATTGAACTGCACATCATTAGCGTTGATTGAAACAATGTTAATGTTGGTACTATCATGTATTGTTGTTGCATTTATAGTGATTGAGTTAGTCTTTTCACTATGGAAAGCCACATTAGCATGGCTTATTTGATTTGAAATAAATGGCAACAAAAATGCCAGAAACAAAAACGATAACGCTTTTTTGATTGACTCGTTCATGAACAATTATTTTAAGTTATAATGCTAGATTTAGGGGTCACAACAAGTTAAAAAGAAGTAAACTGTTTAACATGTGAATGGTATTTACTTAACAAATAAACACAACTTTCATTTGGAATGTTACAGCCAAATATAGAAACTAAAAGAAATAAGGTGTAAATCAATAATTATAATCTATTTAATTGATTTATAATTATTTATATATTATACATGTTCTATTTTTATAAATAAATATTGAAATTAATTTATACATAGTGTATATTTAATAAAATTTAATAAAATGAAAAAGGTAGTTGTCTTACTTGCTGCCATACTATGTTTTCACTTTTCTACAAAATCACAGCCAGTCATTGATAAAGTAGCCAACATTGTAAATTCAAATAGATTAGTAGATAACATTCGTATTACTGGCGGAACTAAAATTAGGCTTGACAGTAGTGTATCTAGTAATGTTACAGAAGGTGGATTTGACGTAATCAACAATAAAGGGGAGATTTGGCTTACTCAAAATGGAAGCAACAAGGTATATAAACTGGGAAGAGAAGGGAAAGCCATACGGCTTGATCGAACAATTAACAGGGGCTTTAATTTTGGAGCAATCAACTTATTTTATAAAGACACCCTATATAGCATTGGAGGATATGGATTTTGGCAAACTACTGGATCTATAAGGTACTTTAACCCTAATTCCGGAGAATGGGATATCGTTAGAAATATAAAGAATGTACCTGTAGCTTCAGGGATTAATGCAATTTGTCATTACGATAAACTACAAGGCAAACTATTTGTTATTTACTCTCCTACCAGGCCAGAGTATGAGAAGTATGATGAAAATATGGACGAAGAAGTATTAATGCAATGCTTTGATTTTAGAGAGAAATCATGGTGGGATATAGCAAGGCAAATAAATCCGAAAATTGCAAAAAAAATAACTGATTTGTCAATAATACAAAACTATGGGCAAACAGCACTAATAAGCTCTAAAGTCAACGGCAAAGTAATGTCCGTTAATTTTAATGCTAACAAAATATATGAGGTTGATTACAAGTACCATACCGAGTTAAAGCAATTACTAAATTCTAGAAATAATTACATCGCTTATACAGTAAATGAGAAATTATACATCAATGATTTAGATGCTAATACAATATTATACAGTACTATAAAAGCAAATCAACTATCAAGTTATCCAGAAGCTTTTTATATAAATGAAACCAATAAACTTGCAAATTCCAGGATACCATGGCTTTCCATATCAATAATTTTCAATATTGCTCTAGGAATAAGCATATTTGTTATTGTACACTTACAAAAAAAGAGAAAAGAGCTATTACTAAATTTAGGATCAGATAATAATAGGCAGCAAAGAGAAATTAAGAGTACTAAAGAATATTTACAATATCTATCAAATATAGAAATTGACCTTCTAAAATTACTTTTAAAAAATAATTTGAATAATGAAAAGACATCTATAAGTCAAATAAATAAAATACTAGGTACAGAAAAAAAGGAAATTAAAATTCAGAATAACATTAGAGGAGAAGCGATCATTTCTATAAATAATAAATTTATGTCATTTGCATTAGTCAAAAACAATTTAATAGAAAGACAAAGAGTAGAATTTGACAAGAGACATATGGAATACTTTATTAATGAAAAGTATGTTAATAGATTTTCGTTGAAAATGTTTTGATTTAGTGTGGACCACACTAATATACGAGTCTATTTGTATTGATAATCAAATAGTTAATGTTTATTGCACACTGAACTGCGCACTATAATTAGGTTACATTCTATTCCACAGTTCACCAGGGAATATTATTAGATTTGATTTTAAAAACCTAAATCCGATTTAAATGCACAATTGGTTTAATAATTACTTATTGTCCCGTTTTGTAATTTCATCTCTTAAGTTTTCAGGTACTTTAGAATTATAGAATTGGTCAATTATCTTTGGCTGAGAAATTTGATTATCCACGATCACATTTATAAATACAAATAACTTATTTGCAGTATCAATATCATCTCTAAGATCTAATTGCCCAGGATGCACTGCGAAGTTTCCAATTACTCTAACACTATCAAGAGCTTGTTGAAGCTTAACAGGTAGGCCCTTTTTAACAAGTTGTGCAATATCATTATTTAAATGATCCCCTTTCTCTCCGAGATGTCTACACAACTTTTGTATTGAAAGTCTTAATAATGCAGACGCCCCTCTTGGTGAAATTGATAGTATATTTCTTGCTTCTAAATAATCGTACTTAACATCTTCAGGCATATCTTCATTTGGAAGAGGCGCTGAACCAGTTATTGGAAAGACAATTTTTTTGTCTACCCAAATTGTAGAATTATTGCAATGTGAGCAATTTGACAAAGAATAGTTTTTAACTACTGATTGATAGGCACCATTACTAAATCTAGCAACATATGACCAATTATGTGCTGAAAATGCCCCGCAAAAAACACAATTGTAAGCACTTAATTCAAATGCTGGCTGAACGTAATGTGACATTTTAAATGGAATTTTAATAAAGTTACCAATTTAAAACTAACAATTTTATTAACTAAAATCTTAATTTGAAATTTAACTAAAGCTTTCTCTTTCTGCCCAGATCTTTTCCAACTTATCAGCAAACTGATCACCAGATACCTTTATATAACGCATAAATGACTTGTGTGAGCGGTGGCCACTAATGGACATGATTATCAGAGGGTCTGTGCCTTTTAAGTATTCGTTCGAGCAAAAACTACGACGGGCTGTGTGAGTTTGCAAATAGTTGAATTTCATGTCAACCAATTCTTTAAGTTCTCGCCCATAAGTTACCTGTTTGGTAAATGGGACGTGGAGGCATGGCAGTTTCTCCCCCACTAATTTAATGATGCGGTTAAACTCGTTATTCTTTGGAACCTTAGGAAGAGCGTTATCATATTTTTTCAAGATAGCATTGACCACAGGATGAATTGGGATGGTAACTTTCCCTCCTGTTTTCTTTTGAACGAATTCAAGGCGATTGTTTCGAATTGCTGATGGATCAATAGTTGAATAATCAGAGAAGCGCATTGCAGTAAAACACCCAACCACAAATACGTCACGTACTTGCTCATGGATTGGATCGTCAAAGTCTTTAATCTCCAACAATTGCAATATTTCGCTTTCGGTAAGGTAAATGCTATCAGTCTCTTCGCGTCTGGTATCGAATTCAAGTTCGACCATTTTAGCCGCCGGGATTTTCTTTAGTTTAACCGCGTACTTAATAATCTGTAAAAGATCCATCATGGCTTTTGCATGCGTATTCATAGCGAACTCCTCATCGATAATTAGGAAGTCGCTAAACTTATCGATATCGCTTTGAGAAAAATCCTTTAAAGTTAAAACTCTCTTTGTTTGCTCCTGAAATTTAAGCAAATAACCTTTTGTGGTTTTGTATGAACCAATTGAAGATGGTTTCAATTTTTGACGCTTAGGTGATAATCTGATCCCAGCTTCACAATCCTGAACAAACTGATCAATAAAGCCAATTAGTGTTTCTTTATGGCCACTATTTACCATATCCTTTTTATTTGCCTTACGATCTGGTCGGTCTATAAGACCAAACAACTTAGATTGCAGATCAATAAAGCTCATTTTAGGCTTACCATTTTTATAACGATCCAACAAGGTTAAGATATCAATTTCTAGTTCTTTTAGCCTTTGAATAAGAAGTGTTGTTGTGGTTTTTCCTACATAGGACTTCACAAAACACTTCTTTTTATCCCAATGGTCTGTCTCGATACTTCGTCCAGTGTACAGAAAGATACTTACACCACTTACTGAAATTTTTACGCGAATACTGCTTACCTTCTGCTTTGGCCGCGCTAAAGAAAACGAAACACCCATTTTTACAAAAATTTAATTTTGACTAATTTCTAATTGATCAAATATTTCAGACTCAAAAAGTAAGGCTTCTTCAGTTGTACAAAGATCTTCCCCTTCTATAGTATGAATTTCAATATCTTCATCATCAAACTCCTGGATTAATGAAACTGAAATTGAATAGCAGGCATTTTTTCCCAAAATAAATTCATCGGGGGAAGCAAAAGGTAAAAAAAACATTCCTTGTTGTTTCAAGATCAATTCTAACTCTTGTGCTCTTTTTAATGCTTGAAATTTTGCTTTCTTCAAATTTTCATCTGCAAATTCTTCTGTATGCGAGTATGATTCATAAGCACCAAAAGTGCTTATGAATATCTCTACTTCGTAATGGAATTTTTCAATTCCTAATTCTGTTTTTAATACTGCTTTTTTCATGTTTAATTATTTATTTGAATTAATAATTTTGCACTCTATGTATCTAGAGATGGGAAATTCTCTTCTGCAGGTTCTAACCCTTCTTCATCTAAATCAATAATGAATCGTAGAGCTGCAAGCATTCCACTATTAAATCCATGGTGCCAATCAGAGCCATCTGAATCATTTAAATTTACAGTTTCATTTGGGTGTAAATTTTCTATTCTTGTCCTATTTTCCACCACTCCATCTACATGAAGATTTTTGTATGATCGAGCATACCAAACAAGATCTAAGTACTTACCTTCCTTTTTACTTACTAAATCGAGGATTTCTTTTTTTTTCATTTTACTATTGGTTTAAATTGTTATTATTTGATTTATTATCATTTGTCAGCAGGTACCAACTAATGAAGTTGTTTAAAAACCCTTGGTAAGGTTCTTGCAAATCATAGATTGGAAAGCATAGGTCATTTAGATTTAATCCGAAGAATTCTCTACATCCTTTTTCAAATCCATTCACAAAAAAACTTAACTCTAAATCCCATTTAACTTTTTCTTCTTGGGCTCTAGCTTTTAAATACTCAAATGGCAAATCCATTAATGCATGAATCTGTTCATTGTTTAACTCTGGTTGTTTTTGATTTTTATTTTTCATAATTATTAAATAACGGATTACTCGCCGCTCCGAGTTTTGTTTATTAATTATTTTTAGTACTCAAATAGTTTACGATTGATGACTTTAGAAATCGATATTGTGACCCACTTTTTTGGCCAACTACCCTTCCTTCTAAGAATAACTTAGTCAGCGTTTGTTCGCTCAACTTTAGTAGTTGAGCTGCTTGTTTTCGATCTAAAACTTCATCTTTAAAGCCTTCGCCTAATCTTGGGTTATTGACTAGTTTTTCAATTTCTGAATTCACAGCATTTGAAATCATGCTAAGCAGATCCCCAACTGGGACTGTTACTACTTTAATTGTGTTTGTCTCCATGTTATTAAAATTTAATGTTTTCCTTATTTTTAGGCCCACAATAATAAGCAAATTTTTTTATCTCTTATATATGTTAGAATATTCAACTAGCATCGCTTCTCTGATTTTCTTACGCCCATCAATTATTGCATTTTCGTCTTTTACTCCATTAGGATACAAATCAAACCTACCTAGAGATTTGAAAAATTTACGCTCTTTCACGCCTTCATCATTTAACCAATAACCCTTTACCTTCATATATAAAATCTTTGTTTGTTTATGTATATTTTGACTAAGTTGAATTTGGGGATCAACAATCATTCTAAATCGAGCAATCTGTAAAATGTACTCATCATTTTTTGCAACAAGATCAGCTACTTGGTTTAATTTTTCATCTGTTTTAGAAATTTCATCTAAATAAATTCGATAAAAATTTATATATGAAGTTTTCAATCCAATTAATTCATTAATAAAATATTTTCCTTCAAAATCACGTTTCAATTCACTGCTAAACATATCATATTCTAGCCATTTCAATGTATTTCGAACAATACTCTGATTATATGTATTATTAAATTTTGACATATTTTGTTCAACCTTTAAATCAATTTCTTTTTTTTCTTCATCAGTCATATCTGGAAGAGAAAAAAAGAAAAAAAATGCTTTTAATGAAGCTGAAAAAGTTCCTACGGTCACTAAATCAAATAGGTGATTCATTATTATTTTGTTTTGCTATGCAAAGGTATGACTACTTAATTAGTTTTCCAAATTTTTAGGAACACTTTTTTGCTAATTAATCATTATATTTTTTAACTACCTTATTTTCAGTTGATTATATTTAAAATAAACTTTCTAAATTACCCCTCCCCTGCTTGCAAGTATCCCCTATCCTATATGGCAGGGCTCCACTCCCACTAATGGGCAACCCTACTTTATGCTAAATTCTAGGCAAAATTACACGTTAAGAATGTATCCCAAACCTATTCCTTATCCATTACTCTAGTTGATCGTTTTAATTCATTAATCAAATCTCTAAATAAATCGGAAATGGAAATTCCAGTCTCTAATATGTGCTGCTCTATAAATTCTCGATCATTATTTGTAACTCTTACCCTGATAAATCTCTCCAATAGTTCTTCTTTCATATTATTTCAAAGATTTAATAGCAACTAGTGCTGGGAAATTATTAGCTGCATAAAAATGCAGAGACCTACGTACATGCTCAGAAACATTGGTATAGTCTGAGGCATTAATTTGTTCAATTATTTGACGCTCTTGTGGCGTTAGACGCAATCTGATAAATTCTGTTCTTTTGGGTTTTACTTTATTCATATCCATATTCTTTATATATAAATATCAAAAAAATTGAAAATGTTTCTGCGTTGGAATACTTTTTAAAAAGTCCTACATATTTATTAATAAAAGAATATATGGAAAAGAAAAAGTATCAAATCACAATCAACCCAACGCCGCTAAAATCAAAGCCGATAAAGTCGGATAATTCAATAGGGATTATCTACAATAACCTGAACCTAGTAACGGGTATTACCGTGAATGAGATCTCCACAATTGTACAGCAACCCTATGGTTATACCTGGTCTGGTGGTGTTTTTAATGGTCCAGTATTAAATAATACCTGGAAATCACAATCTGTTATTGGTTTAGACTTCGATAATAAGGAAACTATAGTCTACCCAGAGGAAGTCATTAGGCGATTAGAGAATTACTCTATCACTCCTCAAATCTGGTACCATACCTTTTCTTCAACAGATGAGCTATTGAAATTCAGAATGATGTTACTATTGGATGATAGTATTGTAGATTCTAATCATCATGAAGTAGTTATGAAAGGATTAAAAACAATTTTCCCTGAAGCTGATCCAAAGTGCTTTCGTAAGGGTGGATTCTTTTTTGCTGGAACTAAATCAGAAATTATTTCACAAGAACCTATCAATACTTTAAAGCTAACAGAACACCTTTCTTTAGAATTAATAACCAAAGATCAAGGAAGAACTAGAAAATTAGCCCCATTAAAAGGATGTAGTTTTGGGTTATTTGGGAGAAAAGGGGAACAATCAATATAGTAATAATAAGAAATATGGTAATTCTCCAAATTATAAAGATGTAATATCTGAAGGGATTGAACCTTTAAAAATAAATTGGGAGGAGGCTAGAAAGAAAGTGAGAATTTTAGATGAATTCCTAAAAGGAAAATGGCTTTATCATGATGAGCTTTTTGGGTTAGCCACCAACTTAGTTAAATTCGAAGGTGGTCGAAAGTTAATGAAGGAAGCAATGACTAAATTCAATGAGGCAGGCTTAACCAACTATACTGAAAACAACTTTAATATTTTCCCTTACCTCGGAATTGCTTCATACCCTGCTCAACCAATAAATACCTTTTCAGAATATGATGAAGATAAACACATATATGACATCGAAACGGAAGTATTAAACCAACGTGGTAAAATCCAAATTTTAGAGGCTATACATAGAATACCACTTGTTGAAGCAGAAGAAAAGTTGAAAATTGAATTTGAAAAAGCTTTAAAATCAGATCAAAAAGGGAAAATCTATCTCTTTAAACTTCCTACCGCCATTGGTAAGACTAGACTACTTACAACTACAAATAACGCTACAATTGCCCTTCCAACTAGTAGGTTGAAAGAAGAAGTGACTGAAAGAATGACCGTCTCTTACAAAATGACACCTAATCCCATAAAATTCAATGACGAAAGAATTAATAACCTAATCGACTATTATTACTCAATGGGTCTTCAACAAAAAGCAGTTGCAGTACTTCATAAGATTGTATCAGGTAGATTCAAATATACGGTCTGTGAGGAGGATTTAAAATATGCCCAAGATTATCTGGATCAACTTGAAAAATGCCTAAAATCAGATGAAACCGTCTTAACTACTCATACAAGAGCTGTACATACAAAATTCAAGCACGATACTTTGATATTTGATGAGGATCCAATTGGTTGTTTGGTTCAAATCAATCAGATTAAAATTTCAGACCTTTTTGTTGCTAAGTTAACACTACAAAAAAACAGACAAGACTTAACCAATATCATTAATATCCTAAAAAATGCAAATTCTGGTGAAATAATCTCTTCCCCAACTATATTGATTGAGTTAGATGAACTAGTTGAAAAGTTATCAGAAAATACAAAAGTTGAATCCAATGTTTTTGGATTCTTTGCATCATCCTTTTTTGTAAAGGATTCATTTGACCCAAACCTAATTCATTATGTCAGTAAGAAAGAGCTTCCGGAAGATAAAAATATCATAATCCTATCAGCAACAATTAATACGAATATTTACAAATTACTATTTGGTGACAGAATAGAAATTTTTGACATTGGAGAAGTTGAACAGAAAGGAACTATTATTCAATACACCAAACGATCTTGTTCAAGAAAGGGTCTCAGCAAATATGTAAATCAAATTAGTGATGCTGTAGGCGATAAAAAGGTTATTACCTTCAAATCGTTCACTGACCAATTTTCAAACGCAAGTAAAGAGATGTATTTTGGTAATTGCTCTGGATATAATACACTCGCAGGAGAAAGTCTGGTTGTAGTAGGAACCCCGCATAGAAACAATGTTGAATATCTGTTGTTAGCCAAAGTACTTGGAGTCAATTTTAAAACCTCAGATACAACCATGGGATTTAAAGAGATTGAATACAATGGATTCCGATTCATGTTTAATTGCTATGATAATAGTGAGCTAAGAGAAATTCAACTAGGATTAATTGAATCAGATTTGATCCAGGCTGTAGGTAGGGCTAGAACATTAAGAACTGAGGCAATCGTTGAATTATATTCAAATTTTCCGCTTAAAATTGTGAATGAGTTTGTCTGGAACAATTCTAATAAAATAAGAGGATAAATAATATCTATCCTCTTATAAACATTAAAAAAAATGCAAAACTTTATTATAAATATCTACAAAACAATCAAAATCTTATTATTATTCTAAATAAAATAAGGCCAATTAAGAACCTCTTGTATCGTATTTTATGAACTATATTGATGTACAACAAATGTTACCACATTGAAAACACAAATTATTTCAAAATTCAAGATTTAAGTATTTTAAACCGAATTATGTTCAATTAAGTGATTTAACAAAATAAGGTTGGGAATAGGCTCTCTTTAAAGAAATATGAACAAATAAATTCAAAAATTAAAGTTTATAGATTATAGATCTTTAATAGATGTCAGATATTTATATTTAAACACAGTCTATGAGAAAGAAGAAAATTATTATTATCACAGAAATACAAGCAAAAAAACTCATTAATCAAATAATTAATGAGTCGAAAATGAATGTTTAAAAACGAGTATGGACTAATTGAAACTGTTTGAAATAATGGTTACTTACATTATTGAAAAATATTTATTGAAATAAATATGGTCAATTATTTGACTTTGTCATTTTTTCCTTAGCTTTTTGCATATACTAATTGCTGATTTACTAAATACTAATTACTATAATACTAATTTCTAATATACTAAGTACTGAATACTATATTCTAATTACTACAATACCAAATACTATTCTACTAAGTAGTGTATTTTAATTTCTTTTCAATCAAAAGCAAACTTGTATCAGTCTTCCGCTCAAACTGAACTCTTCTTTATCGATTCTGACCTATTATTCCGGCTTTATTTATCCATTTTGGCTTAATCATATCCTAATCGATATCTATTGCTTAAATAACCAAATATCTACAGTTTTGACTGTCTGAAAAAGGGGGTACTTACAGCCACATTCTGATCAATACGCCCTGAAACAATAAAAGCTCACTGATAGTGAGCCCTTATACATTTTAAATAGTTTTATTTGAATTCTAATCTATTCCCGAACAGTTCCTTTAAACTCCTCCATCGTCGCATGTCCATCTGCACTTATTCCCTTTCTCTGAACAACATTCAATAGAGTCATCCATAATATTTTAATATCCAAAGCGAATGAAATCTTTTCAACATATTCTACATCCAGTTTAAATTTCTCCTCCCAACTTAGAGTATTGCGACCGTTTACTTGAGCCCAACCTGTTATACCGGGCCTTACATTATGACGTCTTGCCTGTTCCGGGGTATAGCGTGTTAAATATTGAGTTAGTAATGGTCTTGGGCCAACTAAACTCATCTCACCCTTAATAATATTAATCAATTGAAGTAATTCATCAATTGACAATCCTCTAACGATTTTACCTATTCTAGTAAGTCTAACTTCATCCGGCAAAAGATTTCCATTAACATCTCTGCCATCATGCATTGTCTTAAATTTTAATATTGTAAAAGGCGTACTTTGATACCCAGGTCTCACTTGAAAAAACAGTGCATCTCCTTTATTGACAATTAGTAATAAGATGAAGCAAATTATTATGATAGGTGAAAAAATTAACAACAAAATTGAAGCTGCAATCAAGTCTAGTAACCGTTTAAAATATGTCTTGTACATTTTCTATTTTTGATATTTGTCAAAAATAACGTCCAAACTATCAAAGATTCGAATAAATTCTTCATCTGTCAAGTTAGACCCACTAGGTAAACACAATCCATCCTCAAATAACTTGTCTGAAACACCATTAATATAGCTTTTACAATTAGCGAATACAGGCTGTTGATGCATAGGCTTCCAAAGTGGCCTAGATTCAATATTATCTGCTTCCAATGCTAATCGTATAATTTCTCTTGTCAATCCATAATTAAGTTTAGGATCGACAAGAATACAAGTTAGCCAACGATTAGAAAAGTATCCATCAAGCTCCTCTTGGAATTTTATGTTAAATCCTTTTTCTTTCAAACGTGAAAAATAAGAAACATATCGTTGATAATTTGCCCTTCTTGCTTCAACACGATCTTTTAATACTTCTAATTGACCTCTTCCAATTCCAGCTAATACATTTGACATTCGATAATTATACCCAATATGAGAATGCTGGTAATGCGGGGCAGCATCTCTAGCTTGAGTGGCCAAAAAGCGAGCTTTTTCAATCATTTCTGCATTATTAGATAATAATGCTCCTCCACCTGATGTAGTAATAATTTTATTCCCATTAAAACTCAATACGCCAAACTCTCCAAAGCTCCCACAAGGTTTATTTTCAATATTAGAACCTAGGGCCTCTGCAGCATCCTCAATTACTGGAACTCCATACTCTTCAGCAATTAAGAGTATGTCTTGCATTTTAGCAGGCATTCCATATAAATGGACAGGAATAATTGCTTTAGGTAACTTACCAATTTTTTTTGCCTCTGAGAGTGCTATTTTTAGCAATTGCGGGTCCATATTCCACGTTTCAGACTCTGAGTCTATAAAGACAGGATTAGCACCTTGATATGCAATTGGATTGGCAGAGGCTGAAAAAGTAATTGATTGACAAAATACTGTGTCACCTGACTTAACACCCAATAAAATTAAAGCTAAATGAATTGCTGAAGTCCCAGATGACAATGCTGCTGCATGGTTAGATTTCGTTTGAACTTGAAGACCTACTTCAAAAGCATTTACATGAGGACCAAGAGGAGCAATCCAATTGCTTTCAAACGCCTCATTTACATATCTTAGTTCATTGTTACCTATATGAGGGGAAGAAAGCCAGATTTTAGTTTTCATTTCTGAGTATTATTTCTTGAAAAGAATTTATAATGAATTGAGGTAAAAAATCTTTTTGAAGGTCAAAATTTTGACTATGGACATTTTGACCTCTATCTAAAATGCAAATTGAAGTCCACCCTAACTTATTAGGTGTAATAAAATCTTTTTTTGGATTGTCGGCTATATAAATATAGTTTTCTGGGGGTTGATCATTCATGACCAATCTGTAATTAACTTCTGATGGTTTTTCAGAATTCACTTCCTCCGAAATAACAATACTTTTAAAATAATAATCTATTCCTAATGCTTTTAATTTATTCCTTTGTGTTATTGATCTCCCATCGGTTATAAGAGACATCTCGTATCCATTAGAAAACAGCGTGTCTAAAAAAACTTTAGAGTCCTTATATAATTCGATTGAAGGAATATGGTATCGATAAACATCTAATACCATTTGAATAGTTATTTCATTATTTGAAACATTAATGATTTGATCAATCCAATTTTTTCTGTTGTTTAAAATTGAGACAAGCGAAATATGTTTAATTTCAAAATAATTGTAAACATATTCAATACCTGATTTTTCAAAATCGCGTTCTGAATATAAGGTATCATCTAAATCAAAAACAAATATTTTACTACTTGGTAAAATCATCTTGATCTAAAATTACTTCGGAATCAAACCTTAACATAACTCTATTCTCAATCCAATTATCATTAAATTCAACTTGTTCATTCATGATATATTCCTGAATAATATACTGAGGATAGTTAGCCCCAGCAGCATATGATAAAGGATATCCACCACCAAACCTAGGATTTATCTCAATTCCAATAATTTCATCAGTTTCTTTACCTATGAAAAACTGAAACGCTAAACACGCTTTCGCACCCTTTATGAAGCTTAATTTATCCTTAAGTATCTTATAAAATTCATGTTTCTCAGTTTTTCCTTTACTAATTTCGCCTCCTCTTACCTCTATTCTTCGTCTTGGAACTAAACACTTTAAATTACTATTTTTATCATAATAAGCATCAATTGTATATTCATGAAAATCCTTAGGATTGACATATTCCATGAACATTAACTTTGGATTATTCAATAATGAATCAGTAAGTTCTTCTTTAGAATTAATTAAATATATGTCTTTACTTAAACTGCCGTCATATGGCTTTATGAATAAAGGAAATGATGGATTCTTTTTATCAATAGCACTTGGGATTTCAATCTTAAGATATTTAAATAAAATATTGGTTTGGCGTTTATCTCTACACTTTGAAATAAGGTCAAAATCAGAAACAACAATCAGAATGTTATTTAATAAAAAAAGTTCTTTGGACTCGGACAATACAAGTAATTCCGTATCGATTGTAGGTATAACTATTTTAATTTCCTTCTTAATACAAAGTTCTAATATTGAATTAATATAATTTTCATTATCCACTCTTGGTATAGTAAAGAATTCGTCAGAAACTCTACAAGCAGATGACCATTCTGGATTTGCTTCTGCAGTATAAACTTTAGAGTAAGGAAATTTTTTCTTTAGCTCAGCTTGAAAAGCTCGGACAAGTTCAACTCTTCTACCGGCAGACGTTATTAAAATATTATTCACTTATATTTAAATTTTTTCAATGATTTTATTGTAAGAATTTTCAACAGTGTATTCATTGATCAAAAATTCAAATCCATTTTTACCCATTAAAATTCTTCTGTTTTTATCTAATAGTTTTTCCACATTCTCAAAAAAAGCTTCAGAATCACTTGTCAAACATCTATATCCAAAGTTATTATTAACTGCAATTTCGCCAATATCAGTAACTAAATCAGTTGCACAAATGACAGGTAAACAATTTTGCATATAACCTAAAATACGAGACGGGAAATTAGGAATTGTAAAGAGTGGGTTTAAGAAAATTAATCCAACATGAGATAGCCTTATTATTTCATCATATTCGGATTTAGGTAATTCTTTTATTAGCAAAGCATTAAGTATACCCTCAGTTTGAATCCAATGACTAAAATTATTATACTCAGTGCCATCTCCAACAATGAGAAAAAAAGCTTTTTTGATAGATTTGCAATACGCAATGTTAGCTTTTAAAAAATCAATTCCTTGAGGTATACCTAAGTTTCCTCCAAAAATGAATATTACCCTATTTCTAGGTATATTATATTTAATATATAAATCAGGCTCCAATCCAAAAGAGCTCCCTTTTACTTCAACTTCAATAGAATTAGGGTTTACCTCTAGCTTTTTCTTTTCAATTTCAGGGTTTTTTTCCAGTACATAGTTGAGATTAGCTGGCGACATACAGCCAATAAAATCTGATATTTTATAAAGTTCTTTTTCTTGTTTTCTAAAATAATTATAAAGTATTCCTCCGTGTTTTAATAAATTTAGATCAACGGCATTTTGAGGAAATATATCTTTTAGTAGTAAATATGTTTTGGCATTAGAAGCATTTTTTAATCGTCTTATAAGATAAGTAAAAGTTATAGGTGGAGTTGAATAAAGTATCAAATCAATATCCTTATAATTTACATATTTCTTAATTGCTTTGTAATAATAAAATTCTAGAAAAAGAGTAGTAATCCCCTTTTCTATTATATTGGTTTTTTGAATATTTGTAGTCCAAACATTTAATATTTTTACACCGCCTTCATTAATATATCTAGTTTTATTTCCATACTTCCTTTCGGTTGGACTAACAATAGTCACTTCATGACCATTATCCCTAAATTTTCGTAATAAATCAGGATAAATACCTTGGACTTCAATATTATTAATTTTAGCTAATGTTAAAAAAAGAATTTTCATTATTCAGACCAAACTACTCTTTTAACATAATCAGTATAGCTTATGATAATTCTAACCATTTTATCAGATACATTTGGCATAGAATAATCTGCAACTCTTCTAAATGATCTTTCCCGTCCTCTCTTTTGAGACTCTAGTTGAATCAAGCCTTGCAAAACTCTTTCTGGATTTAGTCCGACCATCATCACCGCTGCTTCTTCCATTGCCTCAGGACGCTCATGTGCTTGTCTGATATTTAAAGCTGGGAAATTTAAAATTGATGACTCTTCAGATATTGTCCCACTATCAGACATGACAGCTTTTGAGTGTAGCTGTAAAGCATTGTAATCGTTAAAACCCATCGGTTTTAAGAATTGGATTTCGGGACGCATTTGGATTTTCCTGGTATCAATCATTTTTTGGGTACGAGGATGTGTGCTCACAATAATTGGAAAACGGTATTGTTCTGCAATCAAATTTAAGCTATCCATTAAACCTTTAAAATTTTTCTCGCTATTGATGTTTTCTTCACGGTGTGAAGATACTACAAAGTATTGTTGTGGTTTTAAATTTAATCGAGTAAGTATATCAGATTTCTCAATTGCTGGGAGGTAATGATTTAAAACCTCGAACATTGGAGAACCTGTTTTGATGATGCGATCTGCAGGCAATCCTTCTCTTAAGAGGTATTCCCTGGCAATGTCGCTATAGGTTAAATTGATGTCGGATATGTGGTCTACAATTTTTCGGTTCGTTTCTTCTGGCACGCGTTGGTCGAAACACCTATTACCTGCTTCCATATGAAATATAGGGATATGTCTTTTTTTTGCGGGTATAGCACATAAGCAACTATTGGTGTCCCCTAAAACCAAAAAAACGTCGGGTTGTTCTGCCTCTAGCAAAGGATCAATTTTAATTAAAATTTGTCCTACTGTTTCTGTTGCTGTTGCTCCTGCCGCATTTAAAAAGAAATCGGGTTTACGAATACCTAAATCATCAAAAAATATCTGGTTCAATTCATAATCATAATTTTGACCCGTATGAACTAAGATGTGTTCTATAGCTTCTGAGTTGTCTAAAGCTGCCATTACTCTGGACAATCGAATTATTTCTGGACGGGTTCCTACAACCGTCATTACTTTAAGTTTTTCTTTCATTTATATTATTTCTTTATAAAAGAATTTCAATTATACATTTTCAAAATAAGTATCTGGATCAGTTGGATCATAAAATTCATTGATCCAAAAATTAGTATACAATACCTCATCTCCAATATTTTTAATATTATGCGTATACCAAATTGGCATGTCTACATAAGAAGGCGAGTCACCATCTAAATAAAAATCCAATACTTCATCTGTACCTATTCGTCTTAACTGAATTAAGGCTTTCCCTTTAATTACTGCAAAACGTTCAATTTTACGAGTATGATAATGATTTCCCCTTATAATATTTGGAGCAGTAGTAGAAAATGAAACCTGCCCCCCTATTCCTAGACGAATAATCTCTACAAATGAACCCCTCGTATCAACATGTTTTACAAATGATACTGGAAAATGATTTTTAATATCCATATAGCACCGGAACGTATTGAGCAAATTCAATTCGAAGGTGCTATTCATAGCTGGTATAATTCCCTTTTCTTGATATTCTGATTTATATTTTTCTAATAAGCTCAAAATTTCCGACACCTTAGCTGTTGCTGTAAATGGCACTATCATTTCCGCTTGACTTTTTGCACTCCTAATCTCAGATAGTATTGCTTGAACGAGTTCACCAACATAAATTAATTTCAACTCACCATCAAAAGCTATTGTTGGAGTTTCGTTATGAGCTAATTGATGACAAAATGTAGCAATTACAGAATTGTAATGCGGATGACCAAAAGGACCGAATACATTAGGAATAATTAACCCTGTAAATTTTCCATTAGATTGTAGTGACCAGTTGTACAATAATTCTCGGCCTGCTTTTTTTGATTGTCCATATTCATTGTCTCTTTCTTCTTGGCTTGAGGAAGAAAATACTACATGCGCCTTACTTTGAGTAGATTCCAAAGCGTTTACTAACTTTTGAGCCAATTCAATGTTGGTGTTATAAATCACTTTAGGATCATTGTGACGATTCATTGCCGCTAAATGCACAATCACATCACACTGACCAACAAACTCATTGAATAGTGTTGTATTTGATAAATATTCTTTTTTAAATAGTACCCTTTCAAACTCCTGCGGATATAGACCAAGGGTATTATATAAATGTTGCCCTATGAATCCTTGTTGACCGGTTATTCCAATTTTTATTTTCATCAGGATTAAACTACATATTGTATAACATTCAGATCTCCGAACACCTCTTTTTTGATTAATGGCAATTCTGATAATAATTTTTTTATCCCCTCTATCCCCTGCTGTTCTGTATTGTGAGAATGGTAATCCTCAATTTTTGACAAATCAATTTCACCTTCAGAAAAATATTGTGCATAGTTTAAATCCCTATTGTCAGCAGGTATTCGGAAAAAATTACCCATATCTTCTGCTTTTACCATTTCTTCACGTGTACACAAAGTTTCATATAGTTTTTCACCATGTCGGGTTCCAATGATTTTTATCTCATTGTCTGCATTACATAATTCCTTTAGTGCTTTTGCCAAATCACCTATGGTACCAGCTGGTGCTTTGTTTACAAACAAATCGCCAGGGTTGGCGTGCTCGAAGGCAAAGAGTACTAAATCTACAGCATCTTCTAACGACATAAGAAAGCGGGTCATATTAGGGTCTGTAATGGTTAATGGCAAGCCTGCTTGTACTTGTTTTAAAAACAAAGGAATTACTGACCCCCTAGAAGCCATTACATTACCGTAACGTGTTAAACAAACGGTAGTTTCATTAGTATTTCTGGCAGCTGCAATGGCTACTTTTTCCATTAGGGCTTTAGAAATACCCATGGCGTTAATTGGGTAGGCCGCCTTATCGGTGCTTAAACAAATCACCTTACTGACTTTATTTGCAATTGCAGCATCAATCACATTTTGTGTGCCAAAAACATTAGTTTTGGTGGCTTCTAATGGAAAAAACTCACAAGAAGGCACCTGCTTTAGCGCCGCTGCATGAAAAACATAATCAACCCTTTGCATAGCACGTTCTACACTACTGTAATCTCGAACATCACCAATGTAAAATTTGAGTTTATCACTTTTTAGTTGGTTTCGCATATCATCTTGTTTTTTCTCATCACGAGAAAAAATTCGAATTTCATTAAAATGATCCGTATGTAAAAACCGGTTTAAAACAGCAGAACCGAATGACCCTGTGCCACCAGTAATAAGTAAAGTTTTATTCTTGATAATCATTATTGATTAATTTTAAATATTTTATTTTTTTCTAATTGAGTTGGGTAATTAATCAAAACCGCCTTATAGGGTCCCTTAAAAACAAACAAACTTCCTGCTGCAACTCCTATTACGCCATGTTTGTCAATTACTTTTTCAATATCTGAAAGAGAACCTGCGCCACCTAAAACCGTTAAAGGTATAGAAACTGCTTCGGCAATTTTATCAATTAAATTTAGCTCATATCCTTTCATTAGACCATCTTGATCAATAGAGTTGATAATAATTTCTCCACATCCTAATTGTTCTAATTCTTTGGCAAATTTAACAGGATTAATACCTGTTGCTTTTTTCCCATTGTGGGTATATACCATATATCCTCCAAGCATTTTTTTTTTCACATCAAGTACCACAATGACACTTTGACTTCCTACTCTATGAGCTATTTCGGTAACTAATTGGGGGGTTTGAGTTACAGCACTGCTTAATGCTATTTTTTCAATTCCTAAGCCAAATATTTTTTGAGCTTGTTCTACAGTTTTTACCCCACCACCATAACATAAAGGCATACGAGATTGATTGGCTAATTTTTCTATTAACACATAGTCAGGTTCACGATTAAATACAGTTGCATCTATATCAAAAAAAGCCAATTCATCCACTTCTTTTTCGTTAAAAATACGAACTGCGTTGATGGGGTCACCTACATATTTAGGTGATTTAAAGTTAACCGTTTTTACTAAGCCCTTATCGTGCAATAATAAACTAGGAATAATTCTAGGACGCAGCATATTTATAGTTTAGCAAAATTGTATAATAATTTTTCTCCGTATTGGTGGCTTTTTTCTGGATGAAATTGTATTCCATACACATTATTTGAATTCACAGCCGAAGTGAATGAAATTCCATAATCTGAACATGCAATGCTGTCCCCTAGGTTGTTACATTTAAAATAATAAGAGTGTAAAAAATAGAAAATAGCCTCTTCTTCTAAACCTTCAAATAAAGGATTACCGTTAATTGGAACAACATCATTCCAGCCCATATGTGGTAACTTGGTTCGCTGTTGAATTAATTGTTCATCAAATTTCAGAATGTCTGCATCTATCCACCTGAGTCCTTCTTCTTTGCCTTCGTCACTTCTATTGCCCATCATCTGCATACCAACGCATATCCCAATTATAGGAATTTTTTTTTCTAACACCAACTCATCTAATTTTTGCCTCATACCTGAAGCATTGAGTTGCCTCATTGCATAATCGAAAGCACCTACTCCTGGTAAAATTAACTTTTCCGCATCATTTAAATCAGCAGATGTCGAGGCAATTTTTGTTGGAATATTCAAACGTTTATAAACGTTTTGAAAGGCAAAAATGTTTCCAACTCCATAATCGATTAATGTAATCATCTAAATAATCTTTTTTCAAGCCCTAATTTTGTCATTACTTTAGCTCCGAAACCAATTAATTTAATTTTGGTTTTATAATTGTGGAAAGTTTTATTTTTTCCTTCAAAAATAACTTGTAATTCATCTCTAGTCAAGTCTAGTTTATCCGCCACATAATCGAACTCTTTTTGTAAAAAATCTTCGGACAGTTCTGGCTTGGCAATACGCACCAAAGCTTCTTCCCTTGTCATCTGTCCAGTTAAAATCAAACTAGAGAAATGTGCTCTTCTTTTTTCGAACCCAAATTTTCGGGGCAGCCAAAAATCTTCATAAAATCGAGTAAAACGAGATTCATGATGTTTGTGTTGAAAGGATTCCCAACCAAAACGATCAAACAACAATTGTTCTGCATCCTTTTTAATATAAGGGAGTAAATTTAATGGTTTAAAAACCTGCATTCCCAGTACATATCTATAATAAATTTTGTAAGTTAATATATCTACAAGTGGAAAGGTTTTTAGCGGACGTTTACCAAATTTAGCATGAATATCTTTTACCAACATCGTATCAATTCCTGGAAATGCACCCCATTCTTCAGGTTCCCTACAACATTCTGTTGAAAAGTTCCCTCCCGTAAGTACGTACTTTATCTTATTCTTTCTAGCAAATTTATACAGCCCTGAAAAAAAAGCATAATCTTGGGGCATATCTTGATCAGCAATCTGCGATTTCAAAAAAGCAACCTGCAAATCTTTCATTTCCTCCCAATTGATTACTTCGGTAAATAAATCGAGGCCTAAGCCATTACATAACTTTTCAATATTGCTAACAGCTTTATCCGTATTCCAACCTGCATCAACATGAAATAATAAAGGACGTAGACCCATAACTTCTTTAGCCACATAAGCTACATAAGAGCTATCTAAGCCTCCGCTTAATCCTATGATGCAATCAAAATCCTTACCCCTTCCTTCTTCTTTAATTTTATCTGCAGTAGCCATAAGTTCTTGAAACCCTCTTTCATTAGGATGCCAATTTGGCTCAATGATTTCCTTATAATTAATATAATAATCACTCTCGCCTTTTTCATTAAAAATAATATTGGGATCAGAGTTATCCATTATTGTTTTAGTACATATTTTATATTCTCTCATATCTAGTTGTTAAATTGTAGTGTCTTTAATATTAAATTATCCCACGTCAAATATTTCTCAGTAACTTTTTGTGCTCCAATTTTCATACGATTCAACTTAGCTCTATCATTGATAACTATATGAATCTCTATAAAGATTGACTCAGTACTTATTCTTTCATTCCCCAATAAAATAATATTTTCGTGTTCATTTAAATAATCAATAGATTGATTACCTGTATCGCCTACAATTAATGGTAAGCCCATGCTTATAGCTTGTTGCCACAATATAGATTGACTCGCTGGAAAAACCGCCAAATCTGCAGCATCTAAGTACTTGTAAACCTCTATGCTCTTCAGCCATCCTATGAAGTGAATCCTCGGATGGTTATTAGCTATATTGAGAAGCGATTGTTTATAATCTTGATCTTTTTCACCTGCCTCCCCAATAATAATTAGGTGCACGTCAGTGCAATTTAACTTATGAAATGCTTCAATGAGTAGCTCTGTTTTCTTGAGCTTTTGTAATTTGCCCCCTGAAAAAATTACAATATCTGTGCTTGGTATATTTAGAAATTCTCTAATATGCGATCCCTCTTTTTTTTGCTTTACGCTTTTGCCCATATCTGTGTCTGCCCCCAATGGCAACAAATCCATTAGGTTTAAAGGCACTTTATATACCTCATTTAAAAACTTAGTGCTTGCTGGCACTATTGGAAATATTTTTGACAAGTAAGGCAATACAGGATCTAAGTATAATTTCTTTCTTATTATTTTATGTAAAATATTCAATGAAAGCCAACCATTTGCGGAGTTGCTATGATCAGCGTGAAAGTCCATAATCATCTTACAAGCGGGATTATTTTTCAAATAATCGCGAGCCTCTAAAATATTCAGCATAATGTCATGTACATATATTAAGTCGGGCTTTTCTTCAATTAAAATATTTTTTATACTCGTATATTTTCTTAATTTATTGAAAATATTCCAAGCATAAGGAAGCTTGATGATTTTTGCTCCATTATCAAAGTAAACTCTTTTGGGAGCCTTTTTATCGTGCTTATTCTCATAATAATCGAATATGGACTCAAAAGTTGAAGTAATCACAGTAACATCATGTGAATGTTTTGTATAGTATTTAGTTAACAAATTTTCTTGATATTCGAGTGTTTCATTGTAGAAATCACATAGCATTACAATTTTCATACAAAATTAAATTACGTGGTTTAAAATTTATTTTTTCGCATCAAAGCCTTCCTCTCTATTACTCTCCACGATAGCCACGCAAGTATTATTACAATTAGAAAAACTAAAAAAAAGTAATAATTATCGGCTACCCAATATCTTTGAACAAAAAAGTTAACTACTAACATGTGATAGATATATAAGCCGTATGAAATGTCATTACCCCTTAGTATTTTTTCGCTAAGGGAGTTTTTTGTGAACGCCGCAGATAGGGTAAGTGATGCTAATAATAAACTTGTAACTAAGTTAAATACATTTTGTATAAAATAGGACTTTAAAGAATATCCAAGTATATTTCCAAAAACAACAATATATGACACATACAAAGTAAACCATAATAAGAATTGACCTTCGAATAAAAACTTAAGCTTATTCCAATATTTGTAGGCAATAACTCCAAAATAAAAATAAAACAAATAAGGGAAAACAGATACAGTAGCTATTTTAACCAATGTATTATCTTGATTCAATGATCCAACAAAAATATTTAAAGTAATAAATATAGTAAAAAGTATAGCGGGTAAATAATCTATTTTTTGTCTAAACTTATTGATAATAAAGTAAAGAAATGGAACAATTAAATAGAATTGAATTTCCACAACAATTGTCCACAAGCTGCCATTAGGTGTGTGAACCCCCCAAAACCTTAATAAATCAGGAGTGTAAAATTGAAAAAATGATGCTTGAAGTCCTAACCAAATTAAAAGCGCATTTGATCTCGCAAAAGCTAATTTATCCCCAGGAAAATCATAAATTAATAGTGCAACAAGTAAAATTAGGCAAACCCAAAGGGCTGGATACAACCTTAGAAATCTATTAATAAAGTACTTTTTTAGATTGCTATTAGAGTTTTCAAACGACCAATAAATTAAAAAACCACTTACTGTGAAAAAAATTGGCACACCAGGAAAATAAAAAATAAACTTTTCGCCAATATATTCTAACCAGTTTCCTCGTATTTCTAGGTGTAATAAGGTATGTGTGAATACTACTTGTAATGCGGCAAGTAATCTAATAATATTAAAATTATTTTCTCTACTAATTATATTTTCCAAGTATGAAATGTTTAGCTGTGAGGTAAAGTATATATGCTCTTGTAATCTGTTTTTAAGAAGAATAGAAGCAACATAATGAACAAGCCTCCCCCTGACCACATTGATTGAAATAAAGAAGTGTTTAACAATGTTCCTAAAAAAGGAATAAATAATAATACTAAAAACATTTTGTTATAGTTCCTCGTAATAGAATTAAGCAAAATAAGTAAGAAAAAAAAGACAACACTAATAATCAAAACACCTAGCATACCTAAGGAGGCAATACCATCTGTCGCCCAAAAATTGGCATTTGCATTCATTTCAGCTGTCCAATAATATTGACCTACAACTCTACTAATTACTAAATCGCCATAAGGATATGAATGTGTAATGGCATTTACAGGGCCAATATGTGAATAATATATATAGGGATGTGTTGTAAAAAAATCATAATAAATAAAATTCAAATGCCCGCCTGTACCGACAACCCTCCATAATAAAATTGAAGTTACTATGAATATAGGTGATTCTGGGCCAGTAGTTACTACTAATAATAAAGACATTAAACCAGCTAAACTTAATAATAATACAGAATACATATTTTTCAATCCAAAACGCACTAAAAGGAAATATAACCCATACAATATAAATGGCATAAGTATAGTTCCTTTTGAAGCTGTAGCCATATATAATATCACTGAAGAACCCAAGCCCACCAAAAAATAAAGCATTTTTTTAGTAATAATCCCGTAAAGCACGCATAATGGAATAAGGAGGCTACTCAACCAAGTGGTGATATAACTTGTAAATAAGTCATCCCCTATATCCATGTTGGAGAATCGTTGCGTGTATACTTCATTAAAAGATACAAATCTTAAATTTCCCCTGTAAACATACAAAGGCACTAAAGTAAATAGTATTGTTAATATTAAAATGAATTTAAAAGAAATAAACTTTTTGAACCTTTTATTTTGTTTAAATAATATTATTCGATCGGCAAGTAAGAAAAGTGTTATAGATGCAAAAAATACTAATTGAACAATAAATTTAGTAACCGGATCTATATTTAGCCCAATTGCCACACAAACTATAGTAGGAATATATAATAATATATAAATAAATATAGCTATAAAACTCGATATTTCCTTAAACCCATTATAAAATACACTCGGAAGTGCTGCGAGCATAAAGCTGATTATTAAGGTTATGATACTATGTTGATGAATCGGGAAATTTGCATATTCGAAATAGAAATTCAAGAAATATACATAGCTAAAATAAAAAACAATTGAAAATACAATTGCTAGTATAAAACTATATCTTTTTGAAACCATCTTATTGTTTTTTAACAGCCTTTAAGAATCTAATATAGATTTCTTCAAATCTTTTAGGCTCTCTATTTACATAAGTATTGTGCCACAAAATGGTAAACACACCCTTGTATGCATCTATTTTTTTTTTCAAATCTAATAATGAACTTAATGCCTCTTTCTCGGAATATTTTCTGTATTCAATTAAAGTAACATCCATAGCTATTAATGGTTGAATTTCAAAATTAAATGCCTCGCGCTCATTTAAATTATAAAACTTATACTTGTGCGAAGTACCACACCTAAAGCCCTCTTGCTCTGCATATCCAAGGGTATAATCAACTTTTACATCTGAATCAATTAATATTTTTACAGTTTTTTCTATATTAAAACGCAGAAAATGTTGCCTACTTCTATCAATTTTTAAATCGGTAAAATTTTCAAGCTTCTGCAATTGTCTTTTAAAGACCTCTAAAGAATCATATGCAAAATAGCCTGGATGAAAACCAATTGAAATTTCTTTAGATTTTAAAAACTCAAAAACAGGGATTAATTTATGTAACTCATAACCTTTGTCAAATTCGTTTTTGTTCGAAGCCATAAAAAAAAATATTGACTTCAATCCCCTTTTTTGAGACTCGTCAGCCAAAAAAATAATCGAATCAGTATAAGGATCTCCAGAGATTCTTAACCCTTTCTTTAATAACTGTATTAATGACCTAAATAATAATGCTAAACTCTTATACAGAATCAAATCACCTATAAGTGTTCGTAAAGTTAATTTTAAACTAGGAAATCTTTCAATTTCATCAATATCATGTGTCGTGATTACACTTGAAGTTTGGGTTCTGAAGATAATAGAATTGAATTTATCCAAAAGTAATTCTTTAAATATCAAGGCATACTCATCAACTATTGCTATTTTAAAGTAATTGTAATGATAAGCCAGTGACTCTTCAAATTTAAATCTTCCATGTTTGTCAAGTTTAGTAGAATAATACTCTTCTATTCGCGATAGTTCAATAAACGGAATTGAAAAAAAATCAAAATTATCAAATTTAATCCAATTTGGGTCTTCGCCGAAAAAAGGCACCTTAGAGACTGTATGAATGCTATTGAACGACCTAAGCGATATTTCTTTATTTAAAAACAATTTAACAAGACCTGGTTCAGTTAATTTAAACTTAACACATTTACTTTCTTCAGGAGTGCTAATCAAAATTTTTACAAAAGTCTGCTCAAAAACTTCTATTTGAAAATGTAAGTTTTGCACACCTAAAATAGATAAGTATGTATTAAATACATACCTGATCTCAGGTTCATCAAATGTAAAATTAGTAGATTGAATGCCAGTTTTATTTTTAACCAATGAAAGGTTTTTTCTAAGAGTAATGCAAATCTTGTATAGTATCAATAAATCTTTAGTAGCTATTATAGCAACCACCTAGCTTCCCGAGGTGAATGTTTTTTCTTAATGTTTAAAAATTGATAATCCATGTAGAAGCCCTTTATTCGTTGTCTAAAGCTGTCTACTTTTTCTAAAATATTCATGGGACTACCATTTAAGTGAACTGATGTAATAGCTTTAATCGATTGACTAGTACTGTAGTACAGCCAATTCCAATGCAAGTAGACACGTACCTAAGTTATCTCATTCAGACTCATTCAAAACAATTTCAGCACATAGATAAGATTACACAGAAACTATCGACATTGAGCCTAAATGAGCAATTCGAAGGTATAAAATAGTTCTTTTACAAAGCGACCTTTTGCTGCACACATATAAGGAGACAAGAGCCAAATTTTGTTGCTGCTCATTTTTATCTCCTATCTTTTTTAAATCTATTGGTAAAATACACTTTATCAATTTCTATAATTCGAGTGGGAACTTTAAATGATTCTAATTTTTGTCTACAATGAGATTTAATTTTTAGTTTTTCGTTTTTAAAAACAAAACCCTCTTTCATAACAACATCTACACAAACCATTTGACCAGTTATTGAATTTTTTTCAGATTTAACGATGCAATCTTGTATAAAGTCCAATTCCATAATCACTGATTCAACTTCAGCAGGTAAAACCTTTTCCCCTCCTACATTTATTATTTCCTTTGATCTACCAATTATTTTAATAAATCCATCTTCTGTTTGTTCGACTAAATCACCAGTCATAAACCAACCATCTTCTGTAAAACTCTCATTTGAATGATTAATATATCCAAGAACTTGCGTTTTGCTTCTCAACCACAATTCACCACCAACTATCTTAAATTCTTGATTTGGATCATCAAACTTTAAAAAGGTACTTGACGAAGACATGCTAGACGTCTTCATTATACCTGTTTCACTCGTGCCAAATGTTTGAAGAAATTTAACTCTAGGTAGTTTCTCTTTTAATTTCAACAGTAAACTTTCTGGCATTGCCTCTGTTCCATAAGTAATCATTCTAATACTTGAAAAATCAAAAATATCAAAAACATTACTGATACACATCAAATTTAAAAATGTTGGAGAGGAAGGTAAAATATTTATCTTATATTTTTCAATCAATCGAGCAATGTCATTAGGGTTTCTATTTTTGGGTATCGTTATTATTACCCCCATAGATAAACAATTAAAAAGAGTATTTAATCCACCAATATGATCAAACATAAGAAATACTAAAAAATTCATTTCTTTTCCTTTCTTATCGATATAATTTGAAAGTAAATTATCTAAATTATGAACCATTGCTTTCGGCTTGCCTGTACTACCGCTACTAAACAATATAAGTCCAGATAATTTGGAATCAATTAATGAATCTAGCAATTGATGCCTTTCTAGTTTATTATCATGTTCAATTTTTTTTTCTGAATTAGAGTTAAGATCAAAAATCCAGTCAGGTTGCGCTACATAAATCCTTTCATTAATTTCTTGTTCATTATCTGATGTGATTGGTACAATAATATTTCCATTGAGGGCTAAGCTAAAAAACAACGAGATTGAATCAAAAGAATAATCACCAAGTATAAAAACAACTTCTCCACTAATAATATTTAACTTTTTTAATTTTGAATTAAAATTATAAATGTTTTGAATTAAATCTGAGTAGGAAATTTCTTTTTCAGAATCAATAATCGCTATCTTTTCTTTATATGTAGATAACTTCTCTATAAAAATACTAATCGTTGTCATTTGAATACACCTCCTAAATAGATGGTTTGTCCAGTAATAAAATTACTTTTAGAATCAAGATAAAAATCTATAACATTAATTATATCATCAAAATTTCCTAATCTTTTAATTGCTTGTTGAGCAAGTAATTCCTCTATTTTATTTTTAGGCACTGCTTTTATCAAATCTGTTGCAATTGGAGTAGGACCAATAGTATTAACTGTTACCCCCATACAAGCGACTTCTTTGGAAAAAACTTTGGTAAATTGTTCAATTGCACTTTTAGAGGCTGCATAAATTGCTTCTCCTTCTAAATTTAGTGGTACCGCAACAGTAGAAAAATTTACAATGCGCCCAAAATTATTTTTTTTCATCAGCTTTACCGCTTGTCTTGAAAATAAAAAAGTACCAGTGAAATTTGTATCAAAAAGCTTAGTAACAGTACTTAATGGTGTCAATAAGGTGTGATTCATAGAAGCCATTCCAGCATTATTTATCAATACATCTAATCGACCATATTGTTTTCTAATATTCATAAACAAATCGTTTACCTGTTTTTCATTAGAAACATCTAGACAAAAATGTTTATAATTTTCATGTTGCAATTCAGATTCATATCTACTACATCCAATTACAATATGACCATTATCTAGATAGTATTTTGAAAGACTAAAACCTATTCCTTTACGTGAACCTGTTATTAATATGATATTTTTATTGATACTATCCATTAGAATCTTCATTTACCACTTCTAAAATGTAATCTGCTAAATATGAAATTCTTGCGAAAGGACTTGTTCTTCTTGACATCGCTTTTTCATCAGCAAGAACAACAGAAACATCGAATTCATCTTCCAATCTCTCTTCTACTTCTACTACAAAAGTTACTAATCCAATTGAATCTAAAAGCCCATCTCCTCCAAATAATTTTACGTTTTCTCTTTCAGACAAATCTATATGCTCATCAATTTCATCAAAATGAGATTTTAATACAGATAACAATAAACTAACTATACTTTCTTTATTAATATTTGTGTTCATATATTTTTAAATTAATTTTAATTGTACGGTTTTAAAAACTGAAATAAGTGTGAATAACTTAAAAGTCAAGAAGGTATTAGATTTTTACAACAAACCCATAAAACCTTATCTAGTCATTTGAATCATGTTCAATTGGTTTCAGAAAAATTGTATTATTTAGATTACATGTAACGCCTGCCCACGAGAGTCCTACCCCAAAACCCAATAAAACTACCTTGTCAAGTTTTTCCATTTCTTTTAATATATTTCCTTGATTAGACAATAATAACGGAATAGTTGCAGGCCCGGTGTTGCCGTAACCATCAACTTCAATTGGAGCTTGTGCAGATGTTAATTTCATTCTCTTGCGTAAATATTCTACCATAAATTTGTTAGCTTGATGAAAAGCAACTGTGCCGATATCTTCTTTGTTCCAATTGGCCTTAGCAATCAACTCTTCAAACATATGAGGCACTTTAGACATTGCAAAATTAAAAATACCCATACCATCCATAAATAGGTCTTCTTCGGATCTTATATTTTGATCTTCAGCTATTTGAGTAATTGATGTCTCTTTAGTAATTGGGCATCTTGCTCCACCTGCTGGAATAATTAACTGATTTGCTCCTGCACCATCAGAATTAATTGAAAAAACAGATTTAAATTTACTAGCTTTAACTAAAGTTGCAGAACCTGCATCTCCAAAAACCATTCTTAATGAACGGTCTAATTTATTTATCATTTTACTGGTTGTATCACCTGCAAGTACAAGGACATTTGCACAACATCCGCTATTTAACAATAATCCAGCTTGAAACAAACCATGAATATAACCCGAGCAACCCAATGGTATATCCAAACAAAAAGTGTTAGTGCCTAAACCTAGACGTTGTTGCAAAATATGACTTGTTTGAGGTAATTTATAATCTGGTGTCTGGGAGACAAAAATAAGAGCATCAATTTCTGAGCGCGAAATTTTTGTTTTATTTATTAAATGTTCTGCTGCTGCAAAGCACAAATCTGAAGCCGTGGTATTTTCATCAACAACTCTTATAGATGAAATCCCCGTTGTATTTATTATTTTCTTTATATCCGTTGTACCAAAGATTTCTGAAAAAGAATTCAAATCTGTACTACGAGAAGGAATCGCCGTTGATATAGAATGAATATCAAAACTTAGTGTGCCTGTTAACATCTCGAGAAATTAAGTGAAGGAAAAGCCACCATCTAAAACTATATTTTGTCCATTGATCCAGCTGTTTTCTATTAAAAGATATTTTATAAATGAAGATATATCATCTGGCTTACCATAACCAAGAGGATAACGCTTTAACAACGGATCATTTACATCAGACTTTAGTGAATTTATATTCAAATTAAATGAGGTTTCTACAACACCAGGACAAACTGTGTTAAATTTAATTCCAGATGATCCATTTTCTATTGCTAATACTTTAACAAGGTTGTTGAGTGCAGCTTTAGAGGTAGAATAACTTAGCACACCTGGCGCGACACTCCCAGTTCCAGAAATGCTAGAAACATATACAACATTTGCTGATTGTTTTAAGAGTTTCTTTTTAAACAATGCTTGTGTGATAAAAAGTGGCTTAAAAAAATTGACCTCAAATACTTCAGAGATATGTTCTTTTTTAAGAAACTTGGCTAAAGAAATATGTGTAAGGCCAGCCACATAACAAAATCCATCAAATACTTTCTGACAATTTTCTATGAATTCAAAAATATTATCAGCTGTAAGATCTATAGTAATTAATTCTATTTTTGAAAAGTCTAAACATTGACTATATACTTCTTTGAACTTATTATCGTCTCTTACTACCAAGACTAGATTAACGTCTTTTTGTAAATTCAGGTCACATATTAATGACTTGACCATCGGAGAATTTGCACCTATTATTAAATAATTTTTCATCTTATACAAATTGATGTGAGAGAACAATATCTGAGTTTAAAGTTAGATAAGTCGAACCCCATGATAATCCAACCCCAAAACCTGAGCAGAGCACCTTACTATCCCTAGCTGTAAATTTACTTTTATTATGTACTATAGAAAGTGGAATAGATAAAGAACTTGTGTTGCCGAAAAAATCGATAGAGTAAAGAACCTTTTCTTGTTCTATTTTAAGCTTTTTGGCAATTAATTGATTCATTTTAAGATTAGCTTGGTGCATAACAAAAAAATCAATTTCTGTATCTTGTATATTATACTTTTCCCTGAATTCAATAATAGTTTTAGGAACTTTTGTAATTCCAAATAAAAAAACGTCTTCTCCTTTCATTACTAGATTCATTGGAGACCGAATTAATCCTGATCCATTGTCAGTTTCAACCAGCGAGTTTTCACAAAAAACATTTCTATAACCACCATCTTTTATAATTATAGCATCTGCACCACCGCCATCTACTCCTTGAGTGAAATATGTATTTAAAGCATATGAATCATCATAAGTAATTGCAATTGCTCCGCCGCCATCACCAAATAACAAATTTGCGCTCTTATCGTTTTTATTTACCTGTTTTGACGGAGTCTCTCCCAAAAGGAGTAAAACATTTTTAATATTTGGAGAACAAAAAGTATACGCTGTCAATAATCCATAGATGAAGCCTGAGCAACCATCATTAATATCAAGAACAAAAATATTTTCCCTGAGCCCAAGTCTTTTTTGTATTAAAGCAGATGTTTTTGGTAAAATATAATCGGGTGTTTGAGTTAGGAAAATAACAGCATCTATATCTTTTGGAGACCATGCTACCTTATCTAATAGTGTTTGTGCAGCTATCACACAGTAATCTGCAGTTGTATAATCATCATTTCTGAATACTTGATTTACACCTGTTGACTCTTTTATCTTTTCAATATCTTGGATAGCTATACCAGATTGTAATCCTAAGTCTTCAATTGTAAATTTATCTGAAGAACTAGCTGTAACAATTCCTTTTATATATTTCTTTGAGTGGGAGAAAAATGCCATTTATTGTTCAATTTGATTTATATAATTTTTCATGAAATGAACTATTCTAATTTCATCTTCGTAAACTTCTCCTTTAAATCCGGCTTTAAATAAATTATCTGACAAAGAGTTTAGCATTTTTATGTCTTCATTAAAGATATCAATTGCAGTATCAACATGATTTTTTTCCATAGATTCACTCAAATTTTTATCGTTTATATGAGGCCTTAAGTAACTTGTATGATAAACACAGCTCTTTTCGTCAATTGGATCAACAAGCCCTACTGTGTAATGAACTCCCTCAAAGATTGATAATGTTAAATTCGGGTATATTAAGATATGCTTGTAATAGTCAACGGTCTCTACACCTTTATATATCAATTTAAGAAGTTTCTGCCTTTTTTTGGATGTTTCTGGATTAGCAGGATTTATAGTAAACATACTATGTAAATTACCTGTAATTGTTTGGGGTTTATTCTTACAAAAACCCATATTTGCTAAGGTAAACTTATGAACAGGTGCACAATGTTTATTATCAATAACATTTTCAATTAAATGTTTCCAATTACAATTGTGATGAATCTGTTTATTAGCTACATTATTATAGTCTAGTAACTCACTTGCTATTAAAATATCACTTAAATATTCTCCTAAAAACTCTGGTAAGCTCTGGTTATTTTCATTAGATAAATTTAAGAAAATAAAGTTACCTACAGCATCAACTTTAATTTTTTTTAGTGATGTACAAGCGTTGTCTTTTGCTATTAAATCTTGTTTATTAATTTTTGAATTACCTTCCGAAACTGAAAACCCCCAATGATGGTATTGACATATAATAGATTTTTTATTCCCCATAGCTTTCTCGTTATTTACTAAACGAGAACCCCGATGTGGGCAAATATTGTAATATGCGTAAAGATTGCCATCAATGTTCGAAACAAAAACAGGTATTCCAGCTATATTCTTGTCAATAAATAATTTTTCATTTGAAAAATCACTTTTAAACCCAAAGAAAATCCAATTTTCTTTGAAAATCTTATTTACTTCACGACTAAAGATATCGGTAACTGCATAGTTTATTGAAGGTATCCCTGCTAGCATGTTAAATATATTATTTATTTAAAATTCTTTGATACAAATCATCTATGGTTGTAGCGCTTCGGATGTCATCACCTGATAAGCTCACATTGAACTCCCCGTCAAAAATTGCGATGAGAGTTAGACTTGTGATAGAATCCCAACAATCCAACGCCTTGAAATCAGTATCAAAGTTAATTATCTCAGTACATTCGCTAAATACATCTTCTTTTAGCACTTTTATAAAATCGTCTTTTACCATAATTTACATTTTTAACTAATTATTAATTTTAAATCTGATATTTATATACAATATATAAATTTTTCCTATAGTTAGAACATTAGTGATACAAGGATTAAGATGTATGCTTATGTACTTAATAATTTTTATAATTTCGTTCTTGATAAAAGAGACAAGCATTTTTTTATAAAAAAAGGAATAGTTCTAAATCCATTGTAAAAAAAATTTCCATAGCATTGAGTACAATAGCTATTATCACATAGTATAAATCGCTTATTTTTCATTAATTGTTCCTTAATTACTTGATAAGATTTGGCTCCATCCATAAAAGCCGATTTAGCATTTCCAACTTTGCTAATTTGAATGGCATTATTTACCATTAAAGGCCCAAATAACTTATATCCGCCAGCAGAACAGCCCCCATAGTCCGTTTTAGTGTATAATCGCATTTGCCCCATATCATCTAAATAGTAAGTTTGAAATAACCATTTATATGGACTAAATTTTGTGTAGCCCAAGTGTTCTTGAACGAGATGCATCGCTTGTGGAGCATTTTTTTTGTCCAGTGTCCCTAACATTAAAAACTTGCCTCCATCTTTCACTATATTGTTTATGACATCATATGTACTAGTATGAATGTCATGATCCTTTAGATAATTTATAACATTTTTACCTATTCCTATGCATGAATTTGTCGGATGTGGACTCCGAACAGCGTAATCCAAATTAATCATAGCAGTTGAGAGTGCTCCATTATCTGTTTTTGAATATCTATTAAATATGACATCCTTTGATTTACGAAATCTGAAAAATGTTTTGGTATAAGAAGCGACTATAAAAGAACCTTCTTCACCTACCACAGTTGAAAATATATCAATCCAATCCTTTAGAGTAGTAGATCTGTTTTTATTGAAATAACCAACATTCATTAAATCAGCTGTAATAAACAATACATTCCCCTCTTGTATTCCTAAATTTTTTAAATCCTCTATAAGTGTATGCTTAGTTATCATCATATTATTAATTAATTTTCCCACAAGCAGCTCTATACTGAATATATGAATGCATTATATAATAAGAAGAAAAAACAGCTGAATATAATGATATAGACAAAATATAACTATTTAATTTATAGCCAACAAAAAATGACAAACCAGATCCCAAAAGCCTAAAAAACTGTAAAATCATATCATACTTTTGACTTCTATTAAATGAAATTGTAAAAGCCAATGGTGTAGAGATTAATTGAAAAAAAATCATGAATGATAAATACTTTGCTATTCTGCCTGCTTCAACCCATTCTGTACCAAAAGCAAGTCGAAACAAATATTCACCTCCAAAAAAAAGTACTGCAAAAGGGATAATCCCCATAATTGCTAGTTTCTTTAATGTTTGTAAAAATAAGCTTTCGCAATTACCGTATAAAGCATAATCTTCAGAAGCCTTTTGTCTATATACCTCTCCAATAGCATTTCCGATAAGTGAGATTGGCAAAGCTACTATTCTGTTAGCAAAAGAAAAAAAACCTGTAATTGTTGAAGAAAAAAAATTAGTCAATAGTAAAATTGGCAAAGAACCAGATAGTTCACTTGCCAAAGTAGCGGGTACCAAGTACTTTGGATAATGAAGGTAATTTTTCATCGTAACGAACTTTCTCTTAAGGTTCAGACTGTAATCTTTCTTTAATATTTTATTCTTCAATAAAATAATTGTTATAAACTGACCAACAATATAACCTATGATTAAGCCCCCTGTTAAAACTTTACTAAAACCTATTAGTAATGATAAAGATAGCACTGACGTACTAGAAACTACTTTATTCATACTCATTTCTTTATACATCTTTCTCCTATTCATCCATAAGGAAAAAACTGAATAGCAAGAAACTGAAAAAACAGATATAGGTAAGAAATATAACCATATTTCGATATCGGGTTCTCCGAGTATTTTAACAAAAAAGGAGTTAAAAAAAAATATGATCAAAAAAATAGTAATTGAAAAAAAAATACTTAAATACAAAGATATGATCATCAACATTCTGGCTACTCTATCTTGTTTAGGCTCAATAATTGCTAGGTCATATCTTCCTGTTGAAAAAACAGATAGTATAGATACACAAGCCGAATAAAGACCCAATACTCCAAACTCTTTTGGAGTATATATTCGGGTAAGAATTGGGCTTAGTAGAATTTGAATAGCAGCGGCAACACCAGTACCTGTTACTAGTAAAAGAACGTTTTTACTAAAGTCGGAATTTAAATTAAATAATGTCTTAATTTTTAGAAACACGAATATTACTTTTTATATATTCTTTCAATAATATCGACTACTTTCATTCCTTCTAAAGCATTAGTTGTAATACTTTCATAACCATTAATTACTTTTGAAACATTTTCATAAATGTAATGATGGTTGGCAGCAGAGCCTTTATAAGGACCATAGTCATTAGGCGGATTACTTTCGGCTAATACTGGCATTACGTAATCTTTGATATGACAGTATTCCACTTCATTCATATATTGCCCTCCTACTTTTACTGAGCCATTTTCAGCTACGATGGTAATTGAACTTTCCAAATTTTTATCCCACACAGCAGTAGAGTAATTTAAACTTCCCATACCACCATCAACAAAATCAAAACTTACAAAACCAGAGTCTTCAAAATCAGTACTGTTTTGATGGCTAAAATCATTCAATTTGGCATTGATATTGGTCACATCTCCAAAATACCAATACATCAGATCAATAAAATGAGAAAATTGGGTAAACAAAGTCCCACCGTCTAAATCTTTAGACCCATGCCAAGATGTTGGCTTGCCCGTCTTTGGATCTGGTTTATAATAGCGATCATCACGGTTCCAATAACAATTGATTTGTACCATAAAAATTTTACCTAAAATTCCTTGATTCAATACCTCTTTTAACCAGACAGAAGGTGGTGAATATCTGTTTTGCATGACACAAAAAACTTGTTTATGTTTTTGTAGCGCCTTAAATATAATTTGCTCACATCCGGCTTTAGTCAATGCCATCGGCTTCTCAATTACTACATGCCAGTCGTTTTCCAAAACTTGAAGTGCCTGCTCTTGATGATATCCATTTGGTGAAGCAATTGCAACAGCATCGATAGTAATACCGGCTTGAATCATTGAGTCCAAGGAATTGAAAAAATGAGCACTTTTAAAATTTTCCAACCCTAGCTCGTCCTTAGGTTTAGTATCACATAATGCAACTAATTCAAAATCATTATTGCCTATTATCATGCTCGCATGACGCTTACCAATGTGACCACAGCCTACTACAGCAAATCTAATTTTACTCATAACTATTTAATTTTGCTCACAGTATTATTTTCTAATTTATATATTTGTTGGCTTTCTTGGCAAACAGCTATTCCTTTTTCATCAAAGATTAATCGATGTCCGTACTCTCCAACCCAACCCAACTGTCGTGCTGGATTACCAACTACTAAGCCAAATGCAGGTACCGTTTTGGTTACCACAGCACCTGCGCCAATAAAGGCATATTCACCAATAGCATGTCCACAAACAATGGTTGCATTTGCACCTATACTTGCCCCCTTTCCTACATGTGTTTTGGCATATTGATCTCTTCTATTGATTGCGCTTCTAGGGTTGATTACATTAGTAAATACCATAGAAGGGCCTAAGAAAACATCATCATCACATACTACTCCAGTATAAATAGATACATTGTTTTGTACTTTTACATTTTTCCCCAACACAACTTCTGGTGAAATCACAACATTTTGGCCTATATTACAATTTTCGCCAATTATACATTTCGACATAATGTGGCTAAAGTGCCATATTTTTGTTCCTCCTCCAATAATACAGCCTTCATCTACTATTGCTGTTTCATGTGCGTAAAAATCTTTCATTTTAATCAAAAAAAAATTTAATAGTATTGCAAACAAAATTTATATGCTCAATATTCATTTCCGTATGAATAGGTATGGACAGAACTTCATCACATAATTGTTCGGTAGTATCTAATTTGAAATCAGCGGAAACAAATCGTTGAAATGCTTCTTGCTTGTAAAGAGGAAGTGGGTAATAGATCATACTCGGAATTCCCTTTTCTGAAAGATACTTTTGCAATTCATTTCGTTTGCCATTTTTAACTTTTAAAGTATATTGATGAAATACGTGTGTACTTTTAGATTGTCTTTCTGGAACTATTATTCCATCTATAGTTGACAATGCCTCATTATAAAAGGTAGCCATTGCGTTTCTAGCAGAACTATACTCATCTAAATAGCGTAATTTGATATTTAAAATTGTAGCTTGTATAGTATCCAATCTAGAATTACATCCTAGAACTTTGTGATGGTATTTTTTTTCTTGCCCATGATTGGCTATCATTCTCATTTTTTGAGCAAGTTCATCGTTATTAGTCATCAATGCGCCACCGTCTCCATAACACCCTAAATTTTTAGAAGGAAAAAATGAGGTGCTTCCTATGTGTCCAATAGTCCCTGTTTTAGCTACTCTACCATCAGAAAAAGTATAATCAGCACCAATAGCTTGGGCATTATCTTCAATTACATAAAGATTGTGTCTTTCTGCCAATTGCATAATTGGTTCCATATCACACGATTGCCCATACAAATGCACAGGTACAATAGCTTTGGTCTTTGAGGTTATTGCTTTTTCTATCGCAGTGGCAGTAAGGTTAAACGTATTTAAATCTACATCAACCATAACGGGAGTAAGTCCTAATAATCCTATTACTTCAGCAGTTGCAACGTAAGTAAAAGCAGGGCAAATTACTTCGTCACCTGGCTTTAAATCTAAGGCCATCATCGCAATTTGTAATGAATCTGTTCCATTAGCACATAGAATAACATGTTTTACACCTAGATAGTGTTCTAAATTTAATTGGAATTCTTTAACCGCCGGACCATTTATGAAAGAAGTGCTGGATATACAAGAAATAACAGCTTGATCGATTTCAGTCTTTATTTTATTATATTGACCTTTAAGGTCTACCATTTCTATTTGCATCATACTAAAGTCTTGCGTCAATTAATGATCGATTTAAAAATGCTTTCGTATCAAATATTACAGATGAATTTGATGATTTGAGCTGATATAACTCGAGTCCTAAAAATTCTTTATGCGATACTGCTAAAATGATACCATCATAGGTTTTGTTTATTTTATCAATTAATGTTATACCATATTCCTCTACAACTTCATGTTCATCGGCATGGGGGTCAAATACATCAACATTGATATTAAACTGTTTTAATTCTTTTACGATATCTATCACTTTTGAGTTACGAATATCAGGACAATCCTCTTTAAATGTAATGCCCAATACTAATACATTTGATTTTGAAATCACATGGTTTTTTGCAATCAAGAGTTTTACTAACTTATTGGCAACAAACATCCCCATATTGTCATTTACCCTTCTTCCAGACAAAATCACTTGTGGGTGGTAGCCCAAGCTTTCGGCTTTGTGTGCAAGGTAATAGGGGTCTACCCCAATACAATGCCCACCAACTAAACCGGGCTTGTACTTTAAAAAATTCCATTTGGTACCTGCTGCATCCAAAACATCATTGGTATCAATACCCATGCGGTCAAAAATCAAAGCCAATTCATTAACAAATGAAATATTTACATCTCGTTGTGCGTTTTCTATGGCTTTTGATGCCTCTGCAACTTTGAGGCTTGGTGCCTTGTGTGTTCCGGCAGTGATAATGGATTTATATAATTGGTCAACTATTTCTGCAATTGCTGGAGTTGATCCAGAGGTCACTTTTTTAATTTTTGTTAAAGTGTTTATCTTATCGCCAGGATTAATTCGTTCAGGTGAATAACCACAGTAAAAATCTTGATTAAATTTCAATCCAGAATATTTTTCCAACACAGGAACACAGTCTTCTTCTGTGCAACCAGGATAAACAGTAGACTCATAAATTACGATATCGTCTTTTTTGATTACTTTACCTAACATTTCAGAAGCTTTCAATAATGGAGTTAAGTCAGGCGCTTTAAACTGATCAATAGGTGTAGGTACAGTTACAATAAAAACATTATAATTTTTTAAGTCCTCGACATTAGCAGAAAAATTTAAGCCCAAACCAACATGTGATTTGGCCAATTCCATTGCATTTTTCATACCAACAAGGTCTGCTTCATTGGTACGGTCGGTTAGAAGATTAAGCTCTTCAATTCTGGATTGATTGATGTCAAAACCTAGAACTTTAAACTTTTTACCAAATTCAATTGCTAAAGGTAAACCCACATAACCTAAGCCGATGATGGCAATTTTATAATCGTTCTGTTTCATTAATAAGTTTAAATATAGTTTTGTATGATGTATTTGGCTATAGACAATGACGCTGTTGCGCCAGGTGAAGGTGCATTAAGTACATGTATTTGATTATTTTCTTTAATGATATTAAAATCCATAATTAAATCTCCTTTAGGACTAATAGCTTGCGCCCTAACACCAGCAGTACCGCCTTTAACTAACATGTATTCTTCAATGTCTGGAATTAGCTTTTTAGATTTTGCAACAAAAGCGCTTTTTGATAAAGAACTCAAAAATTCGCCTATAGCAAAACTTGTATTCTTGGCAAAAAAATTAAGAAATCCTTTGTACGTCAAAGAATCAAAAGTATCATTTAAGGAAAAATCACTGTTTTTGTACCCCTCCCTTTTTAATGCCAACACAGCATTTGGTCCAACTTCTCTCCCGCCATTGATCATTCTTGTGAAATGAACACCCAAAAAAGGATATTTGGGATCAGGAACAGGATATATCAAATGATTAACCAAATGTTTATATTCATCCGCAATATGCATGTACTCTCCTCTAAACGGAACAATTTTAATGGGACTCCTTTTAGATGTCAAATTAGTGTAGGTTCTGTCAGAGAATAATCCCGAGCAGTTGATTACTAAATCAAATGCTTGCTCACTTTTTTCTGTCTTTAATAAAGTTTTGTTTTCATTCGAAGCATTAAACCCTAGCACTTTATTATTCGTATAAATTTTACCACCAGAATTTAAAATATACTCAGCCATTACTTCCATCACCTGCTTATAATCTACAATTCCTTCTTCTAGTACCAAAAGTGCTTTTTTAGCTCTTACATTTGGTTCACGCTGTTTAAGTTCTTCTGGATTGAGAAATTTTAATCCTTTTAATCCATTTTTTGCTCCGCGATCAGCTAAATTATCTAATAAACCTATTTCTCTATCATCTGAGGCAACTACGATCTTTCCGCAAACTTCGTGGTTGATTTGATTTTTTTCACAAAACGAAATCATTTCACGAATTCCATCTACTGCTAACTTTGCTTTTAAAGAGCCCGGCTGATAATATAATCCACAATGCAGTACGCCACTATTATTACCAGATTGGTGCTTTCCTAAACCATCTTCTTTTTCAAATAGGGTTACTTTGAAATTAGGATGAGAAATACTCAGCTCATAGCCTATTGCTAAACCTAGTATTCCACCGCCAATTATTGCAACATGTTTCATTAATTATTTTTTAATTGCGCACCAAACTGCGCACCGGCACCTGAATTTCTGCTTGTTTTTAATCGACTTTAAAAAAATATAAATCTATTTATTACTGAAAATCAATGAATTAGTGATTTACATTTATTTAAAAAAACCTTCTGTTGGTCTGGACCACACTAATCCATTCCTACCACTTTACCACCCATATCAAGTTTCTCAAACACACTATTGTTGCTCACAAACTCTGGTACAATTTCTTTCATTTTTGCTACCAAATACATCTCACTTTCGGCTTGGTTAATAAGTGCAACTAATGCATTAAAATGATCTTTTATTTCTTCAAATGCAACGTCACGTACTTTAGCAATCATAATTTTATCGTGGTAAGTGTTACCTGTGTTTTCGCCATCGTTTAAAAGCTCTTCATACAGCTTTTCACCAGGGCGTAGTCCACTATATACAATATCAATATCAATATTAGGTATAAGCCCGTATAAACGAATCATTTTTTTAGCCAGATCGGCAATGGCAACCGGCTGGCCCATATCAAAAACAAATATCTCACCACCATTACCCATACTACCTGCTTCTAATACCAGTTGGCAAGCTTCCGGAATCGTCATAAAATAACGCGTAATGTTTGGGTGTGTAACCGTGATAGGCCCGCCCTTTTCTATTTGTTGTTTAAACCTATTAATTACAGATCCGTTAGAACCTAGTACATTACCAAAACGGGTGGTAATATATTTTGTGTGGCTAATATGCTTACTTAAACCTTGCACATAAATTTCGGCAAGGCGTTTACTAGCACCCATAACGTTGGTAGGGTTAACGGCCTTGTCGGTGCTAACCATTACAAAACGCTCTACATTATATTCGGCAGCTAAATCGGCAATAAGTTTGGTGCCAAATACATTGTTACGCACAGCCTCCGTAGGACAAAGCTCCATCATAGGTACGTGCTTGTAAGCAGCAGCATGGTATACATAATGCGGTTTAAAATCAGTAAAAACCTGGCGCATACGAGCCTCGTTGGTAATACTAGCTAAGTAAGAAATACAATTTACTTTTTTACCACTCTCATGTAATTCTAATTCTAAACTATGTAGTGGAGTTTCGGCCTGATCACATAATACTATAAGCTCGGGGTTATAATTTATAAGTTGTCTTACAATTTCAGACCCAATAGAACCTGCAGCACCTGTAACAAGTACACGTTTCCCTTTTATTTGAGCGCGTATTTGATTGTTGTTAATATGGATAGGGTCACGTTCTAATAATTCTTCGATATTAATAGAACGTAATTGACGGCTAGAAAAACTACCCTCTGTCCAATTGCTATATGCAGGAACCACCAACACTTTAATGTCGTGGTTTAAACAAAAATCGACAAGTTCATTTTTGCGTTTTGCCGTAATGGTAAAAGAAGCAATAATAAGTTCATCGATAGGTTCTTCTTGAGCTAAAGAAGCTAGATCATTAAAGGAAAGTATTTTAACCCCATCAAGTGCTTTTTTAGTTTTTTTACGATCATCATCTACAAAAGCTAAAATACTAATATGATTTTGACCATCATGCT
>Ga0208597_1000040_pt1 | contig 42497 bp, 42 predicted proteins | sample LakMenEpi05May12_FD_150673 | JGI IMG/M metagenome (GOLD analysis project Ga0208597, IMG submission 150673) | Freshwater microbial communities from Lake Mendota, WI - 05MAY2012 deep hole epilimnion (SPAdes) | ecosystem: Environmental > Aquatic > Freshwater > Lake > Epilimnion/Euphotic zone ...
CGAAGGCGAGGTCAGCAATTTGAAAAAGCAAGGCAGTGGTCATTGGTATTTCACGTTGAAAGACGACAACGCGCAGATCCAGTGTGCGATGTTTGGCGCACGCAAACGCGAGGGCCATCAAGCCTTGCAGGACGGTGCCAAGGTCAAGGTTTTCGCTGAAGCAACGATTTACGAGCAACGTGGAAGTTTGCAAATCATCGTTTTGCGTGCAGAAGCCGCTGGCCTAGGTGATCTGCAAGCGCGCTTTGAGGCGCTCAAACGCAAATTGCAGGAAGAAGGCTTATTCGATCAATCACGCAAGCAAGCGTTGCCGCGCTTTCCGCGAACGATCGGCATTGTAACTTCAGAAACGGGCGCGGTGATCCAGGACATCATGAACGTGATCGGCAGACGCGCGCCGTGGGTGCGTCCGGTGCTGATTCCCGTTCGGGTACAAGGCAGAGGATCGGAGCGCGAAATCGCCACAGCCATCCGTGTTTTTTCGGAGCCCGAACGATTTTCCGTGCCTCGCTGCGATCTCTTGATCGTCGGGCGCGGTGGTGGATCGCTAGAAGATTTGTGGAGTTTCAATGAGGAAATCGTCGCCCGCGCCATCGCGGACTGCCCGATTCCGCTGATTTCGGCAGTCGGCCATGAAATCGACTTTACCATCGCCGATTTCGTTGCGGACTTGCGCGCCCCTACACCAAGTGCCGCTGCGGAGATCGCCGTGCCGGATGGACAAGAACTCAGCTCACGCCTGCAAGCTTTGCGCCGTAGATTGCAGCAAAACACTCACGCTAAGTTGAACCATTTTCAAGTGCTGCTTGACTCCATGCGCCGTGGTCCGCTCCAGCGCAATGGTGCGAGACTTCTGCGCGAACCAATCATGCGCTTGGATGCCTTACGTGACCGCTTGGCATTCGCATCACAACGCAATCTGCAAAAGCGTAATGAGCAAATCCAGCGGCTCAAAACACTTCATCGAGCGCTCCACCCCCTACTGATTCTTTCGCGCAAGCAAGACCTCTGCCAAAATTTGCGCCAGCGCTTACAACAAATCATGATGCAAAAACTCCAGAGTCATCAGCAACATCTGGCCCATCTTGATTCACTACTGCGGACTCTCGGTCCCGAGTCTTCTTTGCAACGCGGTTACTCGATTACCTTTGATGAAAGCGGCAATGTCATACGCTCGCGAAAAGATGTGAGCCCTGGAAAAAAACTCATCACCCGCGTTAGCGATGGTGAGATCCATAGCGTTGTCGAGTGAGTGCATGAAAAAATCCACGCACTAGAGTTTTCCAGCCGCCTTGATATCGAGATAGCGATTCGCCAAGCCAATCGCCAATTGATCCGCAGTAACATCCATCGTCATGATGCCGTGAGCTTCCAAGGTGGCAAGCACTTCACGCCGTTCATCCATGTATTGTCGCGCTGCTATATGCTTCAATGCCATCGCAAAATTCCCTACGGGCTCCTCCAGCGCATCACGAACTACTCCTTCGTGTAGACTGGCTAACAAAACCAAATGCCGTGATTGCAAGGTGCGCAAGGCCGGTATGATTTCGTGACTATCTTCGCCGCGAAGATTGGTCATGACAATCACCAGAGCACGACGTCGATTGCGCATCATCACTTTTTCAACAGCTTCCGAAAAATCGCTCGGCGAGGTTGTTGTTTCAGCATCATACAAATGATTCAAGATCGTAGCCACCGCATGATTCCCCCTCACGGGAGCCAACCATTGATCAGTTCCTCCAAATGATTGCACCGCAACATGATCGCCCTGCCGCAAGGCCACGTATGCCACCAACAGCAACGCATTCAAGCAATGATCAAAGTGAGGTAAATCACCATCGATCGAACGCATTCTACGACCACTGTCTAACAAAAAAACAATTTGTTGATTGCGCTGTTCTTGATAATCGCGACTGATCAATTGCAGACGTCGCGATGTCGATTTCCAATCGATCTGCGAGAGACTGTCACCTTGCCGATAGTCGCGCAATTGATGGAAGTCTTTGCTACTGCCCGCTCGCGATTTCCGCACAATGCCCATCTGCTCTTGCCGACTCTTTGTTGCCATCAAGGACAATCGCAACACGGGAGCATAATTCGGATAGACTTTACCCTCTGTCCGCATCGGCATCACAACACTCCGTTTCCACAAACGTAACAACCCACTGACTCGCAGGAAAAGATTGCCAAATTCACAAATCCCCCGCTCTTTGATCACCACATCATAGCGCACAATGGCATGCTTACCTCGCGGGATCAACCCCTCCCACGGCAATGATAATGCTTCAGCTCCTTGCGGAATCCCATCGAAAATTTCCCAGTAAAGATCAAAGCGCGATCGATTCACGATCTTCAATTTGACCTCTCCCTTTTCGCCAAGAGCAAAACGCCCAGGTAATGTTCGATCGACAATCGGCACACGCAATCCTAACAAAAAAATGATTTCCATCAATGCCAAGCACAAGATTACGACACCTGAAATCAACCATGACGTCAAAGCAACAGGAAAAAATGCGGTTAAGACTGAGGCCAGAGCCCAAGCCAAAATACACCACATCAGTCGATTTGTCGGTACTATCATGCTTGCATCCGCGGTGCGGGAACCGATTCAATGATACCACGCAAAACTTCATCGATTTCTTGACCCGTGATCGCCACCTCAGGGGTTAACTGCACACGATGGCGCAGCACGGGCAGCGAAACTGATTTGATATCGTCAGGAATAACATAGTTGCGACCATGCATCATAGCCAATGCCTTTCCGACACGCAACAGGCTAATCGCACCACGCGTTCCCGCACCTAACGAGACGGCGCGAGATTCACGCGTAGCACGCACGAGAGCCACGCAGTAGTTCACGACTTCCGGCACTGCTTGCACTTGCGCCGTTTGCTCTTGTGCGCGCACGATATCATCCACCGAGCACACCACTCGCAATGAAGCAAGTGAAGCCGATTGCTGCATACCCGCTGCCATCGCGACGATCTGCGCTTCTTCCTGCACACTAGGATAGTCAATGAGGATTTTCATCAGAAAGCGGTCCAACTGGGCTTCGGGCAGCGGATAGGTACCTTCATGCTCTACTGGATTTTGGGTCGCCAATGTCATGAATGGCGCGCCCAAAGCAATGCTTTCACCATCAATCGTTACCTGACGCTCCTGCATCACCTCCAACAAAGATGCCTGTGTTTTTGCGGGAGCACGATTAATTTCATCAGCAAGCAAAAGATTGGTAAACACCGGACCTTTGCGCAACTCAAAGGATTGACTTTTCATGTCGTAGAGACGAAAACCCGTAACATCTGACGGCATCAAATCAGGTGTAAACTGAATACGACCAAAGGCACCGCCAAAGGTCTTCGCTAAGGCTAAAACAAGATGCGTTTTCCCCAATCCTGGCTTGCCCTCCAATAAAACGTGCCCCCCTGCTAAAAACGCCGCTAGCACCTGCCCAGCCACCTCATCTTGCCCCAAAAAAACCTTGCATAATTCACCACGCATCGCTTGGAAAATCTGTGTGGCATGCGCGGCCTGAGGCGGAGCCACCGCGGCAACCAAATCATCGGAATTCATTGTTTCGTCACTCATATCTTGTTCCATTATCTAAATGCCTTTCGTATCAATTGTAAATCTGCAACTGTGTTAGTAAATGTCAGCGAATCCTTGATTTTCCATTCAGTCATGGCCCGCTGCACTTGCTCAAGCGATAGATTCGTCTGCATCGCCATCACCTCGAACAATCCCTCATCAATCCGACCCGTTTTCACCTGCCAATGATGACACAACTCCTGCGCCTCCATGCGCAATGGCTCCAACAAGCTACGCCCCCGATCCAAACGCCAGTGAAAATTCCCAATCATTTCCAAATGATGATCATAAGCACGCATTTGAGTATCCTCTGCATCATGATCCAGCGGACCAAACCGAGGCATGTGACGGAGCAGCCAAAAAAGCATCAAAACTACCACGCCCACGATTACCATCCACCCCCGATCCCACAGCATGCCGAAAAAAGATATCCCGACACCACGCATAAAAATCATCCTGCCTTCGCGACTCATATCCAACAAACTCGCAACCACCTCGATGTGCTGTTCCTGATCGATCGTGCGATTGCGCATCAAGTTTCCATCCACCAAAAATGTCACGGACCCATCACCCCAGTCCGCGGTCGCTAACGGTAGCTCCGAATCCCCATCATACGCTAACTGGTATGATGAGCTAAGATTCACTCGATATCCCTCTTCACCAAGCTTCAGCTTCTGAAATTGATTCGCTTGAGCCGATTCATCCAGCGTCATCCCCACATCCCTGCATAGCCCCTGCACCACATCAGGCACATCCACGTCGATCATGGAATCGCTCCACTCATTCGCTCGCATTTCAGCATGATCAATGATGAAGACTGCATGCCCGCCACTAGCCACCCAGCTTTTCAATTGCTTTACATACTCCTTCGATGTCAACATCGTCGCTGGTAAAATCACCAGCGCAGTATCCTCATCCATCTCCTGCCAACGCTCGCGCATTTCGAGGGGCTGCCCTGTTTCCATTTCCACAAAACGCTCAAATGCCAGAAAAGGGTTCACTCGCGCTTTCCCTTTGTAGCCCGTCTCGCGCTCCTTCTCCACATAATCTTGGCAACCGGAAAACAGTAGTATGAACACCCATAGCAATACCAATCGCTTACTCATGCTCCTCTCCTTTCCTCATATGGCCATTTTCGACACAATTCATCCCACTCCACATCCAGCGGAACGTTCATGTTGTAGGCCGCTTTCATCCACAAATCGGTTAGATCCTGAAAATACCCTACGTCGCCTCTTGCCGATTTTTCCACACGTTTCATACAGTCGCCCTCCGTATCGGATTCGACAATGTCCACACTCGCCCGATCGATCCACCAAGCTAGCGCACCTCGATACAGCAAACTCATCGCCTGTAAATTTTCACCAGCACTCCACAGACCTCGCGCCACACTCATCAGATCATCTGGCAGCGATGCTGCGGTCACTTCCATCCCCATTACCACTCTGGCTTTTTCCCTCACTACATTCACAGAACTACTGCCTCGCAGCGTGCGCGCGCGCATGATCAACCAAACAATTGCCCCTAACAAAATGAAAAGTAAAATTCCCAGCAACGCATAACCCAGTGCTGTAAAAACTTCAGCCAAGCCGCCTATCGGCGCAGAACTAGGCAAGGAGCTAGCCTTCGGCACTTTGTATTTCTCTTTGTAGACCTTGAAGTCCTCGTGCTTCTTAATTTCATCGATCTTCTCCTTCGATTCCTTGTATTTCTCGTGATAAGCCTCAAAATCCTTACTGCTTTTGTCTACAATCGAGCCATCGACTGATTCATGAAGCGCCTGCACAGGAGGTGTCAACACTATCAAAAGTCCTAACAAAAAAACACCTACCACACCACGGATGCGATTCGCCATACGCTTGAATGCCAATTCCACATCCCACCCCTCTACCCAGGTTCGACTATTGACATAGAGACCAAATCCTGCCGCAGTGATGAAAACATCCACCCATGATGCCGCCAACACCAAGGCCGCCACGACCAACCAATGATACTCAGCCTGCACAAAAAAACCCTGCATCTCTAACACTTCCGTCCACTGTTCCTCCATCCCACGTGGCAAAAACAAAATGCCAAAAACCAACAAACATGCGCCCAGCCACAACACGGCACAGGCCGAGGCGACGGTCAGAAACATGCACATTCCCTCACCTCGCCGCGTCACCATCGTCATGCGTGTCCGGTATTTCGAGCCTCGAAGCCCCTCCAAATCTTCCACCACCATCGCCATCAATTTCCAAGGAGAGAATCTGGCTAAGAGCATCCGATATCCAAATCTCCTTGTCCATGCCCGCATCGACTCTCGCCACAGTGCCGACCACCGAGGATTCTCACCAAACAATTTTCGACTTAACTGAAACACCACCATCCGGCAACCGGTCAGCTTCCACCAAAAAAAGATTACCGCCCACCAACCTGGTTGCTCGCGCAGTGGATAGATCAACAATAACACCGGCCACACCGCCATCCACCATGCCGCCCAAATACGCCAAAAATCGCGACGCGCCATCGCTAAGCCCGCGTCCACCGCCTCCCAATCTGAGCGAGGCCGGATCTCCATGGTAACATTTTCCAATTTCATCCGAGAACCTCCTCTGATGCTTGATGACGAGCACCATAACTCCCACCAGATCGGCCTGCGTAGAGAAAATAAACCGCATGCAAAACCCAAAAGAAAATCCCCACCCCATATTTCAAATTGTGAGGTAAATCCTGCGCCGACCAGAATCCCTCGACCACCGCTGCCAGAGCCGTCATCACAGCTCCTCCGTAAAGCAACGGCAAGGCCTTTGCCGTGGATTCCCGAAGTGCTCGCGCCCGCGGCAATCGACCCGGCTTCAAGATCCCTAAGCCCATCCGCAAACCTGCCATTCCCACCACACACATGCCCAACAACTCAAACGACGAGTGCCCACTCACAAAGGTCCAAAACGATGTCGGATTGCACGCATACTGCACATAGCCCGCAGCAGCCCCAATCATCACGCCATTGGCCACTAGAAAAAAAATCGTCCCCAGCCCAGCCAACACACCACCCGCAAACAACTGAAAGTCAATTCCCACGTTGTTTTGAATGTAATGGGCAAACATCATGAAATTTGAACCAAATTCCGAACGCAAATGCAGCACCTGGGATTGTGAATTACCACCATACATTTGCTCCATCGAGCTCATTCCATCCTGGCCAATCACACTCTGCACCCATGCAACATCAGCCCACACCGAGACGAACATCGCAAAAAATGGCAGCCAAAAAAATGCGTTGCTCAGCCAGAACAAACGCCACTCCTTGCGAATGGTTTGCGGAAATGTCTGCACCGCAAAGCGAACTATACTCTCCAGCCCCGAGCGCCGACCTCGATACAACAACTTGTAGCCACGGATCACCGCATCGTTTAATCGATTGACCACCCTCGTTTCGTACATGCGATGATTCGCCAAAGCCAAATCTGCGCAAAGCTGACGAAACATCTTAGGGAAATTTTTCACCTCTGCGCTATCGTGCTTTTTCTCCAACGCCGTCATCACCACGTCAGTCTCACACCAACGCGGTGCATTCTTTTTTTCAAAATTGTTACCAAAATTTCCCGACGACATATTCGACCTACCAAGCAACAATGCTGCTTCACCAATCCACCACATCAACCCGCCCGCGTCGATGCAAAATTCTCCCTTTTACTAGGACATCTCACTCCCACCGCTTCTTGATTGACCTCTTGCCGATCCATCGTATCATCTCATCATGCGCACCGCAGTTTACGCAGGATCTTTCGATCCACCCACCAATGGCCACCTCTGGATGATCCAGCGTGGCCTCGAACTCTTCGACCGCCTCATCGTCGCCATCGGCAACAACCCTCAGAAATCCTACAGCTTCTCCGTCGAGCAACGCATCGAGTTCCTCCGCTCCTCCACAGCCTCCTGTGAACGACTCACCATCGCCCATTTTGATAACCGCTATTTGGTCGACTATGCCAAACGCATGCACGCCAACTTCATCCTCCGCGGCATTCGGTCCCCGCACGACTACGAATACGAACGCGTGATGCGCCACATCAACTCCGATATGGCGCCCGAGATCGACACGGTTTTTCTCATGCCACCGCGCGATATCGCAGAGCTCTCGTCTTCGATGATCAAAGGTCTCATCGGCCCCACTGGCTGGGAAGACATCGTCCGCCGCTACGTCCCCCACCCCGTTTTTGAGGCGCTCACCGCTGAACCACAATCCTAAGCCTCAGAAATATTTCCCCTGCGACATTTTGCCAAGTTGACAAAAATAACAACTATGACTACTTTGCGCCCGACACTAAATAGTCACTCCACCATCATGAAATACGCGATACTACTTACCTCTCTCCTTCTGACTCCTGCCATTTCCTTTGCTGACGATGCAGCCAAGGCCAAGCTTATGGAAGCTGGCAAAGCTGCTTATATGACCTGTGCTGCTTGCCACGGCATGGATGGTGCTGGCGTTGCCGCTGGTCCTAAAAAAATGGCACCCGCTCTGGGTGCATCCAAAATTGCCACTGGCGATCCAGCCGTACTTGCTCTGGTAATCCACAATGGCATCGCGAAAGAAACCCAAGACTACCTCGGAATGATGGCTCCCCTCGGTGCAGCTCTCGATGATGAAAAACTCGCAAGCGTCATGACCTATGTGCGCAACTCCTTCGGTAACACCGCCTCCGTTGTTACAGCCGAAGACGTGAAAAAATATCGCGCCGCCAACGCCACCATCACAGGCCCCGTGACACGCGCAAAAATCGACGAATTGGAAAAAGCAGCCGAGAAGAAGTAATCTTCCGCCTCTTCTACAACCTAAGAAACCGCGCAAAACACCATTGCGCGGTTTTTTTGTCACACCACGCCTTCTCCACCAGCTCTTCAGTCAGTCTTTCCCTTTTCATTTGACAAATCTACTTTTTCTCTCCTACTTTCCCCGCCCCAGCGCACTACGCACACCATTTCCTCATGAATATCACCATCGAACGCCAAGAAAAATGCCTCGCGACTCTCCGTGTTGAGGTTCCCTCCACTACCGTCAATGCCGAAAAAAGCAAGATTCTTGCCTCCTACGCTAAGCAAGCCAAAATCCCTGGTTTCCGCCCCGGTAAAGCTCCTCTAGCCGTCATCGAAAAGCGCTTCCAGAACGATATCAAGGAGGAGATCGAATCCCGCCTGATCAATCAGTCCCTGCAAGAATCGCTGAAAAAAGAGAACCTTAAGGTGCTCGATTTCGGCAATCCTAACAATCTTAGCTTCACCCAAGACGGCGGCTTCCGCTACGATACCGTCTTGACCTTGGCTCCAGAGATCACCTTGCCCGAATACAAAGGCATCGCCGTTACCGTGCCTTCCAATGAAGTTTCCGAGGACGACCTCAACACACAAATCGATGGCTTGCGTCAACGTTTTGCTGACTTCACCGACATCGAAGGCCGCAGCGCTGCGCTCGAAGACTTCTGTGTCATCGATTTCACCTCTTCCCTCGATGGCGAGCCCCTCGAACAAGCTCTCGGTCGTCCCGCTGGCTACCTTGGCGGTCGTGAAGGCTTCTGGGTGCGCATGCAGGATGATTCCTTCCTCCCCGGCTTCGCCGATCAACTCGTCGGCCTAAACGTCGGCGACACCAAAGATGTTTCCATCACCATCCCCGAAGACTTCCCGCTCGAAGCCATTCGCCAAAAAGACATCGTCTTCCACGTCACCATTAAGGAACTCAAGTCGCAAGTGCTGCCTGAGCTCAACGACGAATTCGCCGTCAAGCTCATGGGGCCCGAGAAAACCATCGATGACCTCAAAGCCGCCATCACCGATGGCATGAAGACCAACAAGCAGAAGGAAATTGACGACATGAAGATCAATCAAATGATCGCTCACTTCGATCAAGCCGTGGAATTTGAAATCCCCGAAACACTGCTTCAGGCCGAGACGCAAAATCAAGCCGATGCCCTCGTGCAAAGCGCTGCTCAATCCGGCATGAACGATGAGGAAATCACCAGCCAACGCGAAGCCCTGCTTGATACCGCAGCTGCTCAGGCCAAGACCAACATCAAGACCAACTTCATCCTCCAAGAAATCGCCGAGAAAGAAAACATCGTCGTCAACGACAATGAACTCGTGCAGCACCTCCTTGGCATCGCCCAAAAGCGCAAAGAAGATCCATCCAAATTCATCAAGTCCCTGCAACGTAACGGCCAGATCCCAGGAGTTCGCAATTCGTTGCTGATCAACAAAGCACTTGATTTCTTGCTGGAACACGCTTCTGTAACGGAGTCAGCCGAAGAAACTGCTACACCATCCGCATGAACTCATTTCCCCAATCCATCGCCCCGAAAAATAGTTACTATGTGCCCGTAGTCGTCGAGTCCGACGGCCGCGGCGAGCGCTCGTTCGATATCTACTCCCGTCTGCTCAAGGACCGGATCATTTTCATCGGCACCGGCATCGATGACTACGTCGCTAATTCGGTCATCGCCCAGCTTCTGTTCCTGCAGATGCAGGATCCGAAAAAAGACATTCACATCTACATCAACTCTCCCGGTGGCTCCGTCACCGCAGGTTTAGCGATCTATGACACCATGCAGTTCATGACCTGTGATGTTAATACCTATTGCATCGGCATTTGCGCCTCGATGGGTTCCGTTCTGCTCACCGCAGGCACCAAAGGCAAACGCTTTTGCTTACCGAACTCCCATGTGATGATCCACCAAGTTTCCGGTGGCGCCAGCGGCACCGCCTCAGACGTCGAACGCACCATCGGCTTCATGTTCAACCTGAAAAAACGCCTCAACGGCATCCTCGCCCATCACACAGGCAAGACCGTCGAGCAAATCGAACACGACTCCGATCGCGACAACTACATGTCTGCCGAGGACTCCGTCACCTACGGCCTCGTGGATAAAGTTCTCACTCGCCGAGAAATGCCCGACGCCAAAGCCTAATCCGCTCTGGCATCAGCTATATTCTCTCAAATACCGCAGCACCGCTGCGGTATTTTTTTGTGTACATCTTCCAGAAAATTTCAGAACCCAAGCGCAGTAACGATGCGCTTCAGGATCAGATGGATGGTTAGATCAACCGAGAAAAATACATTCATAATTGAATACGAATCCTCAATCCGCCACTGGACCTAACGAAAAAATTAATAGGGTAGGTTTGTCTTCTTCGCGGGCTCTGGATAAGTCGACTAGGAAAATAGCCTGCCAGTCGTTGAGGTCGTCGGCATCGACGAGGACTTGGCTGACTTTCCAGAATTGACCATCCGCGGAGGGTTCTACGTAGGTATGGCGACCGTTGCGAGCCTCATTATCAAGGCGGATGCCTTGGTGTTCGTCAAAGTAGGGATCGAAGGCACTGGCGAGAGACTCGGGCGTCCAGCCATCGTGCTGCACTGTGGCGAGGGCGGCGTGGTATTGCTCAAAGCTGAGTTGTTGCAGGAAGCGGAAAATTTGCGTGCGGATCAGAGCGGTGAACTCGCGCTTGTTGCGGGTGATGTCAGGCACCTCGACGATGGTTTCTTCGCGAGGTTGCCACTCGGGATTTTTCAGGCGCTCCCATTCTTCTAACAAACTGGAATCAGTGCCACGCAGGACTCCGGCGAGCCAGTCTTCGATCTCTAACAAATTTTCGTTTTTGCTCTGCTCGGGCACCGTTTGCGCGAGAACTTTATAGACACTGGAAAGATGGCGCAACAGCACGCCCTCGGCGCGATGCAACTCGTAGTCGTTGATGTATTCAGCAAACGAGCGAAAGTTTTCAAACATCTCGCGCACGATGCTTTTGGGCCGAATGTTTTCCTGGCCGACCCAAGGATGTAAGGCGGCGAATTGATTGAAGGTGTTGTAAATGAAATCGCGGCAGGGTTTGGGATACTCTAACTCTTCGAGTCGCGAAATGCGTTCGTTATACTCGACGCCTTCGTTTTTCATGGCGGTCATGGCTTCGTTCTTCACGCGATCGAGCTGACGGCGAAGAATGATATCGGGGTTTTCGAGAATCGATTCGCAGAGAGTCAAAACATCGAGCGCGAAGTTCGGCGAAGCCGGATCGATCAAGGCGATGGTATCGATGAGGTAGAGCGAGAGCGTGTAGTTGAGTGAAAAGTCTTCTTGGAGCTCAATGTTGACGCGGAGCTTGGTGCCGCTGGTATCGCGCTGGGAAGTAGGGATGATCGAAAGAATTTTTCGCTCGACCAAGGAACGAAACAGCTGCCAAGCACGCTTGCGGTGTTTGTTTTTCTGCGCGGGTCCCTCGTGGCTTTCATCGATCAGTCGCCGCAGGTCCCGACACGAGTCGCCGGGTCGCTGGAAGACTTGCAGTAGCATACCGTGCGATACATCGAAGCGTGAACTGAGGGCCTCGGGAGCCATGGTTTGGAGCTTGAGAAATGTTTCCTCGCTCCAACCCACAAAGCCCTCGGGTGGCTTTTTCTTGACGAGTTTTTTCGCCTTGCGCGGATCACTGCCGACCTTGGCATCGATCTTCGCATTCTCAATCACATGCTCAGGAGCTTGGCAAACCACATAACCGACGTTGTCGAATCCCCGCCTCCCTGCGCGGCCAGTGATCTGATGAAAATCACGAGCCGCGAGAATTTTGGTTTTCTCACCGTCATACTTGCTGAGTCTTGTAAGCAACACGGTACGGATCGGCACGTTGACACCTACGCCAAGGGTATCGGTGCCGCAAATCAGCTTGAGCAAACCTTGCTGCGCGAGCTTCTCGACGAGCACTCGATATTTCGGCAACAAGCCGGCATGATGCAAGCCGATGCCGTGCTTGAGATAGCGCTTCATGTCTTTGCCAAAAGGGCTACTGAATTTCACACCGCTGAGGATCTCGGTGATGCGAGCCTTTTCTTCGGCGCTGCAGACGTTCATGCACATCAGATCTTGCGCAGCCTTTGAGGCATCGTTTTGTGTGAAATGAACCAAATAGATCGGCGCTTGATTTTTTTCTAGGAGCTCGCTGATCGTTTCCTCAATGCCTTTCATGCTGTAACGAAATTCTAACGGAACAGGACGTGTCGTACCAGCGACCAGAGCGGTGGGCACTCCAGTGAGACGAGTCAACTCGCGCTGAAAAAACTCCGTCTCACCAAGCGTGGCAGACATCAGCAGAAAGCGCGACTTTGCCATCGTCAGCAAAGGCACTTGCCAAGCGACGCCGCGTTCGCGATCCGAATAGTAATGGAACTCGTCCATGATGACATCGGCGAAGGGAGAGTCCGCACCATCGCGCAACGCATAGTTGGCTAAAATTTCCGCCGTGCAGCAAAGGATCGGCGCATGACGATTGACCGTGGCATCGCCCGTAGCCATGCCGACATTTTCGGGGCCAAACTCCCGACACAGCGCGAGAAATTTTTCATTCACCAGCGCTTTGATCGGACAAGTATAGACCGATCGACGTCCCAACGCCAGCGCACGATAATGCATCGCGGCGGCCACTAAGGACTTTCCTGAACCCGTAGGAGTATTGAGGATGACGTTTTGATCGTCGAAAATCGACAGGATCGCCTCTTCCTGCGCCGGATAGAGCGTGAGATTTTTCTCCGCCACATACGCACAAAACCCGTCCAACAACGCATCGCTCGAGCATTGATCACGGGCGGGAATTCGAGCGAGCAAGGGAAAATCAGACATGTGCTACCAGAAGCTTGTGCGAGAAGCCGAATGAGAGCAACCCTTTATGAGCAGAAAAAAGAGCGGTGCGTCGCAAAACACACCGCCCTCACATATGCTACAACAGGCGAAAAATTTCAGCGCATAGGCTCTACGCTAACATAATTACCAAGTGACCTTCGCACCGAGGATGGCGTTAAAGCCAGCCTCATTGTTTCCGGATCCATGAACGCGGTAGTCAGAATTACTGATATTTTCCAGACCTAACGAAAGCTCCAGATTGTCAGTAGCTTTCCAACCAGCATACATCGCTGGAACAAGATACGCTGGAGTGCCGTTGGTGGGAATGCGTTGATTGTCCGCTGCTTGATCGGCAGCATGAATGCGATCTGCGGCAACGGCACCTGTCACGCGACCTTCGATCCAATAGGCCTGCGAGGTAGCGGTCCAGCGCAAGGCCGCTGCAGCAGTAAATGGCAGCAAACGCGTCTGCCAACGCTCGGCGGGCGTGCGGAAATCGTTCGTCGTTTTTCCTTCTTGCCATGCCGCGTAGCCACTCAAGAGCCACTGGTCATTGATCTGCCACGCGAGTTCCCCTTCCACTCCGTAGATGTAACTGTCATCCGCGTTGACGACAAATGTGCTAGATCCGTCAACATACGTAGAAATCGCCGAGTCCTCAGACATTGAGTAAAAAATCGAGCCCTGAGCAGTGACCGAATCCGTAATCTTCCCACGCGTTCCTAGCTCATAGGTAATGTATTTTTCCGGATCCACATCAGGAGAACCCTGTTGATCGAGCCCGCTCATGGAGGCGCTATTACCCGTGAGGTCAGACAAATTCGGAGCGCGGAAACTTTGAGAAATCCCACCATAGAGCGACCAGTCTTGCTTCAGTTCATAGCTCACACGCACACTGCCTGAAAGATCCGTCCAGGAACTTTCGCCGGAGGTATCAACAGCTGAACCTCCTGCGCGATAAGCGCCCCACGCTGCACGAGCATAGGTGAAACGCGCTCCGGCCGAGATTTCCCATCGTTGCCACGGTGTCCAACTGTATTGGCCAAAGGCACCTAACAGATCATAAGTTGCATCATCCGCCACTGGTCGAGCACCGGGCCGATCTGCCCAACCAGCTCCACCATTGCGCGAGGCTACGGTTTCCACATCATCGTGATAAAAATCAACGCCATACATGAATGTGCCCACGCCCCATTGTGATTCCAGCGTGAGATCGAAGCCGTAAGTGTTCACATCGGCATCCTGACGTTGCTGGTAATTGCTCGATGTGGGAAGCGCAGCGAGGGAAGGTCGGCGGTCTTGATATTCACTATCGCGCGATGTTTGATACGACAGCGTAGCCGTCCATTTATTGAGCCACGAACCTTGATCTGCAATTTCCTGTTCGATGCGCAAGTAGGTGAGCGAGCGTTCTTGATCAAAGTCATTAGCAACCCAGCGACCAGGAGCTGCAACATGATCGCCGTGAGTCCAACCGAGATTGTTCAGAGTGCGATGCCAGCGCGAAATGTCATCTTGGTCAACGTATTGCGAGGCGAATGTCAAAGTGGTATCTTGAGCAATGGCGGCATCGAAGCGCAGATCGAAGGCATTCTCCTCATAACCCGTGCCTTTCATGAGCCCGACAGCAGAATCCTCAATGTCACCAAAATCCTTGCGCGTGATGCCCACATGCAAGCCATACCGGCCACCTACTCCGATAGAATTTTCTAACCGAGCGACATGACCGCCCTCGCCGTTGCTGCGGTATTCGTATTGTGCCGCTCCGTGGGTGAAAAATGTACCATCTTCTTGCTCGCGGAAGTTTGATGACTTCGTGAACGCATTGAGAGTTCCGCCGATGGCATCGGACCCATAGATCACCGACCCTTGGCTTTTGATCAATTCCATGCGATCAAGCGCATATGAATCTACTGTATTCCAATACTGAATCGGTCCACTGCGCCAAGTCGAGTTGTTCATGCGAATGCCATCGACAAGCAAAAGATTTTGCCGCCCTGTAAAGCCACGAATGAACGGCGAACCATGCCCGGTAGCCGTTTTTTGCACCAAAACGCCGGGCGTGTATTGAAAAGCCTCAGGCAAGGTGCGGCGCTTTGATTGATCCAGTTCTGTAGAAGAAATTTTTTCGATGGCATAAGGGACTTTATCATCCTCTTGCTCTAAACGCGAAGCTGTGACCACAATCGGTTTTAGTAAATCCTGCCCGTGAGCAACCATGGTGACCAAAACAGCGAATAGTAACGAATTCGTAGGTTTCATATAATGCAGTGCTTAATAAACGTTTTCGTAACAAATGTATTAGATCTTTTTCAAACAAAAAAGAATTTTCGCCAAAAATCGCCAAATTCATGATTCCGATTCATAAAAATTTCGGGCTTGTGAAATTTTTCACAAAGTTGGCTTGCGTCCGTCAAGCGAAACGTCCATAGTCCCGCGCGCTCAGGGGGAAATCTCCTGACGCCACCTATCTTACCAGCCATGAGCGATACCACCACGGCCCCTGCGGAAATCAAACTACCAAAAGACCTCGCTGCCGAGAAAGGCTTGGTCAATGTGCAAATCGACGGAGTTTGGCACCAATTCCCACGCGGCACCCGCATGATCGAGGCCTGCCGCTCGGTGAAAGTCGAGGTTCCACATTATTGCTACCACCCGAAACTTTCCGCACCCGGAAATTGCCGCATGTGTCTTGTGCAAATGGGCATGCCACCACGTCCCGCACCCGGTCAGGAGCCGACTCGCGACGAAAATGGCTACGAAATCATCGGCTGGATGCCACGTCCGGTCATCGCTTGCGCCAATACCGTTTCCGAAAACATGGGCATCCGCACCACGGGTGAGATTGTAGAAAAATGCCGCGAAGGAGTGATGGAGTTCCTTCTTATCAATCACCCTCTCGACTGCCCGATCTGTGACCAAGCTGGTGAATGCCGTCTGCAAGAGTTTTCCGTAGGTTTCGGCCGTGGATCTTCGCGCTTCGTCGATTTGAAGGTGAAAAAACCAAAAAATGTCGATATTGGACCGCGCATCCGCCTCGATGACGAGCGCTGCATCATGTGCAGTCGCTGCATTCGTTTCATGGACGAAGTCGCTGGCGACCCTGTTCTCGGTTTCACCCAGCGCGGCACCCACACCACACTTACCGTGCATCCAGGTCGTCTTCTCGACTCGAATTACTCACTCAACACCGCCGACATCTGCCCAGTCGGAGCCTTGACCTCCAACGATTTCCGCTTCCAAATGCGCGTCTGGTTCCTCAAGGAAACCAAAACCATTGACGTCAACTGCGGCACTGGCACCAACATCACCGTTTGGACTCGCGAAAACAAAATCCATCGCATCACTCCACGTCAGAACGACGAGGTCAATTCCTGCTGGATGCCGGATTCGCATCGCCTCAATTTCCACCACATCGATAGCGACGCCCGGCTCACCGAGCCGCTCATCCGCGATGCCGCTGGAAAACATCAATCCGCAAGCTGGACCCAAGCCCACGATGCCATCGCCAGCGCATTGCGTCAATTTCCTGCCAATCAAATTGCCATCATCGGCTCTGGCCGCATGACCAATGAAGAACTTTTCCTCACCAAGCAATTGGCCAACACCTTCGGGGACACTTGGCTCAGCCTCGTGCCTCGTAATGGCGAAGCCGACCACTTGCTCATTGCTGCCGATCGCAATCCTAATACTACGGGAGCTGTGCTGATCTGGCAAAGCGCTGACCCAGCGGGATCGCTGGCATCGATCCACGATGGTGTGCGCAATGGCAGCATCAAGGCACTCATTTCTCTTGGCGAAGACCTCATTAGTGATGCTGGATTCACCGCCGATGACCTCACGAAACTCGCATTCCATCTTCACGTTAACACCTTGGCAAACCCCACTGCTCAAAGCGCGGATGTTGTGCTTCCCTCCTCCGCTTTCACCGAAAAACGCGGCTCGATGGTCAACCTCAGCGGTCGTTTGCAACGCCTCAACCAAGCCACCATCGCCCCCGGCCAAGCGCATGACGACTGGGAAATCCTCCGCGATTTGATCAACTTGTTCAGCAGCGAAAAACAAGCAATCCCGACCATCGAAAACGCCTTCAAGAAACTCAGTGAGAGCATCAGCGAATTCGAAAATCTTACCCTTTCCCGCATCGGTGACCAAGGCGTGGTCATCACCGAAACCAGCCACAAAATCCCACTTTTGGAAAATGAACGCGCCCGCAAGGCCGCAGGAACGATTAATGGCTAATCTAACAATTTTAAACAAGATTATAGGATTTTCAAGATAGACAAGATCATGACGCAGCTCGGAAATATTGATGAACCCACACACGCAATCATTGGTTGCGCGATGGAGGTTCATCAAATTCTTGGCCCAGGATTTTCGGAAAGCGTCTATCAAAACTCCCTAGCTTTGGAACTTTCGTCAAAACAGCTCACATTCGAACAATACATCAAATTGAAAGTAAGCTATAAGAGCCGCAATGTTGGTGATTTCGAGGCTGATATGATTGTGGAAAATCGTGTTCTCCCAGAACTAAAAGCACTGTCTACGATCCTACCACAGCACGAAGCACAGCTAGTAAATTACCTGCGCGCTACAGGTATTGAAACTGGGCTACTTTTCAATTTCGGCCACCAAACTCTTCAAGTTAAACGCAAATTTGCGCAATACCGCCCTCCATCCTCACCATCTTGTGAATCTTGATCCTCTTGTAATCTTGTAACTTTTCTACCGACAACTTATGGACATCGCTTTACTCATCACCATCATCATCAAGATCATCACCCTGACTTTCGTGGTGGTGTTGCCTTTGGTGCCTGTTTCCGTTTACTTTGAGCGCCGCTTTTCTGCGATCATTCAGGACCGTGTGGGACCGAACCGCGTGGGCATTCCCTTGACCTTGTTTGGTGCGAAGAAAGACTTCTCGTTTTTCGGATTGGTGCAGCCTATGGCTGACGGTGTGAAACTTTTCCTCAAAGAAGACTTCACTCCCGCCCACGTCCGCAAGGCCTTTTATTGGATGGCACCTGCTCTTACGGTAGCACCTGCACTGATTACCCTTTGCGTGATTCCTTTCGGTAGCGACATCAAACTCCCCGGCATGGATCCTGTGAAATTGGTCATTGCTGATATCAACGTCGGACCACTCTTCATTTTCGCCATCGCCTCACTCTCGGTTTATGGCATTACCCTAGCCGGTTGGTCATCGAACTCGAAGTTTCCGTTCATCGGTGGTGTCCGCTCCACCGCTCAAATGATTTCCTACGAAATCGCGCTCGGTCTTTCGATCATTCCCGTGCTGATGTATTTCGGTGAGCTCAATCTCTCCAAAATCGTGCAATACCAAGCCGACCACGGCTGGTTGTTGATGCCCTTCTGGGGCCATGGCGAAGGTGCACTTTCACTGACCAGTAAACTGCTTTTCCTAATCCCCGCTTTCATCTCGTTCTTAATCTTCACAATCTCGATTTTCGCGGAAACCAACCGTATGCCTTTCGACCTTCCTGAGTGCGAAACGGAACTCGTTGGTGGTTACCACACCGAATATTCCTCGATGAAATTCGCGATGTTCTTCATGGGAGAATACGCTGCCATGGTCGTAGGCTCCGCTCTCATCGTAACCTTGTTCTTCGGTGGCTGGTCTCTCGGATTTGGTCTCGATGCTGGCATTGCCAAGCTCGCCATCGGTGATTTCCAAATTGGCGGATTCATTCATCTTGGAATTTTCCTCGCCAAAGTGATCGCCTTCATTCTTTTCTTCATCCTCGTTCGCTGGACTGTGCCTCGTTTCCGCTATGACCAACTCATGCGTCTCGGCTGGGTGATTTTCTTCGAGGCCGCTCTCATCAATGTTTTCCTCGCCGCTCTCGTCATCGCTTCCGGCTCAAACAAATTCACCCCTGCCATTCTCGGCATCGGTGCCGTATTGCTCATCGCCACCACCGCCGCCATCATTTACGTGGCGAAGGTAAGTGAACCTAAATTGAAAACAGAGAAGGCATAGTAGCAAGTAGCGTGTAGGAAGGAGCAAGTTAGACCAACATGAGTGCAGCCAAAACATTTGAAGACTTAATCGCGTGGCAAAAAGCCCATGCGTTTGCGTTGGATGTGTATCGTGTAACGAAGCATTTCCCGAAAGAGGAATTGTTCGGTCTAACAAGCCAAGTTCGTCGTGCGGCAGTCTCTTGCTCTTCCAACATTGTAGAAGGCTTCAATCGTTGGTCTGCACTTGATAAAGCCCGTCATTACAACATCGCTGAAGCATCGCTCGAAGAGGCACGCTACCAATTACTGCTAGCCCACGATCTTGGCTACGCTGATACTACCCAACTTCAAGAACTCGCCTCAGAAACGAAACGCATTATTTCCGCCCTCGCACAATCCGTCCGAAATTCCTCACCTCAACCCTAGCTACTCTCTACTAGCTACTCGCTACTTCCCTTATGGCCATTGTCAAACTTTCACGACCCAAACTCACCGCAGGAGAAAAAATTTATTTTGGAGCTCTCATCAAAGGATTTTTCCTGACCATGAAACATGCTGTTGCCTCGCTGAGAAACAAAACCCGTGGCGCCAAGGATATGGCATCGTCTGGTTTGGGAATCACGATGCAATACCCTGAGCAACGCTGGGATGACCACATGCCCGAATATTATCGCGGTGCACCGACTCTGGTCACCGACGAACAAGGCCGTGAGCGCTGTGTTTCTTGCCAATTGTGCGAATTCATTTGTCCACCAAAAGCCATCAAGATTACTCCGAGCGAAATCCCTACCGATGATCCATGGGCCAAGGTGGAAAAACGTCCGCTCGAATTTGATATCGACATGATTCGCTGCATCTATTGTGGCATGTGCGAGGAAGTTTGCCCCGAGCAAGCGATCTATCTGCGCAAAGATTACCTCATTTCTGGTCTTACCCGTGCCGAAATGGTGCACGACAAGAAAAAACTCTACGAGATCGGCGGCGTGCGCGTTGGACTTGTGAACAAATGGAACGAAATCAAATAACTCCCTTTATTCCTCAGCCTCTAAAAATTTTTCATCATGCCTCTTCCTATCTTTTGGCTCTTTGCCCTGATCATGCTCTTCGGCGCAGCTGCTGTGGTGCTTTTGCGCAACCCTGTCGCTAGCGCCATGTCGATGGTGGCCTCGTTTGTCGGCCTTGCTGGACTTTTTGTCGGACTCAATGCCTACTTTGCTGGCATCATCCAAATCCTCGTCTATGCCGGAGCGATCATGGTCTTGTTCATTTTCATCATCATGTTGTTGGATTTGAATACGGATAAAAAGAAAGCGCCCAAAATGGCTCCGATTCTTGGTGGTTTGGGCATCGTGATTGCATTTACGATCCAGCTCATCGGCGTGATTTCCACAACACCTGACAAAACATTGCCAGCCCTCGATCTTCCCGCTGCCGCTGCGAACTTTACTCCTGGCACGCAGATCGCGAAAAATCTTTCCGCGAACTCACTACCCGATGTCCACTTGATCGGTCAAAGCCTGTTCACCGAATACAATCTGCCGCTGCAAATTCTCGGCGTTCTTTTGCTCGTTGCCACCGTAGGAGTAGTGGTGCTATCGAAAAAACAATCCAACTAATTTCCTCATCCCATGCCCACACTCAACCACTACCTGATCGTTGCCGGCCTTCTTTTCGCCATCGGGCTCACCGGTGTCGTCATGCGCCGCAATATCATCATCGTGTTCATGTGCCTGGAGCTTATGCTCAGCGCGGCCAACCTCACCTTGATTGCTTTTTCTCGCTTTTATCCGAGTGCCAACGGCTTGCCTGACGTGCATGGACAAATGCTGGTGTTTTTCGTTGTCACCGTCGCCGCGGCGGAAGTCGCCGTCGGACTCGCCATCATCGTCGCGCTGTATCGCTCGCGCCAGACGATTTACACGGATGAACTCACCACTCTGAAAGGCTAACATTTTTTCATTTATGTCACTTCCTTGGATTCTCCTACTTCTTCCACTGCTCGTTGCAGCAGTGAATTATGTGCTGTTGCAAAAACAACACACGATCGCCGCATTGCTTTCGACAGCCTCTGCGGTCGCGACTTTTGGCATCGCCTTTAAATTGCTCGGCACCACTACTTCACCCGAATCCTATCAATGGATCAAACTTGGGCCGCTATCACTAGACATCGGGATCACCATCGACAAGCTTTCCACAGGTATGATGATCGTGGTCACCGGCGTTGGCATGTTGGTGCACATTTTCTCGTTAGCCTACATGAAAGACGATGGTGCCAAGGCTCGCTTTTTCACCGGGCTTTCCTTGTTCATGTTCTCGATGACGGGCATCGTCTTGGCGAACAACTTCATCATGACCTTCATCTTCTGGGAGTTGGTCGGCTTGAGCTCGTATCTGCTCATCGGTCACTGGTATCAAAAAGATTCCGCCGCCGATGCCTCGAAAAAAGCCTTCCTCACCAACCGCATCGGTGACTTCGGCTTCATGATCGGTATCCTTTTGCTCTGGAACATCACCGGCACATTCAGCTTCGGCGAAATGAAATTGCCACCCGATCTTGCAACGGGAGCACTCGTCGCTGCTTTGTTGTGCATTTTCTGCGGAGCTGTCGGCAAGTCCGCTCAGTTGCCTCTTCACGTGTGGCTTCCCGATGCGATGGAAGGCCCAACACCGGTGTCCGCGCTGATTCACGCCGCTACGATGGTCGCCGCTGGTGTTTACATGCTTTTCCGCGTGCAGGTTTCCTTACCTGATTGCTTTGAAAACCAAGCAGGCACGATCATTTCCTGGGTTGGTGGGATTACCGCACTCGTTGCCGCATTGATGGCTACGCAACAAGACGATATCAAACGCATCCTTGCTTATTCCACTCTCTCCCAACTCGGCTACATGGTCATGACCGTCGGTCTGACCGCAGGTGACGCTGGAATGTTCCATCTGTTCACCCACGCTTGGTTTAAGGCGCTATTGTTCCTTGGTTCGGGTGCCGTGATCTATGCTTGCCACCACGAACAAGACATTTGGAAAATGGGCGGTCTGTTGAAAAAAATGCCCATCACTGGCATTACCTTTTTCCTTGGTTACGCTGCACTGATCGCTGTTCCTTTTGTAACCTCAGGCTTTTGGTCGAAAGAAGAAATTCTCTCCGCCGCCTTTGAACATAACAAAGCCCTTTTCTGGATCGCCGTGTTTGTGGCATTCCTCACGACCTTCTACATGACACGCCTGTTCGTCGTCGCCTTCCTTGGCAAAACCAAGAGCGACAATGCTGATCACGCGCATGAAGTTGGACCGCTGATGTATGTGCCGCTGGTACTGCTCGCGGCGATGGCATTGCTTTCTGCAACGAAACTTGGCGGGCTGGACATTGCCAAAACGCTTTCCGCCATTCGTCCGCATCATCATGAGCATCCAACGATCGTGCTCGCAGCCTCGATCGGCACCTTGGTTCTTGGATTGCTTGCAGGTTTTTTCCTCTACAACGGCAAAGAAAAAGACCCACTCAATTTCCCCGTTTTCCGCAATCGCTTTTACATCGACGGACTCTACGACAATTTCATCGTCAAGTATTTCCAAGACGCCTTTGCCGCGATCGTGCATTTCTTTGACGAACTGTTCATCAACGGTTTGCTCGTTGGCGGTCTCTCACGCGGTGCGCAAGGCATCGGACTCCTCATCCGCCGCATGCAATCAGGCAACCTGCAAACCTACGCTGCATTCCTCGGTCTCGGCGTACTGGTGATCATTTATCTGATTGTTTTCTGATCTGAATTTTCTGCGACTCCATCTTTTTTATACCAACCATGTCATCGATCCTATTTCTCATTCCTTTCCTCGCGGCGATTGCCATCATCTTTGGCTCGCCGGCACGACTGACAGCTCGTGTTGCGGGTATTGCCACTCTGGTAATTGGTCTCTACGCGGCCTACACTTGGCAGTGCGAGTGCTGGACATCATCTGTCTCCGTTTTGCTTACACCGTCGCTGGACTTGGCATTCGGATTTCTGAATGGCACATCAGCGATCATGGTCGCACTCTCAGTGATCGTTTTAGCAGCAGCTGTTTTTTCCGGCAAAGCACCCGAGGGACGCGAGAAATTGTTCTACGCATCGAGCTTGCTCATTGCTGCAGGTGCTATCGGAGCATTCATCTCAACCAACTTGTTTTTCTTCTACGCCTTCCACGAATTGGCGCTGATTCCCACATTCCTGATGATCGGCCTGCTTGGTCGCGGTAGCCGCAAGGAAATCGCTTGGAAAATCACTGTCTATCTCGGCGTGGGTTCGCTGATTTTGTTGGCTGGTCTGGTTTGGTTGGCTCGTGAATGCGGCACTTACGACATGATCGAGATGCTGAAACAAGCGCAGGAAATCGATCACACCACTCAAAAATCCATCGCAGCCCTACTGATCATCGGATTCGGCACGCTCGTTTCCCTGTTCCCTTTCCATTCATGGGCAGCACCAGCCTATGCCAGTGCTCCCGCGCCTACTGCCATGCTGCACGCTGGTGTGTTGAAAAAATTCGGCCTTTACGGTTTGCTGCAACTCGCCGTGCCCCTCGTGCCTGTGGGCATGAACGCTTGGCTTACACCGTTGTTGGTGTTGCTGTTGGGTAACATCTTGTGGGTCGGATTTGTGACCATCAATCAAAAGCGCATCGACGGCATGCTCGGTCATTCCTCGGTGATGCACATGGGCTACATTTTCCTCGCCATCGCCGCTTTGATCGCCTCGAAACACGCAGGTGTAGACAATCCCTACGCCATTCCTGCCGCATCAGTCTTGATGTTTGCCCACGGTATTTCCATCGCTATGCTCTTCGGTCTTACTGATCGCATCGAGCGCAGCACCGGCACCTTAGACCTCGCCGACCTCGGAGGTTTGGCCAAACCCGCACCACGTCTGGCATTTCTTTTCGGCATCGCAGGTATGGCATCACTCGGACTACCTGGACTCGCCAATTTCTCGGGCGAAGTCATGGTGTTCCTCTCCGGATTTTTTGGTCGCACCGCGGGCGGCCCGCTCGGTCCTGTGCAAATCGCCACGATCCTCTCACTCTGGGGTGTGGTCATGAGCGCCGTGTATGTGCTTCGCGCCTTCCGCAAAACATTCCAAGGTCCCACGGTCAATAGCACCGTCAATGCCACCGACATCCCAATCATGGAACAAATTCCCGCCTTATTGTTGGCCGCAGCGTTGCTGGTCGTCGGTATGTATCCCAACATCTTGGTGAACCTCTTACACTAACACTTTTCCCATCATGCCCGCTTATTATCTCGAAGCTCTCACGGTCACGCTCGGCATCCTTTTGCTAGTTGCGGAAGCCTTTGTCCCCAGCAAAAGCAAAACTTGGATCGGTCTCGCCGGCATTGTCGGCCTGCTCCTTGTCCTTGCTCTCACCTTCCGCGCCATTGGTCCCGATAATGCCGCCGAAGGCAAATCCTGGGCCAAGTATGCGCTCTGGGATCTCTACAAATTCGATGCCGCTGCACGATTCTACAAAATCATGGCTTTGGTCACGGCGATTTTCGTGTTAATCTTGGCAGTCGATTACCGATCGGTGCTGGCCAAATTTTCGGCCGACAAAGGCTCAGAAGAAGGAACGGGTGAATACTACTCGCTGATCATCATTGCCACCGCCGCAATGATGTGGATGGCATCCGCCAAAAACCTTGCGTTCCTATTTGTTTCGCTCGAGTTGCTCACCGTCACATTTTACATCCTCGTCGCCTTCATGAAGCGCAACGTTGGTTCGCTCGAAGCGGGAGTGAAATACCTCATCCTCGGCGCGCTTTCGACTGGTTTCCTCGTTTACGGCATCGCTTGGATTTATGGTGCTACGGGTTCTCTCGATCTTGCTCAAATCACCTTGGCAGCTGGCTACGAGGGCACTCCCGGCACACCGCTGCTTTTCGGAGTTGCACTCGTGATCATTGCACTCGGCTTCAAGGTAGGTGCTGCCCCGATGCATTTCTGGATTCCGGATGTTTATCAAGGTGCCCCCACCCCGACCACAGCGTTCCTGTCGATCGGTTCAAAGGCCGCAGGATTCATGGCGCTGATCAGCTTTCTCGCCCCGTTTTCGCATACCCCCTATGCGGGGAAAATTTTCTCTGCCTTGGTGATCCTCGCTTGCATAACGCTGATCATCGGGAACTTTGGCGCGATTCCACAAAACAACTTCAAGCGCCTACTCGCCTATTCATCGATCGCCAATGCCGGCTTCATCCTGCTCGCCATCGCGGCCAATCGCACTGGCGAAGACGGTCTTTCGTCCGCCAAAATCGTCGGATTCTACCTCGCCAGCTACCTGATCATGACGATGGCCGCATTTTTCATCCTCAACATCATCCGTGTGCAAAGTGGCAGCGATAACATCGACGCGCTCGACGGCCTAGCCAAGCGCAACCCGATCCTCGCTGTTGCTACGACCGTGATCATGGCCTCTCTCGCCGGTGTGCCACTTACTGTTGGATTCCTCGGAAAATTCTTCGTCTTCCAGGCAGCCATGGCCTCGCAGATGTGGATTCCCGTGATCATTGCCGCCATCGCTGCCGCCGCAGGATTTTACTACTATTTCAAAGTCCTACGAGCCATCTGGTGGAATGCGCCGAACCAGAAAGAGCCCGTTCCCTTCGACTCCACATCCATTTTTTCCTTCGCTCTCACAATACTCACCGTCGCCATTTTGGTCTTCGGCGTCTGGCAACAACCACTAATGAATCTGCTAAAAGGCCTATAAATTGTATTTTTTATTGACAAAAATCAGGAAAAGTACTATTTTTCCCGCATGAAAATCACCATCGACATTGACGAGAAACTTTTACAAGACGCCATGATCCTTACGGGAGAACGGAAGAAGGGTCCTGCCGTGGTCAAAGCTGCCAGCCAATACATCAAGCGCGAGATGTCGAAAAAATTTGGTCACATGCTCAGAGAGGGTGAATTTGGCGATTATCCCCTCACGAACGAAGAACTGGAAGATTTTGATCGATAACATGGTACTAGTTGATACAAGCGTATGGATCGAGGCGAGCCGCCGTGACGGCAGGCAGGAGGTAAAACTCGGCCTGCAAGGACTGCTGGATGTCTATGAAGCTACCTTGTGCGGACCTGTGGAAATGGAGTTTCTCGGTGGTGCTCGCCCACAAGAACGCGATCGTTTACAGGCCTGGTGCAACATTTTGCCCTATCACCGCTCGGACCAAAAGATCTGGCGCAAGGCGGCGACCAATTTTAGCTTATTGCGCTCCAAAGGAGTTCATGCTCCATGGAACGACGTGCTGATTGCCACCATCGCTCGTGAAGCGACTTGCCGCATCTACACCTGTGACAAGCACTTTGAGCTCATGGCTCCTGTTCTACAACTCATGCTTTACACACCCAGCTACCTCGGTGGCTACAACGAATTCTAACCTAACATTTTTTCCACTCCCATGAAAACTGAATACGAAGCACCTGATACCCTCGCCAAAGCGGCACGGGGTCACGACGATTACAATGCCGAGACCTCGGACATGCACGGTGAGCGCATGACCCTGAACATGGGGCCTTCTCACCCCGCGACTCACGGCGTGCTGCGTTTGATCCTAGAGCTCGACGGCGAGACGATCATCAGTGCCGAGCCCGATGTCGGCTTCCTCCATCGTGGTGACGAAAAGATCGCGGAAAACATGCACTACAATCAGTTTGTGCCTTACACCGACCGCCTCGACTACTTAGCTCCTCTCGCCAACAACGTCGCTTACGCCTGCGCCGTGGAAAAACTCATGGGCTGGGAGCTGCCACCGCGTGGTCAAGCACTGCGTGTTCTTTGCTGCGAACTTGCACGGATTTCTGCCCACATGCTCGGCGTGGGTGTCTGCGCGATGGACGTCGGTGCGATGACGGTTTTCCTCTACACCTTCACCGAGCGCGAAAAAATTTACAACCTCTGCGAACAACTTACTGGTGCCCGTTTCACCACCTCTTACACCCGCGTCGGCGGCCAAATGCGCGACATGCCCCCTGGCTTCGAGCAATCCGTGCGCACTTTCCTCGATGAATGCGCCACCACCATTGAAGAGGTTGCCAAACTGCTCGACCGCAACAAAATCTTCATCGACCGCATGGCTGATGTCGGCGTAATTTCGCAAGAAGATGCCATTTCCTGGGGCCTCACCGGTCCGAACCTCCGCGCCTCTGGTTGCCCGCGCGACCTTCGCAAGGACAATCCCTACCTCGGCTACGAAAAATACGAGTTCGATGTACCCATCGCCGAGGAAGGCGACTGTTACTCGCGCTACCAAGTTCGTATGGAAGAAATGCGCCAATCGATCAAGATTTGCCGCCAAGTGCTCGATACCATGCCCGCGGGTCCCGTCAATCTCGCCGATAGCAAATCGATGCTACCCAACAAGGAGAAAGTCCTGATGAGCATGGAAGAGCTGATCCACCACTTCATCGTCGCTACGCAAGGCATTTCCGCCCCCGAAGGCGAAGTCTATTTCGGCCACGAAAACCCCAAAGGCGAGCTCGGTTTCTACATCCATTCCAAAGGCGGCGGCGTGCCGCACCGTCTCAAGATCCGCAGCCCCTCCTTCTGCAACCTCGCTCTCGTCTCGAAACTTCTCCCCGGTCACATGGTCTCGGACATCCCCGCGATCCTTGGCTCTCTCGACTTCGTGATGGGCGAGTGCGACCGTTAACACCTGATTTTCCTGCTTTCTTTTGCCGATCAAACATGCTACTTTAACAAGGTTATGAAAAATCTATTACTCGCAACCGCATTACTCACCGCTTCTACATTTGCTGCCTTCGATGCCTGGACCAGCAAAGATGGACGCACCGCCCAACTCGAACTCGTGAAAACCACTGGCGAAGGCGATGACCTCGCTGGAGAATTTCGGATGAAAAACGGCAAAACCGTCACGATTAAAATGGCGGACCTCGACGAAACCAGTGCCGACAAATTGCAAACTGCCGCTACCACGCTTGTCAAAGAAGATGAGACGGCCGAAGCAGTTGCCGAATCTGTGTTTGACGACATGATAGACGGGAACTTGGTAAAACTTGATGGAAAGAAATTGAAAGATTGCAAAGATTTCGCCAAGCCCGCCAAATACTACATTTTCTACTACACGGCCTCATGGTGCGGTCCATGCCAGCAATTCACTCCAAGCTTAGTTAAGTTCTACAATGAGACTAAACCAAACAACAACAACTTCGAGCTCATTCTGATTAGCTCCGACCAAGATGAAGACTCTATGGAAGAATACGCTTCCAGCAAGAGCATGCCTTGGCCTCAATTGGAATTGTCAAAAGCGCCGAAATTCAAGAAAAAATTCGCCCACGGAGTTACCGGCATCCCCTCAGTTGTTGTTTGCGATCTCGAAGGAGAAATTGTCGCTAAAACGACTGACCTCAATCAGATAAAAAACCTCGTCAAGTAATTCCCGCTCTTATCATTCATGTCATCTCTCGACCACAACATCGCCTCTGACGAAACTCCTGGCACCAAGCATTTTGCCCCATTCGCGGTCACCGCAGAACTGGAAGCAGAAGCCACCAAGCGCCTCGCTCAGTTTCCCGACAACCAAAAACGCTCGGCTGTCCTACCGTTGCTCCACTACATCCAGCACCACCACGGATTCATCTCGGCCGCTGCGATCGATTGGGTCGCAGCAAAAATTGGCATCGAGCCGATCAAGGTGCTCGAAGTGGTGACCTTCTACCCCGGCTTCCGTCAATCGGCTCCTGGGAAATTTCACATCCGCGTCTGCCGTACCCTTTCCTGTGCCATGGGCGGATCCTACGAATTGATGGAAAAACTCTGTGAACTCACGGGCATCGATCGCTCCCAATCTGATTCCCATCATCACCCCGTCAGCGTTTCTCCCTGCGGCGGTTTTTCCGTCGAATTCGCCGAATGCCTCGCTTCTTGCGGCTCCGCTCCCGTTTGCATGGTGAACGATGATTTCCATGAAGGCATCAGCCCCGACAAAGCTGCTGACCTATTGAAGCAATATTCCTGAGATTTTTTCTTGCAATTCACCTCGATTACCACATACTTACCGCATGAGTTACCTCTTGACACGCACCAGTATGGCTTTAGATGCTTGGACGATCCAGGCTCTTAAGGAATTGAGTGAAAAATGGAGCATTTCCAAAGCCGAGGTGATCCGCCGTGCCGTGCGCCAGTTAAAGGAAAAAGCTGATCAAGAAGAGCAACAACCCGATCCGCTGCAAGCCTTCGAGTGGCTCCAACAAGGTGGAGGCCTCGTTGCCCAAGAGGCTGCCCAATTTCGTGCTGAAGTAGGCGCGGAACGCGAAGAACGCAAATACTGGTGGGAATCGTGATACACCTAGATACCAATATTTTGATTGATCTGGTCACCAGCCATTCTGCGCAGGTGGCCATGGTTCATGATTGGTTGAAAAACAAAATCCCCCTCGGCGTCTCGGCAGTTGCTTGGTCAGAGTTCTGCAACGGCCCACACAGTAAGGAACAAAAAGATGCCGTGCACGCCATCCTTCGCGGCGGCATTTTCCCATTCACCGAAGATCAAGCCGAATTCGCCTCCCGTCTGTTTCACAAAACCGGTCGCAAACGTGGCTCTCATGTCGATTGCATGATCGCCGCCGCCGCATTCTGCACCCGCCAATCCATCGCCACCCGCAACATCGCCGACTTCGAACGCTTCGTCCCCTACGGCGTAAAACTCGTCAAAGTTCCCACTCTCTCCTAACACATTTCAGTTTTTCAGCATTTCTCATTTTCCACCATTATGATCACCTACCTTCCCGGTAAAGAACCACACGCCCGCGAATATCGTTTGATTTTCAAAAACGTCGACCGCGCCGACTATGATCCTTCGATCGATTGCTACATCCGCAACGGCGGCTATGAGCAATTGAAAAAAGCCATCACCATGGCCCCCAAGGACATCACCGAGGAAGTGAAAAAATCCGGTCTCCGCGGTCGCGGCGGTGCAGGTTTCCCGACCGGCATGAAGTGGACCTTCATTCCACCGAACAATACCAAACCGGTCTACCTCATCTGCAATGGTGACGAGTCCGAGCCAGGCACCTTCAAGGATCGCTACATCCTCCACCAAGACCCGCACCAACTCATCGAGGGCATGGTCATCTCTGCCTTCGCCGTCGGCGCCCATGTCGCCTACATCTACATCCGCGAGGAATTCCCCGCCGCGGCACAAATCGTCGAAAACGCCATCGCTGAAGCCCGTGCGAAAAATCTTGTCGGCCCGAACGTTCTCGGTTCAGGATTCGATGTCGAAATCTACGTGCATCGCGGTGCCGGAGCCTACATTTGCGGTGAGGAAACCGGCCTGATCGAGTCGCTCGAGGGCAAGCGCCCCTACCCACGCATCAAGCCACCATATTTCCCCGCTGCTCTAGGCCTTTACATGTGCCCGACCATCGTCAACAACGTCGAGTCGCTCTGCCACGTCAAACACATCGTGCAAATGGGCGGCGACGAATACGCCAAACTCGGTGTCGCCCGCAATACTGGCACTCGGATTCTCTGCGTCTCGGGCGATGTCAAAAAGCCTGGCTACTTCGAAGTGGAAGTCGGCAAGCTCACCATGCGCGAGCTGCTCTACGACATCTGCGGAGGTCCCAAAGACGGCCGCGAGTTCAAGGCTGTGATCCCCGGCGGATCCTCCTCGAAAATCCTGCGCTGCGATGAGACATTCAAGCTCAAGAACCCTGATGGCAGCACCCGCGATCTGAATTTCTGGGACATCCCGATGGACTTCGATAGCCTCGCCGCCTGCGGCTCCATGGCTGGATCTGGTGGCGTCATCGTCATCGACGACAGCCGCAAAATCTCTTGGGTTCTCAACAACCTCAACTCCTTCTACGCCCACGAATCCTGTGGTCAGTGCACCCCTTGCCGCGAAGGTAGCATGTGGATGAAAAAAATCACCGACCGCCTCGTCGATGGCCAAGCCAGTCCCGAAGACATCAGCACTTTGGAAAGCGTTGCCTACCAAATCGACGGCCGCACCATCTGCGCCTTCGGCGAAGCCAGTTCTTGGCCGGTAGAGGCCATCGTCGCCAAATTCCGCGACGAGCTCCTCTCCGACACCAAGGCCGAAAACGCCCAAAAACCTCTCAACCCCGAAGCCGAAGCGCAACGGAAGTTTTTGCAGGGAGTGTGAAATGAAGCTAAGTCAAAGACTGCTCCTCGGTGTAAATCATCGCTAGCAAACCTTCACCACCCTCATCGGCGGTTGCTTGATGGTGTCACCTGCACGTAACCCGAGGAATTTTCCGTAAAGCTCGCTCGATGGGGTGAGAACTGTGATTTCCTGACCTTCGTGAAGAATTTCTAAACCGCCCGCGGTGGGAGCTAGCAGAAAATAGAGAGCATTGCCGCGCAGCGATACTTCCACCAAAGCGCCGACGTCGATGGCGGCCCCGACGGGAAAATTGGGCAGCTCGAGGGCATCGAAAATCCGCACGCTGGTCGCGAGTTCATCGACTTGCCGCGCTTGCCCTGTCGCCAAGTAGGAGGCTTCGAGGTTGCGCGTATCATACTTACTCTCGGCCTTACTACCAGGGTCGGTCGCGGCCGCGTGGGCTTCTTGCGCCGCTTTGCTCAAGCGCAGCAATTGCCCACGCAATTCTTCGCGAATCTGTTCTAGCAATCGCGGTTTCATGAGTGTTAGGCTCGACCTTCTTCGGCATCGAACAAGGCAAAGAATGTCTGGATGTCATCGCGATGCGCCAATCCGGCATCGATTTTTTGCTGCGCCAATCCTGCGGCTGCAGCGTCATTCCACCCGCGTTTTTGCATGAAACCATTCCAGATTTCGATCTGCTCCGCATCGGGACGACGACCGTTTTCGAAGCACCATTCGATCACTTCTTCATCGCTTCCGCCTTGTAAGACTCGATCACGCAGGGCCGAAAAATCGACTCCAAGAAATCGGCAAACGCGGTCATCAAACGTACGTTTACCCTCGATGATTCCGAGGTTATACCCGGCAGGCAATTGACCCGCAGCATCCAAGCGGATTTTATCGAGAATGCGGGCAAAAACAAAAACACCTGCGGTGGGCACAGAGGCTGATCGAATCGGAAATGACATGAGCGTTGAGAAATGTTGTTAGAAAAATCACACCTTGAGGTGCTTGCGAATCGCTTTGATGAGGCCAGGAATGTCGTGTTGTTTCGCTTCAAAGGCAGGCGGATGCCCCAGTTCTTCGAGAGCTTGGGTGGTCACAGGACCGATGCTACCCGCCACGCAATGCGCCGGCCATGGCACGTTGAGCGCAAAGAAATGTTCCGCCGTAGAGGCAGAAGTGAACGTGATCACATCGGCACCATCCTCGCGAAGCCGCGCCACCGCACCCGTCGGGTCTTCGGTTTCGGCAACCGTGCGATAGGCGATGCAGTCATCAACGATCGCGCCCATCTCTTGCAGTCCGGTCGAAACAATATCGCGCGAGACCTCGGGCTTGACCACCATCACAGTGAGATTCTCGATGTCTTCTTTCTTGAATGCCTCGACGAGCCCCTCGGCCACGTATTTTTCCGGCAACAAGTCGCAGCCGATGTGATATTCGCGTAGTTTTTGCACGGTTCCCGGCCCAATGGCGGCGATTTTCGGCTTGCCGAGGCAACGAGCATCGTCATGGATCGAGTAGAAAGCGTCAAAGAATCGACTCACACCGTTCGGCGAGGTGAAAACCAGCCAATCATACTCGTGCGCCGATGAAACCAGCTCCGCGAAGCCCAATTTATCGACGGGATCCTCGATGCGAATCACCGGCAGCTCAACCACATCTGCGCCGAGGTTTGCCAGCTCTTTGCTCAGAGTCCCAGCTTGCTCGCGTGTCCGTGTCACCACGATCCGCTTGCCAAACAACGGCCGTTTTTCGAACCAATTGATCTTGGCGCGCTCCTTGACGACATTGCCAATGACGGCAACGGCGGGAGAGGAAAAATTCTGTTTTTCGGCGATGTCTGCAATCGTCGCGAGTGTGCCCTCGATGGTCCGATGCGATCCCGTGGTCGCCCAGCGGGTCAGCGCGATCGGTGTTTCCGCAGCAGCACCATGCTTGACAAATTGCTCGCAGATCGTCCGCAGACGAGCCACGCCCATGAGGAAAACTTTCGTGCCTGGGGCCTTGGCGAGTTGCTCGTAATCGATGGAGCTTTCTTCCTTCGTCGGGTCCTCATGACCCGTGAAAATCGTCAGTTGCGAGCAATGATCGCGATGCGTCACAGGAATGCCCGCATAGCATGGACCAGCAATCGAGGAACTGATGCCCGGCACGATTTCAAAGGCCACACCAGCGTCGGCCAGTTCTGCGGCTTCTTCTCCGCCACGCCCGAAAATCATCGGATCGCCGCCCTTGAGACGCACGACGTTTTTGCCTTCCTTGGTGCGCTGCACGATCAAGGCATTGATTTGATCTTGGGGCAGAGCATGATCTTTCGCACGCTTGCCGACGTAGATTTTTTCACAATCCTTTTTGGTCCATTTCAGCAATTCCGCACTGCTCAGCGCATCATAGACCAGCACATCCGCCAGCGAAATGCATTCCTTCGCCCGCAAGGTCACCAATCCCAAATCGCCAGGACCAGCACCGACCAAATAACAAATTCCTTTTTCACTCATGATAATGTTTCAAATAGTTCTCTCGCCACGGCGAGTGGTTCTGCGGCACTTCCGCTCACTTGCGCTACTTTTGGCTCACCTCCTTCTTCAGGAAATACCCGCGCATACATCGACAGTTCGTCCTCATCCAAGGCCGAATACACACCCACGGGAGTGTGGCAACCTGCATCGAGCAGTCGCAAAAATTCACGCTCGGCAGTGACTCTGACAAAAGTTTGCTGATGATTGATCTTTTTCAAACACTCGTTCATCCAGTCGTCGTCACTGCGAATCTCCAGTCCGATCGCCCCCTGCCCTGCGGCAGGAAAAAACTCGTCTTCGGGCAAAATCGCGAAGTGCAGCCCGAGATCGTTGCGCTCCAAATAGCCGAGGCGCAACAGTCCTGCTTCAGCCAGCATAATCGCATCGTAATCTTCGCCTTGCGCCAACTTATTCAATCGAGTCGGCACATTTCCACGCAAATCACATAATACCAGATCGGGGCGCAACCACTGCAATTGTCGGGCCCGTCGCACACTGCTAGTGCCGACTTTAGCCCCCTCGGGCAGAGCGGCAAGACCTCCCTCGGTGCGACACACCAAAGCATCGCGCACGCCTGCGCGTTCGAGTGTAGCGGGGATTACAAAAAGATCGCTTAAGATGGTCGGTACATCTTTGAGACTATGCACGGCCACATCGATTTCGCCTGCTTCCAGTGCGATTTCCAATTCTTTGGTAAAGACGCCTTTGTCGAGAATGCCTTCGCTTTTCGCTACCTGGCTCAGCGCCACATCAGTGCGTCGGTCGCCCGTCGTTTTGATCACCTGCCGCACCACTTCCACATCAGGAAATGCCGCACGCAGCAAATTCTCCGTGGCCTCAGCCTGCCACAGGGCCAGCTCACTGCCCCTCGTTCCGACGATGATTTTCTTTCTCGATTCCATGAATTTCCGCCACGCGGACGGGCAAGCTAGCTTGCTAAGTTCCGTTCGTCAATCCCGAGAGAGCGAATTCGCGATCACCCGAATTTGATCCGCTTGAAGCAGGGCATGGAGTTGACCTTCGATCTCCAGCAGCAACTCCCCAGCATCGCTGACGCCCCGCACCATCCCCTGAAATGGTTGCTCTGCGATCAAACAACTCACCCATTTTCCCGTCAAGGCACAACGCTGCCGCCAAGCGTCCAACAGCTCGGGAAATTCTCCCTCAATGCCCGCAACTTGATGCACCATGCGCTTCACGACCTCCTCCAGCAGATCCTCGCGTTCGATTTCTCGACCAGACTCAAGCCACACAGATGTAGCGATTTCCGCTAATTCACCGGGAAATTCTCGCACTCCCACGTTGATGCCGATGCCGACAATCACGGCATCGCCCACGGCTTCTACGAGGACGCCGCATATTTTCTTGCCTGCAACCAATACATCGTTGGGCCATTTCAACTCTGCGGCGATCCCAAAATGCTCCAAGCTTTGCGCAACCGCCAACCCCGCTATGAGGGCAATCCGCGGCCACAAAGCCCGCGACATCGTCGGACGCAAAATCACAGAAAACGCCAAGCCCTCGCCCGCAGGGCAAACCCACACAGCACCACGGCGACCGCGACCCGCTGACTGCACTTCCGCGCAGACTACGGAGCCCTCGATGGCTCCCGATTGCGCCCAAGATTTTGCCACATCATTGGTCGAGTCCACCTCATCATACCAACGAACCTGTGCGTCGCCCGCTCGTTCCCAACTTCTCATGATGCCACAAAGTCCAGCGCCAAATCCATCGCCTTCACCGAATGCGTCAAAGCTCCCACCGAGATGAAATCCACGCCCGTTCGCGCGATCGGTCGCACGGAGTCCAAATTCACGCCGCCACTCGCTTCGAGCATTGGCTTGGTCCGCACACCGCGCATTTCCACGGCCTCCCGCAGCTCCGCGAGGCTCATGTTATCGAGCAAAATGTAGTCCACATCGGTCATTTCCAAAAACTCCGCCACTTGCGACAAGCGGTCAGCCTCTAGCTCGACCTCGACCTCGGGATGCTCCTGTTTCATGCGCAAAATCGCCTCCTGCAAGGCCGCGATGCCGCCTTCAGCGACGAGATGATTGTCCTTCACCATCGCTCGATCATACAAGCCCATGCGATGATTGACGCCGCCGCCACTGAGCACCGCCGCTTTTTCCAATTTTCGCCAACCCGGTGTGGTCTTGCGGGTGTCCAAAATTTTCGCCTGCGTGCCATCGACCATTTGCACATATTCGTGCGTCTGCGTCGCGATGCCGCCTAAGCGCTGCATGAAATTGAGCGCCGTTCGCTCCGCGGTGAGGATCGAGCGAGCCGAGCCACTGATTTTCATCACTATCGCCCCTGTCGCCACCCGTGCTCCGTCTTCGATCAAGACATCCACGCTCAGGCTTGGATCCACCTTCAAAAATACGCGCCGCGCCAACTCCGAGCCAGCAATCACACCTTCCTGACGAGCCACCAACAAAGCCGTCGCCTGCCGCTCCTCTGGCACAAAATACTGCACCGTCACATCTCCGGCCCCCACATCTTCCGCCAAAGCCCTCTCGATCAACCAATCGAAGTCATCATTCATCACGCCGCAGTAAAAAAAAGATCCCCACCAAGAGCAAGCCTCAATTGCGAGAGAACAACACTGTTTACATCCAACAAACAAAAAAGCTCGCAGCATAGACTTGAGGTCCATTTCCCATGCTCGTCATAGTAAAGAATGACACAAAATGCAACTAGCCAAAATGCTGACCATCTGGTAACAAAACCCTCAGCATGTCAGACATCAATATCGCCATCGTAGGTCTCGGTTTCGGAGCCGAGTTTATCCCCATCTACCAGCGCCTCAAAGGCGTGAATATGTATGCAATTTGCCAGCGCACCCAATCCAAACTGGATGAAGTCGGTGACAAATTCAACATTCCCGTTCGCTACACCAGCTACGAGGACCTCCTCAAGGACCCCAACGTACACGCCGTTCACATCAATTCACCGATCCCCGATCACGCAGCACAAACCATTGCCGCATTGAAAGCTGGCAAACACGTGGCTTGCACCGTGCCGATGGCAACGTCCGTCGAGGACTGCAAAACCATCGTCGAACTGGTCAAGGAAACTGGCTTGAAGTACATGATGATGGAAACCGTTTGCTACGCTCGTGAGTTCCTCTACATGAAAGAGCTCTACGACAAAGGCGAGCTCGGCAAACTGCAATTCCTCAAGGCCTCCCACCAACAAGACATGGAAGGTTGGCCGGGCTACTGGCCTGGTTTGCCACCGATGTATTACGCCACACACTGCGTCGGCCCGATCCTCGGACTCGCTCGCAATGAAGCCGAATACGTTTCCTGCTTTGGCTCTGGCACCATCGATGAATCCATGCACTCCTGCTACGGTTCACCTTATGCAGTCGAGACCACGCACATCAAGTTCAAGGACAGCGATGTCTCCGCTCATCTCTATCGTTCACTCTTCGATGTCGCACGCCAATACCGCGAATCCTTCGAGGTCTATGGTCAGAAAAAATCCGTCGAGTGGCCGCTCATCGAGCACCGTCCCTTGGTCGTGCACACCGCGAAAAAACCTGAGCCAGAAATCCCCGAAGAAGTCACCTGCCCCGACTTCGCTCACTACCTTCCTGAAGAAATCCAACTCTTCACCACGGGTGGTGTTTATGGTGGCGACGGCGGCGAGGAGCATCTTTCCTTCACCCAAGGTGCTGGCCACGGTGGTTCTCACCCACACCTCGTTTATCAATTCGTCAAAATGCTGCAAAGCGGCGTAGATGCCTATCCAAACGCGATCGAATCCGCGAACATCACTTGCACCGGTATTCTCTCGCACGAGTCCGCACAAAAAGGTGGCGAAATCATTCGCCTCCCCGAGTGGACCCACCGCGCGTAATTACTCTACATCAAGCAATCTTAAAAAACCTTCCCGCCACTCGTGCAGGAAGGTTTTTTTCGTGGCGGCGCTTTCCACCCGTCTCGCCGAAGCGATGCGAAGGAGGAAGCGCCAAGCCTCATCAAAGATCACATCCAATCCACAGGACCTACACGCAATTTGGTCACAAGATTTCAAGATATTGCAAGAGGAGCAAGATCTGCTTTGAGGGCCACATGCATCTAAAAAAATCAGCATAGGCAAAAGGAAACTGTGCCGTGAAGTTATTGGTTATCAGTTAATCGTTATTAGGCGAAAACCATTTTCCCATACTCTTCCTTTCGTGTATTCCGCGTATTTCGTGGTCAAAAAAACCCGAAAACTTCAAACTTTCGCGGACTTTGTAACTCAGCAAATCAGCGACCATCCGCCAAGCGCTCGGCGAGCATCGGTGGCAATCCTGCATCGAGGATTTTCTTCTGCGTTTTGGCCAAATCATATTCGATCCGACGGAACACGATCAATCGACTTTCGATGTCGTAGATCGCATAGCACGAACGCCAGTCACCATCGCGTGGTTGACCGACTGATCCTGCATTGATGAAATATTTTGATCCAGGCTCGATCACGACGGATTCAGCCGCGACTTCGTGCACCTTGGAGTCCTTGATGTAGACCCGTGGCACGTGTGTGTGACCGTGGAAACAAACTTGCGTAAATTGATAGGAAAAATTCGACATCGCATCGAAACGATTGGTCACGTAGTTCCAATTCGTCGGCTGATCCAAGGTGCTGTGAACTACGGTGAAGTCGGCCACTTGACGCACCATGCGCATTTTCCGCAACCACTCGCGCTGCTCTTGATTGAGTTGCTCACGCGTCCACATGAGTGCAGTGGCCGCAGTGGGATTCATCGTTTCAAGTGAATGATCGCCCGAGGCATCTTCATCGTGATTACCCTTAACGACGGGGCAGTTCATTTCACGAACTATTTCGAGGCACTCCGCAGGATTGGCATTGTAGCCGACGACGTCACCGAGACACACGTAGTCCGAACAATGTTGCTCGCGAGCGTCCGCTAGGACAGCTTCGAGAGCTTCTAGGTTCGCGTGTATGTCTCCGAATAAAGCAATGCGCATGAATCGTCAAAAAGTTTGTCGGGAGAAAATGCAGGAAACAGCTACCCTATGTCGAGACAAACTATGCACAGAGTGCAAAAAAATCACAATTCATTGCTTGCCATCCTGCTCTTTCAGCCATTGCATCGCCACCATCACACCATCCTGCGGCATTTGATCGGCATTATTCTGCTGATAGAGCCGCAGCATCTCGGCAGCCGTCTTGTGATCTTCGAAGCACTGCGCCAGCAAGTCTTCCATCGTACGCTCGCCCTTCTCTTGCCACTCTAAGGCAAACAACAAGCAGCGGATCGAGTCCACACGGTTTTGGGGGTTGCGAAATAACTCACGCGCTAGATCTAAGGACTCCTGAGATTTCCCCGGCACCCGTGCCAGGCTGTAAAGCCAGGCCCGGGCCTCAAAAGTGCGCTGTCCCTTGCCCGTCTGCCATGCTAAGCGATACGACTCTGCCGCTACCGCAAAATCAGGAAATTTATCCTTATGCGCATAGTTCCGACCTTTGCTCGAATACAGTGTCCAGTCCTGCGGATTGTTCTGGATGCCGCGATCCAAGAAATCACGGCCTTTTTGAATGTATTGCTTGTGCAAGGCCTCACGCCGAGCCGCGGGCAGCTCTTCGCGCTCCCGATAATCCACCGCAGCATTGTACGACAAATGCCACGATGCTACATCCCAGTAGTAACTCGACTTCGGTTGCAACGCGACAATCAAATTGTAGCGCTCTTCCAGCTTCGGCCAATCGCGGTCTTCAAAGGAGCCATAGGCTGCCAAATTGATAAAAGTCGCCACCACCGATTGCATTCCGCCCAAAGCCACGGCAGCACAGGTTTGACCGATCTTCTCCTTAGTCGCAACATCGAGCGGCGGCGACAACAAGCCCGCTGCCACGAAGTTTTTCTGAGCAGCAGCCTCCCATGGCGACTTGAGCCAACCCGCAGTAAGCAGCAATACCAGCACCGTGGCGATCTTTCGATAAAAGTTCATCGTCCTCAGAATTCTTTGTCGGAAAAAACAAACCACGAGAGTAAGGTGTAGAGCACCACGTAAAATACCGTCAGCCCCAGCAAAACCAAAACCGCCATGCCCGAGACCGGAAGTCCCTGAATCGCTGCATCCGTCACGTTAAAGAGCTGATAGTTCGGGAAAACCAAGGCCACAGCCTTCATCACCAGACTGCCAAATGTCGTAGTGCCAGCCTCTGCCGTAGCCCGATAAAACTCCGCCGCGTCAGCCTGGAAAAATCCAGCCAAGAAGCACAGAAACGAAACGATGATCGTGAACAAGGTACTCGTTGAAAACGTCGATAACAGCAACGACACCGCACCAACGATGGCGGATAGCAAAAAGATCGATAGCACCCCCGCCTGCAACGACCAAGTCGGCCCCTGCATGCTGATTTCCGCCCGCATCGACTCGATCGCCTCAGCGGTCCATCCGCGCGACTGCGCCAAAAACATCTGACCTTCCAGCAACTGATCCGTGCGGATCGCCAAGACCGCCGTCATGATCCCGTCCATCACCGCGAGTGAAATAAAAATCAATAGCAGCACCCCTGCCAATTTCCCCACCAAGTAATCCAGACGCGGCACTGGCTTCGCTAAAATCGTATATAGCGTGCGATCTTCCACATCCTTCGGCAACAGCAATGCCGTAGCCGTGATCGAAAACACCACGGCGAACAATTTCATCACCCCCATGCACCACCCCTTGAGCAAGGTCAACTCACCCGTATAGACCGCCTCTGGCCCATGGTATTGCGGCAAGTCCAGAAACTGCGCCACCAGTGCAATGATCGCAAAAATCATCAGGAAATAAAACACCTTCATCCGCACCAACTGCGTGAACGTATTCATCGCCAGCACCGCAACGCGACGCGGCTGCAACCACCGATTTGTCTTCTCCTTCGCCATGATCTTACTTCTCGCCCCCTTTCACTGGCTGATTTCCTTGAGTTTCTTGCAAAAACAATCGCTCCAATGTCGTGCGTGGACGACCTGTGCGCACCAAGCTGGCATGGCCCGTACGCTCGACCAAGCCACGAATCTCCTCCACCAGCGCTTCATCCGCATCCTTGAGCACAATTTCTGTCTGGTCCTCCAATGAGATCAGATCCTCCAAGCGCCCTTCCTTGACCATTTTCCCCTGGAAAATGATGCCTACGTGATCGCACACCTCCTGCACCTGCTCTAGCAAGTGAGAGCATAAAAAAACCGTCTTCCCCTGATCGCGCAGCTTCAGGATCAAATCGCGAATCTGCCGCGATCCAATCGGATCCACACCCGCCGTCGGCTCATCCAAAATCAACAGTCGCGGGTCTTGAATCATTGCCTGCGCCAGACCAATGCGTTGCAACATACCCTTCGAGTACCCTCCCAAACGGCGATCCCGCGCATCGCGCAGATCCACCAGCTCCAGCAATTCATCCACCCGTGCCTCCAGCACCTTGCCGCGAATGTCGCAGAGCTTGCCATAGAACCGCAAGGTTTCCGCACCCGTCAAATGCTTGTAAAAATACGGATTTTCCGGCAAAAAACCGACATCGTTGCGCGAGTCCACTTTCATCGAGTCCTTGCCATAGATCGAACAAGAACCCGAGGTCGGAGCCACCAAGCCGAGCAAAGCTTTCATGGTCGTCGATTTCCCCGAGCCATTCGGCCCGATCAGGCCATAGACCTCGCCCGCCTGAATCTGGATCGACACTCCATCCACGGCGCGAAACGCCTTCACCCCGCGCAGCGGAGAGCGGAAATCTTTGACTAAATGGCGGATATCAACAGCGAGCTGAGTCATTTCAGTGCGAAACCCTACACACAGCCTAGCCAATGATCCAGTGAAAATCTCGTGAAATTCTGATGAAGCAAGCACCGCGATCCTCTGATCAGGCAATGGACAGAAAAACGTAGCGAAGGCGTCTCGCCTTCCAGCCTACCAAAAACAGAAGCAAACAAAAATCGAAATCATACTCCTTGGCTTCACTAGCAAAAAGCAATTTCTCGCGCCCGCTACGCTCAAGACGCAGAGGTTTGAGAAGAAAATGCATAAAGGGCATTACCTGATGAAACGCTAAGCAATTCAGAAAAACTAGATGACGTAGACCTAATATCAACTCATTACAAGATTCGAAGATTTGCAAGATCAGCAAGAATTCTAAATCCATGAATCAGCCCTTCTTCTTGGCTTCGCGTGAGATTTTTCTCAAAAAGCTTGCCATTCGATAGCTTGAACACAATGCCCTAGGTTCCCTCCATGCTCCCATTTTTCTCGCTATTTGCTTGAATTTCGGAACTTTCGGGGTATTTTTGATCTAACCCATATGCGACTACTCCATTTACTCTCGTGTTTTTCCTGCTGTGCTGGGCTATCGGCATCGATGTTGTCGGCCAATCCGCTCATCAGCGAATTCATGGCGGACAATGCAAGCACATTGGCCGATGAAGATGGAGCGTATTCGGATTGGATCGAGATTCACAATCCCACCGCCAATCCGATCGATCTCACGGGCTGGAAGCTGACGGATAACAGCGCGAATTTGAGCAAGTGGTCGTTCCCTGCAGTGAGCTTAGCTCCTGGGGAATTTCGTGTCTTCTTCGCCTCTGGCAAGTCGGCGATTTATCCACATCACACCAATTTCAGCTTG
>Ga0208597_1000041_pt1 | contig 42472 bp, 37 predicted proteins | sample LakMenEpi05May12_FD_150673 | JGI IMG/M metagenome (GOLD analysis project Ga0208597, IMG submission 150673) | Freshwater microbial communities from Lake Mendota, WI - 05MAY2012 deep hole epilimnion (SPAdes) | ecosystem: Environmental > Aquatic > Freshwater > Lake > Epilimnion/Euphotic zone ...
CGAACTGGCCACCCCGACCTTGGCAAGGTCGTGCTCTACCAAATGAGCTACTTTCGCTTGAATAAGAACTAATTTTTGGACTGCGAAAATAAGGAATCAACGCACACCAACAAAATTTTTTTCTACTTATATTCAGGTTTGTACTGTGAACTTGGGTTCACTTCTACCGTCGCTTTCTTGAAGCCAGAACTGAATAACTTAGTACAATTTCCTAGAACGAGGGATAATAGCGCGAAAACAGATACGTAAAAAATGAATCTTGAAGAACTTACCCAGTTCTTGGCGATGTCTTTATTGGTAGATGTTTCTTGTATTTCTTGTGACATAGTATATAATTACGGATGCAAAAATAACAACAAGTTCTTAATTATGAACGAGTTTGGTAACAATTTTATCAAATTTTTGCCTGTTTTTTACAAAGTATTGAAAAACGACAGACCCGTTATAAACACCCCCAATTGCAGCCATAGGTTTGCAATCCTTACTCCTGTTGACTTTGCCAGTTAACCAATACCACATTACAGCTAAATGGGCCTTAAATATGGCAATAAAAAAGGAACTATCCCCACTTAGCAAGCCTTTCCAAGCAGATATCCCATCTAATGCTAAACGCAATGGCATTTTCCATAAAAGTTCTTGGACAGTTAGATGCTTACTTAACATGATTAAGTTATTCCTAAAATTTAAAAAGACCTTTCTACCCCCTCTAGGTAAAGTGCCCGCACCCACATGATATACCACTGAAGATGGACAAGCATATAAAGCATGCCCTTCTAATTGCATCCTCCAACAAAGATCAATTTCCTCTTGATGCGCAAAAAAACTGGCATCAAATCCTCCCATGTCATGAAACAACTTTGATCGAATCATCATGGCAGCTCCAGATGCCCAAAAAATAGGCTCAGCGCTGTCATACTGCCCTTTATCTTGCTCGCATACATCAAATACCCTACCTCTTGAGAAAGGGTAACCAAGGGCGTCTATCCATCCGCCACTCGCACCAGCATATTCAAAACTAGTTGGATTTTTTTGTGCCAATATTTTTGGTTGACATGCTCCAATGGTAGGATTCGATTCCATTAATTGCACCATCGGCGTCACCCAATTTGGATCCACTTGCACATCGGAATTCAGTAAAATATAATAATCTGCATGTACTTGTTTAAGTGCCCAATTGTATCCTCCTGCAAAACCTTCATTGGTTGGATTTTGAATCACCTTAACAGTAGGAAAATATTTCGCAAGTATTTCTAAGGAATTATCTTTTGAACCATTGTCTGCCACCACTATTTCAAAATGTTGGTAGGATGTCGCCAATACCGAAGGCAAAAAAGTCTTCAGATAATTAGCTCCATTAAAATTCAAAATAACAATTGATACGAGCGGTTCCAAAACAGATGTATTTATGCGAATGTAAGGCCAAATATGGGAAAATTAGCCAAAAACCCTATCTTAGCTGCATGATAAAGGCAAAATTCTTATTTTCTAATTTAGATTTTCTAAATCACCCCATAGGGTAATATTAAGCCCATAGTTTTTGTTTTTTTTCAAGTTTATATGAACTTGATGCCTCCTGTTTTTATCATTTTATTCAAAAAAATATCGCATGTCTACTCCATTACAAACGAGTGCAAATACTGCAAAGTATATTGCCCTTGAAGATCAATTCGGCGCACACAATTATCATCCCGTTCCTGTTGTACTTGAAAAAGGCGAAGGCGTTTTTTTATATGATGTAGATGGAAAAAGATACTTTGATTTCTTAAGTGGCTATTCCGCTGTGAACCAAGGCCATTGCCATCCAGCTATCATTAAAGCCTTGACAGATCAAGCTCAAAAATTAACACTCACCTCTAGAGCGTTTTACAATAACCTACTTGGTGAATACGAAAAATACATCACGGAATATTTTGGATATGAAAAAGTATTACCAATGAACACGGGTGTTGAAGGTGGTGAGACGGCAATTAAATTAGCAAGAAGATGGGGCTATGCTGTTAAAGGCATTCCAGAAAATCAAGCAAAAGTCATTTTTGCGCAAGGTAATTTTTGGGGCAGAACTTTGGCCGCAATTTCGTCTTCTACTGACCCAAGTAGCTACAACGGATTTGGTCCGTTTATGCCAGGATTTGGTCTTGTCCCCTACAACGACTTAGCTGCGTTAGAAACAGCATTGCAAGATCCAAATGTGGCAGCCTATATGGTGGAGCCAATCCAAGGTGAAGCAGGTGTGGTGATTCCTACAGACGGCTATTTAAAAGGTGTTAGAGATTTATGTACAAAATACAATGTCTTATTTATTGCAGATGAAATTCAAACTGGACTTGCAAGAACAGGTACTTTACTAGCATGTGATCATGAAAACGTGCGTCCTGATATTTTAATTTTAGGAAAAGCATTAAGCGGTGGTACGATACCAGTTGCTGCAGTACTTGCAGATGATGTGATCATGTTGCAAATTAAGCCAGGCGAACATGGATCTACTTATGGTGGGAATCCGCTTGCGTGTGCAGTTGCTATGAAAGCGTTGGAAGTGATCAAGTCAGAAAAGATGGTAGAGAACACATTTAAAATGGGTGAAATTTTAAGAGCAGAATTAGCGAAATTAAATTCTCCATTTATTGCATCAATAAGAGGGCGTGGATTATTAAATGCCATTGTGATCAAACACGATAATCCAGAAGCTGCATGGGATTTGTGTTTATACTTAAAAGAATTAGGAATATTAGCAAAGCCAACCCATGGAGATAAAATTAGATTTGCCCCACCATTAATTATTACAGAAGCGCAAATTAAAGAAGCAGTTCAATTGATAGGAAAAGGACTTGAGCAATTAGCGAAATAAAATCTTTGAATGACGATAATAAATAGCCCTCCAAAAGAGGGTTATTTTGTTTTAAGCTTTGGCAAGAAAGTCATGATTAAAATTCCAAAACTTAAAACAATACATGCATAAAGTGCCCATTGTTTTTGTGGACATTCCCCCATCGCGCAAGTAGATAAAACTAAATAGTTTCTAAAACTCCATGCAACTAATAATGCTGCCCATGCCATGTTAAATCGCTTTACATTGATGGATGGTATTGCAAAAAATACAATAGCTAGTATACCTATATAGAATAAGAATTTACCTGATTGCCCAAAATTAGTCTCGCCTGCATCCCATCCTGTTACCACCCAGTTTCTGCTTTCGATAATCACTAATGGTTGTGTGGTGCAAAAGAATAATAATAATGTAAGGAGGATGCCAATGGTTTGAGAATGTTTCATGAGTGCAAAAATAGAGAGAATATTCTTTGTGTTTAAAAATTAATTTATTACCAACTTTCAATGAAATATTAGGCATATTTATAAAACATTGAATTCTCCCATATTCAATTGCAATAAAATTAGAAATATATAATTTTTCTTTCATTTACACTTACGGGCAAACCATTACGTAACGTAACTATTTTAACCCAATTATCATAAGTGTCATAGTTTTTTTTGTATGAAATCTCAGCTTCTCCCTCATCAATAAATGCTTCACCAAAAGAATAGTCTTCAGCAATTTCATATGGGGTAAAATCTTCGTTTACTCTAAATGCTTTTCTTTCATTATTTTCATCCTTATAAATAAAACCTGTTTCATAATCACCATCTCCATTGTATTTAAATTCACTTATTAATTTACCGCCATCATTGTATTTAAATTTCGTTTTAAATTTTAATTCCTTCCTTGATTTAATATTATTTTTATAATATTCATTAATTTCGTTTATTTTACCATTATTACTTAAAGTATATTCGAATATCACAATATTTAAAGTATCTCTTCTAGTGATGCTATTTTTTACTTCATCAGAAATTTGAATATCATACTTACTAATAAGATAACCTTGTTCGTCAAATTGTAATACATGTATTTCATTGAATTTTTCGTTTTGTGGTTCTCCAAATTTCATTGTAATGTTATAACTTACTTCTTCTACCTTTTTCACTTTACCATTCAATTCAAAATTTCTTAAAGTTTCTTGACCTGAAGCATAGAAATAAGTTAAAATAGTGGTTAAAATCAGGATACTAGTTTTCTTTTTCATGTAATTAATTTTTAGAATTAAAGTAAATATGAAACAAAATTTTAAAATATTGTTTTTCAAATTTATCAATTTAAAAAATTAAATCATATAAAAATTTGAAATTTTGAATGAATTAAATATACACATTATTTATATTTTTAATGTATAAATGATTCTGTTAAAATAAAATGATTAATTTAAGCTTTGATAGCTTTTGCTGAATTAGCCTTTTTATTCTATATATCTCTACCCGAGATAAAGAAATATTAGGATGTTTTTCCCAAAGCCAATACCAGAATCAACGCTTCTAATTGCCAGCTCATTTCATTCGCTGTCAACCGCCTCGGCTATCTCGTCTTACCCAAAGCCTTTCAAAAAATCGCACCGGGAAGCCAGCTCATTGCATTCGCTGTCAACCGCCTCGGCTATCTCGTCTTACCCAAAGCCTTTCAAAAGAATGCGAAGCATCCTTTTGGCTTTTTTAATGCTCGCTAGCTTACAAGAGCGAGCTCTTGACGCTGCTCGCATTAAAAAAGCCTCTCACTTTCGTGAGAGGCTTTGTATCGAGGTCCCGAGCGGGTTCGAACCGCTGTAGAAGCTTTTGCAGAGCTTTGCCTAACCACTCGGCCACAGGACCCATTAGGGACGTAAAATTAACGTAAAGAACTTAATTATAAAAGAATTTTACCACTAAATCGAATTAAGCGACATTTGTAGTCTAAAACCTGCTTATGCAACAGCCCATTGGCGCTTCCGAATTAATCATTAATCCTAGAGGGGCAGTCTATCATTTGGATTTACGTCCCGATGAGCTTGCAGATACCATCATTACAGTAGGTGATCCGGACAGAGTGGCCAAGGTTAGTCAATACTTTGATCATATTGAACATCAATCTGCGCATAGAGAGTTTGTTACCCATACAGGATATATTGGCACAAAACGTATTTCGGTGATGAGTACAGGCATTGGACCCGATAATATTGATATTGCATTGAACGAAGTGGATGCTTTGGTGAATATTGATTTTGAAACAAGATGCATTAATGACATCAAAAAATCGGTGTCCGTTATCCGACTTGGCACATGTGGGTCTTTACAAGGTGAAGTGGGTGTGGATCAATTAGTGGCAGGTACGCATGGGTTAGGCATTGATAATTTATTACATTTTTACCAGCCGAATAACAATCCAGAAGAGCAACAAATTTTAGCTGCTTTTGAACAGCATACCAATATTTATGCGCATCAAATTAAACCCTATATCTCTAGTGCAAGTGCAGGATTGTTAAAGCATTTTACAGAAGGATACACCCATGGTATTACTGTGACCTGTCCTGGTTTTTATGGACCACAAGGAAGGATTTTAAGATTGCCTTTGAAGATGCCTAATTTGGTAGATCAGATGACGAGTTTTCGTTTTGGGAATCATCATATTGCCAACTTTGAAATGGAAACAAGTGCAATTTATGGACTATGTAATTTATTGGGCCACCAGTGCTTAAGTATCAATGTGATTGTAGCCAATAGAGTGAAGCAAGAATTTAGCAAAGATGGTACTAAAGCTGTAGACCATATGATTCAAAAAAGTTTAGGAATTATCGCTTCAATATAATTCATTCAAAGAACACAAATGGAGATTCAATTTTCAAAATACCAAGGCACAGGCAACGACTTTGTCATCATCGATAACAGAGATGGAAGCATTACTTTATCTAATGCACAAATTGCATTTTTATGTGATAGAAGATTTGGTGTTGGTGCAGATGGATTGATCTTACTCGGAACAGCAGCTGGCTTTGATTTTTTGATGGCTTATTACAATGCCGATGGTACAGAAGGTAGCATGTGTGGCAATGGGGCCAGATGTTTAGTGCAGTTTGCGCATGATCATGGGATTGTGAAGGAAAAATATTTTTTTATTGCAATTGATGGGCCTCACGAAGCAACGATTGAAAAGAATGATTGGATCCATTTAAAAATGTCCGACGTCAATGCGGTCGAAGTAGGTGATCATTTTTTTGTGACCAATACAGGGTCTCCACACTATGTTCAATTGGTCAATGGGGTTGAAAAATTTGATGTGTTTACAGCAGGCAAAGCCATTCGATACAACGAGCGATTCAAAGCAGAGGGCGTGAATGTTAATTTTATTGAATTCCATGATGACCATTTATTTGTGCGCACCTATGAAAGAGGTGTAGAAAATGAAACCTATAGTTGCGGAACTGGCGTAACAGCATCTGCCATCACAACGCACTTGAATAAATTAGGTGAGCACCGCGTATCCATAAAAACAATTGGTGGTGCATTGGCGGTGAGTTTCAATAACCAAGGTGGTGGCCACTTTAACCATATTTGGCTTCAAGGCCCTGGTACATTTGTTTATTCGGCTTCTATCAATTTAAAATAGGTAAAATATGGCTTTGTTCAATGTAAGGGTGTATGGCATTTTATTAAATGAGGATCAAGAACTTTTAGTGAGTGATGAATTTATTCGTGGAAATTATATTACAAAATTGCCTGGTGGTGGATTGGAAATTGGCGAAGGCACTAGGGATGGATTGGCTAGAGAATTTATGGAAGAAGCTGGTATCGAAGTACATGTAGGAGATCATTTTTACACCACAGACTTTTTTCAAATTTCTGCTTTCAACCATAAAGACCAAATTATATCCATCTACTATTTAGTGCATACTGCAGATACTAAAATCATTCAGACAAAAGAAAAAGCATTTGATTTTTTACCCCAAGAAGTGGCGGACCCCAATGGAACAGCAGAACATTTAAGGTGGATTCCATTGAGTACAGTTTCGGAAGACGCTATGACTTTACCCATAGATAAAGTGGCCATCAACATGTTGATCGAACTATTTGCAGCAAAAAATTAGTGGGTATAGATGCCTTTTTAAATATTTGCGTTCTCCCCCATTGCTTCTAATTTCATTTTTTGTGCAGCCTCTGCGCCCACATAGTTTTCGATTCTGTTTCGGATTAAATGAATCAATGGTGTTAATACTATTGCCATCGTGAACTTATACATGTAGTTGACAACGCCTACTGCTAAAACAGTTGACCATGCCCATCCGTTGCCAATTTTAAATGCTATAAAAAGTACCACAAAACTATCTACCAACTGAGACACCACCGTGGAACCCGTGGATCTTAACCAAATCATTTTTTCTCCAGTTCTTTTTTTAATTTGATGGAACACTGTCACATCTATCAATTGACTCACCATAAAAGCAATGATGCTTCCAATGATGATCCACATCCCTTGTCCAAAAATGGCTTCAAAAGCCAATTGCATACTTGGGACACCGTTTTGCATTTTCGACTCCACCCAAAAACCTGCTGGAGCTACAGACATGGCAAGATAAAACATGATGAAAGCATAACTGATTAACGCCACAGCAATTAAACTAATTCTTCTTACTGCTTTTGGACCATAGTATTCATTGACAATGTCTGTGATGACAAATTCTAAGGGCCATAACAAAACACCACAGGTTAAATTAAACGCTAATCCAGATTCACCAAATAAAGTCAAGTTCATTGGTTTAAAACCAAAAACGGCTTCTAGTGAAAAAATCTTGCCTCCTATGCACTCTGCAATAAGCGCATTGGCAACAAAGAATGCGGTGATTCCTAAAAATAATTTGGTGGGCTTGTCTTTTAAAATTTGATGTATCATACTTAAGTTTAAATAAATAGAAGGCCTATTTGAATCAATAACATACTAAGGTTGAAAATAGTTTGCCAAGAGGGTAAATTAATTACTTTTTTTTGAAGCACTTGAATTAAAAGGACCAACGCGAAAACAAGGTTAATCAATGGGGCCAATTCCAAACCCATCACGGCAATAAATTGTGCAATGTCACGAGGTATCTTTAACCATGTAATGAATAAAAATAAGGTTGAAACCAGGTATCCTAGGTTAACAAGGACTGCTACTTTAGAAAAAAAGGCCAATGGAGCGCGTGGGGACATTTGTTGATATTTACAAGGAGCTAAAAGTACAAAAAAGCCTATTTAGTTGTAGGTTTGTTCCTATAAAATAATGCATATGTTTAAGTCTCTTTTTAAGTCTGCACTACCCCATCTTATTGCAGTAGCCGTTTTTGCTATTGTGGCTATTGTGTATTGCAAACCTGCATTAGAAGGTAAAGTATTGCAACAGTCGGATATTACGCAATGGAAAGGGATGGCGCAAGACGCCTTGAATTATAAAGACCAATATGGCAAAACGCCACTATGGACCAATAATATGTTTGGAGGTATGCCTGCCTATCAGATTACTGGTATTCCAGGAAATGCATTCTCTATTGGCATGTTGGATCGATTATTTACCTTGAATTTGCCTGAACCAATTGGCTTATTTTTCTTAGCTAGTATTTGCTTTTATTTTTTAGCACAAGTACTTGGATTTTCTACAATCATTGGCATTGTTGGCGGATTGGCCTATAGCTACGCAACCTATAATCCTATTATCGTTGTAGTTGGACATATCACCAAAATGCATGCCATTGCTTATCTACCTTTCTTTATTGGATCCATCCTTTTAATTTTTCAAAAGAAGTATTACTTGGGTGCTATCTGTACTGCCATCGCAACCACTTTATTTGTTCAAGCAAATCACCTTCAGATTAATTATTATGGCCTAATCATCGTTTTAGTGATGTCTGTATTTTATCTAGTGCAATGGATCAAAGCAAAAGATTTTACACATATTTTTAAAACAGTTGGATTTAGCTTGGCGGCTGGTTTAATGGGATTGGCTGTTAATGCTGTCATGCTTATTGGCACCGCAGAATTTGGAAAATCTACCATTAGAGGCGGAAGTGCTTTGGCGACAAAGGATAGCAGAATTACCAATACTGGATTGAATAAAGATTATGCATTAAGTTATAGCATGTTCTTATCAGAACCATTGGTGATGATGTTCCCTCATATTTATGGCGCCTCTAATGATCCTAATTTAGTAGACCCCGCTAAATCAAAAGCAATTGAAGTCTTACAACAAATGCAACCTGAAATAGGACAGCAATTACAATCTTTCTTACAATTTTATTGGGGAGGCATTGGTTTCACAGCAGGCCCTCCTTACGTTGGTGTCATCATTTGTTTCTTTGCCTTTATTGGATTTGGAAGCAATAAAAATCCAAACCGTTGGTGGATAGCTACTGTCATTGTATTATCAATTATGCTAGCAGCTGGCTCTTATTTTGAGTCTTTCAATTTAGTGATATTAAAATACTTGCCTTTATATAATAAGTTCCGCGCGCCAAGTATGATTATTGTTGTGCCTACTTTATTAATTGGCATTCTAGCATTGTATGGCATTAGTGCTACTATAAAAGCCACCAATTTTAAAAGCTTCTTACAAGAACATAAAATAGGTTGGGTTAGTTTAGGACTCGTATTTTTTGCAGTAATGGCATTGTATTTCTCTTCAGATTTTAAATCGGAAAGTGAAAAACAATTGATGAGTCAAATTATGCAAATACAAGACCCAAATCAAAAAGCAGCATTTGAAGCCCCTGCCAGAGATTTAGTAAATGCTATTGCAGAAGATCGTAAAGGATTTATTGAATCGGACTTAACTAGAACATTTATTTTTATTGGGATTGCTTTCTTGTTCATCTTCTTATATATTAAGCGAACCATACAAGAGACGATATTTATTGTGGCCATAGGCGTTTTAACATTAGTGGACATTTTCCAAATCAATGTTCAATACCTAAAGCCAAGTCAATATGTAGATGCATCAGAAAATGAAAATGTTTTTGCACTCACGGCATTAGACAATGCATTGTTGAAGGACAAGAGTAATTATAGAATCATCGATATTAGAAGAGGTGTTCAAACTGCATTCAATGAGGGTGCGATCATGGCCTATCATCATAAATTAGTTGGAGGTTACAACCCTGCTAAATTAAGTATCTACCAAGATCTGATCGAAAATCAATGGTATAATTTCCCTAATTGCTTGCCTACACTAAATATGATGAATACTAAATACATCATCACCGGTAATATGGCATCTGACACCATCCCTAACCCAGATGCATTAGGGAACGCCTGGTTCGTGAAAGGGATTGAATTTAAAAAAGGGCCAAGAGCAGTGATAGATCACCTAAGCAATTTTAATCCAAAAGATACTGCGGTGATGGACGAGCAAGATAAAATTGAAGCTTTAAATGGATTGCAAGTGGATTCAAGCGCAACAATTCAGTTAGTTGATAATAAGAACGACGAAGTGAACTACGCAGCTAAATCAAATGCAAAACAATTAGCTGTATTTAGTGAAATTTATTACAAGGATGGCTGGAAAGCATATGTGGATGAAAAGGAAACCCCAATTGTAAAAGTAAACTACGTACTTAGAGGATTAGTTGTTCCTGCAGGTGATCATAAAATTAGATTTGAATTTAAACCTGATTCAATCGCTAATACACAAAAATTGGCAGGTGTTGCTTCTATCCTACTTTGGTTAGGATTAATCGCTAGTATTGCTTTAGCATTCCAACAGTTTACCAAAAAACAAAATACAACAATCTAATGCTTGTATCTGTTGTCATTTGTAGCTATAATCGTGCCACATACATTGGTGGCGCCTTAGATAGTTTATACCAACAAACCGCTTCAAAAGATAATTTTGAAGTGATTGTGGTAGATAATAATTCAACGGATGATACAGAACAAGTGGTTGCAAAATGGAGAGCCGAAAACCAAGAAGGCCATTTTCATTATTCCACCGAGACTAATCAAGGGGCTTCCTTTGCAAGGAATACCGGTGCTGCTGCCGCGAAAGGACAATGGCTATGTTTTATGGATGACGATGCCATTGCCACTCCCACTTATATTGAAAATATCATTCAACATATCCATACCAAACCAGAAGCCATTGGCTTTGGCGGGCGCATCATCCCAAAATACATTCCTTCTGAACCTAAATGGATGAGTTATTATGTCTCCTCCTTGGTTGGAAATTTTGATTACGCCCCTAACGCATGTGCCTTTGAAAATGGGAAGTACCCAATTGAATCAAACATGATTGTTAAAAAAGATATCTATGAGTCTATTGGTGGCTTTAATACAGCATTACCTGGCGTAGTGGGTACTTTAAGAATTGGTGGAGAAGGCAAAGAATTGTTTTATAAAATATTAGCACTTGGACATACGATCTATTACGACCCATCCATTTGCGTACATCATGTGGTAGAAGTCAAGAAGTTAACACCGGAATATATGTACCGTGTAGCAAGTGGAATTGGTAGAGGAGAAAGAACCAGGACTTTAAATATTTCTAGATTGGCTTATATTCAAAAGATAGTGGAATACATTTTTAAACTTGGAGCGTCTATCCTATTAGGTATTAAATACAGTTTGCAGGGATCTCCAGCAAAAGCATGGCCAGTCATTCAATTTAGGATTGATGCTTTGAAGGGATTAATAGGTTAATTTTTAGTGGCGTAAATCATCCCACTATTCTCAGTTACATGATGCGTTTGTCTTAGTTTGAATTGATGATGCATTAAAACTTTTTCGATATCTGATGCCCCTTTTTCATGCCATTCGATAATCGCTATTGCTACATGATTTAAATAAGTAGTTTCTTTTAGCATATCAAAGATGGCATATTCTTCTCCTTCACAATCTAGTTTTAGTAATATTTTAGCATTTGGGTTTTCTGCTAGCACTTTATCAAATACCTCGTTAATTGAAACTAACTGAACAATGATTTCTTGGCCTATTTTTTTTCCATACTCATTTTTCTGTTCAATGGTAGACGCTGATAATAAACCACTTTCAAATAAAGGAATAGCTCTAGATTCATGCACATTACTCACCCCTTCATTCATTAATTTTAATGTACTAGCCCATTTGGGGTTTGCTAGTACATTTAATTCGGCTTCTGCAAAAGTTTCTGGAAAAGGCTCGTAACCGTATACTTTATTCACATAAGGTTGAATAGCAAAATACAAAGAAGCAACTCCTACATTCATTCCAATATCAATGACTACTAAATTGTTCTGAGGGGTTTCAATGGCATAAATTTTTTCTATAAAAATTTCATACAAGACAGCCATATTAGACAGGGAAGCAACTTTGAATACCAGCCCTTCTACTTCTACTATGAAATAAGTATTAGTTGTTTCCTTTACCTTAAATATTGGGTTTGATAAAATCTCAATTAGAAAATGCATACTGAATCCAAACTGATCTAATTGAGCTATCTGGATAGTATTGCCCGTATTGGTAAATAATAAATGACCATTGCTAACTCGCATATTCGATGCCCAGTGCTTTGGTAGTTTATAAAATGCAAATAAATAAGCAAGCTTAAAATGCTTTAACTGTAAAAAGAAAAAACAAAATGAAACAAATTTATTAAGGATTCTAGTTAAGTTCATTGTACTTTATTTTTTACCCATTCTATTCATTAGAAATGCGGATATGCCCGAAAATAGATTTTTATACACTGCTAACAATTCAGGATTATAAATTAAATCGTTTTTGATTATTTTAATACATCTAATCACATCTTTTTTCATAGAAGATGTGAGACCTTGAGCTTTAAATAAAAGATATAAACCATTACGTACAATATAAAAGACCCTAGTTGGGGCATGAATAATACGCATTGACTTTTTGAAATTACCCAAGCCCCTTCCTTCTACCAATGTTCCTAGTGCATGATTTAAAACAATATTCGAAAACATTAAATTAGTATGCCCATTTTGTATCACTCTATAAGAAAATTCAGCATCCACAAAATCTATAAATAAATCCTCATTAAATGGCCCTATATGTTTTGCGAGGGATACATTTAAAATAGACCCAGAAGTAATTAATGTAAGTGCCTCTTCGGGCTTTTCTTTTGGTTGTGTAAAATCTGGTTGACAATTCACGCCAAATTGAGCCACATGATCAAAGTCAGATGACTGAATCATGTTTTTATACTTTTCAAAATCTCCTTCTTTGAAGGAGGAATCCTGATCCATCGTTAATAAATAATCATACTGGCTGAGTGCAGCTTGATCCATCGCCTGGTTTAATCTTTTAGCAATGCCTTCGTTTGAATTAAAATAATGGTACTGAATAGATGGTTGGATTTTCAATAGGGCCTCTTCTATTCCAGGGGTTTTTGTTTCACTATTATCATACACATACAATTGCTTTAAACCAGATACATAAGTTTGTATGTTTGCCGACAAAAGGTCCAAATTGGGATGATATAATATAACAACTCCGGCAATGTTCATCCTTTGAATAATTTAGTCGTTCAAATTTAAGCCAATAAGATAAAACCACCTTCATTTGTGCTGTAATTATTGATTATGCTTAATTTTAACCATAAATATTTATCTTGTTTAGGCTATGAGTGGTAAAACAAATCATTTTTCGATTATTATTCCCTTTAAATCGGGCAAGACCTATCTTTTAGATTGTTTGCATTCGGTTGTCGAACAAGATTACCCCCATTATAACATTATTATTTTAGCAGATAATACAAGCAATATTGATGACGCATTAGATGCAGTACATGCACTTCAAAATAGTAAAATAAGCATCCAAGCTGCTGAACATAATTTAGATATCCTTCAAAACTGGGGGCGCATAAAGGACTTGACTAAAAATGAATACATGACCATATTGGGTTATGACGATATTTTAGAAAAGTCTTTTCTTTCTACAATCAATGATTTAATTAATCAACATCCGGAAGCAAGTTTATACCATACCCATTTTAATTACATAAATAGTAAGAGCGAATTTATAAAAACTTGCCAGCCCCTACCTAGTCGATTGAATGCAAGCGAATACCTTGATTATGCAATGAATGAAAAGATAGATATCATGGCAACAGGTTATGTATTTAAATCTAGCGTTTATGATGCATTGGGAGGTATCCCTATCCATTATCCAAATTTGATTTATGCCGATTTACATTTATGGCTTGAACTTACTAAAATATCTTATCTAGCAGTAGAGACTAATACACAATTTTCGTTTAGGATACACGCATCAACCACTAAAACCTCAAAGGATAAAATTTTATTGGATGCATTTGTGCATTTTTTAGATTACTTGAATGAACTTAAAGCAGCATCCCCTGCATTGGGGCAGATCATTCAAGAAAATGCACAAAAGTTCTGTGAAAGTACCACCAAGGCCATTGCGCATAGACTATTAAGAACCCCAAGAAATCTTAGAAAAGGATTATCCATTGATCATATGATTACAAAAATTGAATCAAAATGTATTGCATTGGATAGCGCCTATGAGCCATTGAAAATAAATTCGATTCGACTAGCAAAAACTATCGAAACCTACCCTATACTCAATGAATTGTTTTTGTTATTTAAGAAGCTATACAAAAAGCCTGTTCTGTAAAGGAAAATTAAATTTCAACTCCAAAAAAAGTTACTACTTTAAATTTCTAGCCTTGATGGCATATAAGAATTTCCCAAAACTAGATTGTAATAGATAAAATAAAAGGCTTAATCGGAATTGCCAAATACGAGCAGCAATTGAAAATCCAAAATAAGATTCATATACTTTCACATTCTCTTTAAGTGATTTTAAATATTGATTGGTGCTTACGCCTCCGTCATCAAATTTCACAATAGTTTCATCCATAAAACCATAGGGTTCATTTTTGAGTCTACACATTAAATCATAGTCCATCGCAATTTTAATGTCTTCAGAAAAATTACCTAGTTTCTGATACAGCTCTTTTTTTAGAAACCAAGTTGGATGCGATACCGACCTCATCCCTTTATAAAGTTGCCCCGCATCAAACGGCACACCGATATTCACCCAAATGCCGCCACGCTTCATACAAATTTTTCCACTAGCCCACTGAATAGAATGATTTGCATTAATATATGCTAACACATTTTCAATCACCGAACTAGAAAAATAGATGTCTGCTGAATTTAAAATATGAATTAAACTGCCTGTAGAAAATTGGATGCCTTTATTAAATGCATCTGAAATGCCTTTATCCCGCTCGCAAAGCCATTTTCGATAAGTAGGTTGTGGGGTATTTTGTAGCCAATCTGCAATGTCAGTATTCGTAGACCCATCAATAATATAATGCTCATAGGGTTTAACAGACTGAGTGTCCACCGAATCACAGGTACGCTGCAAGTCGCTTAAATTGTTAAAACATATTGTAATGACCGACAATTGATCCATAATGTAAAAATAAGCCCATTTCATTACATATTTACTTTTACCACAATTACAATATATTTGTAGCATGGGTATTATCCAAAAGCAAGGTATCAAGTCGTCTATCTTTATCATGATTGGTTTTGTGATAGGTGCAGTGAATTTGCTGGTACTATTCCCTATGTTCTTCTCAAAAAATGACCAAGGCCTTGTGAGAGCCATGATTGATATTGGCGCTACCCTCTCTGTTTTTTGTACGCTAGGCACACTCCCTGTGGTCTATAAATTCTTTCCATTTTACAACCATTACTTAGGGCCAAAGAAAAACGAATTGCCATTTTTAACCCTAATCATTAACCTTATTGGTTTTGGATTACTCATGTGGATTGGTTGGGAGAATAAAGATTTCATCATCCGAAAGTTAGGTAAATCTCCAAGCCTCGCTACCTACTTTAACTATGTATATCCCTATACTTTCTTTTTAATGATTTTTTATTGGCTTGAGGCTTTTGCTTGGGGATTACAAAAAGGGGTCTTCACTAATTTTTTAAGAGAAACAGCAGTCAGAATTTTGACAACTATCTTAATTCTTGGAGTTGGATTAAAATGGCTTAACCTCGACCAATTCATTATACTTTTTAGTGGTATTTATGTCATCCCTACTTTATTGTTGATTTATAATTTATCTACCTCGCATGAATGGTCATTTAGAAGTTTTAAAATAAGTAGTGTTACAAAACGCCTAAAGTGGAAAATGCTCAATTTTGCTTTATTTGTTTTCGCTGGTCAGTTTTTTAATTTACTAGCCAGGACCAATGATACTGCTATGATTGTTGTAATAAAAGGCTTGAGTGATGCTAGTATTTTTGCCATCGCTACTTATGTTTCAGCGATCATGGAAATTCCACAAAGAAGCTTAAATGCAATAAGCATTCCTGTATTGGCTAAGTCATGGAAGGATAAAGACTTTGCAAATATCAAGCACGTGTATCATAAAAGTGTTTCCAATCTTTTAGCCATTGGATTATTGCTATTTGGACTGATCTGGTTGAACATAGAAAACCTTGTTGCATTTTTAAATTGGGTCAGCAACAAAGAAGGAGGAGGCTATGAGGCTTTGGCGCCAATTGTTTTTATCATGGGACTTGCTAAATTAATTGATCTTGCTACAGGTGTCAATGGACAAATTATTGGCACTTCAAATTATTGGAGATTCGATTTTTTTACTAACCTGTTCTACATAGTTTTATCTATTCCTTTGAATTTTTATTTGATTTCCAACTATTCATTGATAGGCTTGGCTTATTCCAATTTAGCTGCACTTACTTTATACAATACTGTGCGCTTTTTATTTTTGTATAAAAAATTCAAATTGCAGCCTTACACATTACAACATGGCTTATTCTTAATACTCAGTATTGCCTTGATGTTCCTAATTTATATTATACCATCTACTTCTAATTTCGTAATGAATATTGCTATTAAATCCAGCATCTACGGCCTTGGTTTCTATGGCCTAATTATTTGGATCAATCCTGCACCTGAACTAAAAGAGCTTGTTCAAGGATTTTTGAAAAATAAATTATTCGGATTTTTAAGGCGCTAATTGGTTTACTTTTTCTAAAAATAATTGCATCCCCTGTTGCATTGTATTAGTCAATTGATACGCAATATTCTTAGTGTAATAAGTCTCCATGTCATAACCATGTTTTCTAGCAGGAAGTTGATTCAATACTTCATCAATATGCTCCACCCCATAGGCGTTGGCGTTATTAAACATGGATTTAAAATCATCTGGTATTGGTTGATTCGACATCCATGCAGCAAATACAAAAGGTAAACCAGTATGTTCAATCCAAGCCTCTCCTAAATCATATACATATTCAAACTCTTTTAAATTAGCCAGTGCCCTGTCCCCAATAATGACACCAGCAGTTGTTCCCTCTATAGCCTGGATATAATCCTCTTGAGCATGTAAAAATTGAATGTCCTTTTTCCAATACTCTTTTAATAAAATTCGAGCCAATTGAACGGATGTTCGGCTTTGATAGTCCAGGTAGATGGATGCTATTTGCTCCATAGGCACTTTACTAAAAATAGCAACTGATGCCACTTTGGTTTTAGTGCCAATACAGAAGTCCGACACGATATGTGGATTTGATAATAAAGGTGTTATGGCTACTGGGACCAATCCTATATCAATCTGGCCATCGATCAATGCTTGAGCTACCTTTGCTGGATAGTCTTTAACCAGTTCTATTTTTGATAAAAAATCAGCCTTTTCTATCCCCAATAATAAGGGTTGAGTGTTGAAATAACTTACCACCCCAATGCGCCATCTCTTGTCCAATTGAATTAACTTTGTGCAAAGATATTCATTCAAATTGTTTTAAAGCAAACTATATGTCTCAATTAAGCGCAATTTCACCAATCGATGGTCGTTACCACAAACAAACAGCAGCACTTGGTGCTTATTTTTCTGAATATGCCCTAATTAGGTACCGAGTATTGGTAGAAGTGCACTACTTTTTGTTTTTAGGTGATAAGAAGTTTTTTAAAGTGCCTGTAGGTTTAAGAAAAGCTTTATTGGATGTAGTAGAAAATTTTTCGGAGGAAGATGCGGCAAAAATCAAGACGATTGAAGCGACTACCAACCATGATGTAAAAGCTGTTGAATACTTTTTAAAAGAAATTTTAGACCAACATAAAGCAAGTGCATTAAAAGAGTGGATTCATTTTGGATTGACGTCTCAAGATATCAATAATACTGCCATCCCTTTAAGTTGGAAAAATGCAATGGAATCTGAAATTTTACCAGCCTATATTAATTTACAAAACAGATTATACCAATTTGCAAAGCAATGGAAGAAAGTGCCTTTACTTGCCAGAACACATGGTCAATCTGCTTCTCCAACCACTTTAGGAAAAGAAATCATGGTATTCGTAGAAAGAATCAACCATCAAATAGAATTGTTTAGCAGCATTCCTTATGCCGCTAAATTTGGCGGTGCAACAGGCAATTACAATGCACACCATATCGCCTACCCAAAGAAAAATTGGGTATCCTTAGGGAACGAATTTGTGGATGATGTGTTAGGCCTTGAGCGTATGCAGTTCACCACGCAAATTGAACACTACGATCATTTTGCTGCACATTGCGATAACTTAAAAAGATTGAATACTATTTTGATTGATTTGACACGCGATATCTGGACCTATATCTCTATGGATTACTTTAAACAACAAACCAAAAAAGGTGAAGTTGGATCAAGTGCGATGCCACATAAAGTCAATCCAATCGATTTCGAAAATGCTGAAGGAAACTTAGGCATCGCGAATGCTTTACTAGAGCATCTTTCAGCTAAGCTCCCTATTAGTAGATTACAAAGAGACTTAACCGATTCAACAGTCTTAAGAAATATTGGCGTGCCTATTGGACACATCACGATTGCAATTAACTCTATTGAAAAAGGTTTAGGAAAGTTGATTTTAAATGAAGTGAAAATCAATGAAGACCTTGAAAATAACTGGGCGGTTGTGGCCGAAGCAATACAAACCATTTTACGTCGCGAACAATATCCTAATCCTTATGAGGCATTAAAAGATTTAACAAGAGGCAATAGCAAGATTGATAAAAAGTCCATGCACAAATTCATTGATGGATTAAAAATTACCGTTGCATTGAAAAAAGAATTAAAGAAAATCACCCCTCAAAATTATACAGGGGTCACAGCGGAGTATTAATCTTCACTAGCATCCTCACTAGTCGCATCAATTGATGAGTCTGTGGGTGGCACAACTTTTTTTCTGACTTCTTTTTTAGCCAATAAATAATGTATCGGGGCCATCCCCTCTTTTTCGATCGCCATCGTCAACACTTCGGCTGTGGCTTGTGCATCTCCCCAAGCACGGTGTCGACCTTCTATGCGAATACCAAGATCACGCGTTAAAGATCCTAATCCATATTTAGCTAAACCAGGGAATACTTTTTTGCTTAAACGAATGGTGCATAATTTAGGTGCAGACCAATCATATCCAGATTTACCCAATAAGTGCCTAACAAAAGAATAATCAAAGCTTGCATTATGTGCCACAAAAATGCGGTCTTTCAAAAGATTGTATATATGTGGTGCTACCTCTTCAAATAGTGGTGCTTGGGCCACCATTTCGTCGCTAATCCCCGTCATATTTACAATAAAGGGAGGGATTTTTTGTCTTGGATTCACCAAAGTCACATATTTACCCGTGACTTCGACACCATTGTGCATCACAATTGCGATTTCGGTGATCCCATGTGTATGGGGCATCCCGCCAGTGGTTTCTATGTCTACAATTGCAAATTCCATTAGCCGCCAAGTTCGCATTTTTTTGTCAATAATAGCTAGCGGCTTTTCCTTATTTTTGTAACTCATTATAGGAAAAGCAATTAGCATGGAATTGAGTAAAAATTTTATACCGGGAGCAGTAGAGACCAAATGGTATCAGCATTGGATTGATCAAGGCTATTTTCATAGTGTGCCCAATGACAAGCCAGCTTATACCGTGGTTATCCCCCCTCCAAATGTGACCGGTGTTTTACACATGGGCCATTGCTTGAACAATACCATTCAGGATATTTTAGTGCGTCGTGCACGTATGCAAGGGATGAATCCTTGTTGGGTGCCTGGCACGGATCATGCTTCTATTGCAACTGAAGCAAAAGTGGTTGCAATGTTAAGAGAAAGAGGGATCGCAAAATCATCTTTAAGCCGTGATGAATTTTTGAGTTATGCTTGGGAATGGAAAGAAAAATACGGAGGCATTATTTTACAGCAATTAAGAAAGATGGGATGTAGTTTGGATTGGGAGCGCACTTCTTTTACAATGGATCCAGACTATTATGAAACTGTGATTAAAGTTTTTATTGATTTATATAAAAAGGGAAAGATCTATCGCGGCAAAAGAATGATCAACTGGGATGTGAAGGCAAAGACGGCATTGAGTGACGAAGAAGTGATTCATAAGGAAGTCAATGGAAAGATGTACCATATTAGGTACAAATTAGATATACCGGGAGATGAATTTATTACCATTGCCACTGTGCGTCCTGAAACCATTTTTGGAGATACCGCAATTTGTGTGCACCCGAAAGATCCTAGGTATACGCATTTAGTTGGCAAGCATGCATTTGTGCCAATGATCAATAGACGCATTCCTATTATCGCAGATGATTATATTGAAATTGAATTTGGAACTGGTGCCTTAAAAGTGACACCTGCACATGATATCAATGATTTTCAACTAGGTCAAAAGCATGGACTAGAAGTGATTGATACCATGAATGACGATGGTACCATGAACGAAGCTGCGCCAATGTATATTGGTAAAGACAGAATAGAAGTTCGAAAAATCATTGCCACAGATTTAGAAGCATCTGGCAATTTGGTTAAGGTAGAAGACTATGTGAATCAAGTTGGTTTTAGCGAAAGGACAGATGCCATTGTGGAACCAAGATTGAGTTTGCAGTGGTGGGTGGATATGAAACAATTAGCTGCACCTGCTTTAGAAAAAGTGATGTCGGATGAAATTCATTTTCATCCTGCTAAATTTAAAAATGTCTACCGTCATTGGATGGAGAACATCAAAGACTGGTGTATCAGTAGACAATTATGGTGGGGACATAGAATACCAGCATGGTATGATCAAGAAGGCAATGTGTATGTGGAAGCAAGTCTTGAAAAAGTGCACGCAACTTATCCAGAAACAGTTGGTAAAGAATTGTATCAAGACGCCGATTGTTTAGACACTTGGTTTAGTAGTTGGTTATGGCCTATCGAAGTTTTTAAAGGCATGTCGAATCCAAACAATGCAGAAATAAATTATTACTACCCTACTAGCACATTGGTAACTGCACCAGAAATTATTTTCTTCTGGGTGGCGAGGATGATCATGGCAGGCGAAGAATACATGGGGAAGATTCCGTTTAAGGATGTGTACTTCACAGGTATTGTACGTGACAAGCAAGGCAGAAAAATGAGTAAGAGCTTGGGCAACTCCCCAGACTTACTAGGATTGATAGATCAATATGGCGCAGACGCAGTTCGTTTTGGAATCATGATAGCCTCTCCTGCCGGCAATGATTTATTATTTGATGAGTCCACTTTAGAACAAGGAAGAAACTTTAATAGTAAACTTTGGAATGCCACAAAACTATTAAAAATGTGGGAGCCGCGTCAAAGTCAAGAGGGCCCTATTCCTGAGGATGCAGCATTTGCAATGGATTGGTTTCAAGCAAAACTAAGTGCCACACAAATAGAGGTAGACGAAATGCTTAAAACATTCCGATTAAGCGAAGCCTTGAAAACAATTTATGGATTGATATGGGATGATTATTGTAGTTGGTATTTAGAATGGATCAAGCCAGGCTATGAGCAACCTATCCACGCGACCGTATTTGAAAAGAGTATTGCATTCTACGATGATTTGTTACAACTATTACATCCCTTCATGCCATTCATCACCGAAGAGATTCACCATATGCTAAAAACCCAATCGCAGGATTTATGTGTGAAGGAGTTAGCACCAGTGAGCAAAGTAGACGAAACAGTATTGCATGCTGGCGTCCTATTAAAGAATGTAATTTCTACATTACGTGACGCTAGAAATAAAAATCAAATTAAGCCTAAGGACACGATTGATGTGCATATCCAATCCGAAAATAATACTGCCTACCAAACCATACAAAATATTTTAGCAAAGCAAGTCAATGCTAAAAGCGTGTCCTATACCAATGCAGCAATTGGTTCAAGTATTGTGGTGGCATTAGAAAAAGATAAATTTTATTTAGTAGCAGATCAAGCAATTGATACTGTAAGTCTAAAAGAAAACTTATTAAAAGACTTAGCGCATCAAAAAGGATTCTTAGAAAGTGTAGAAAAGAAATTAGCGAATGAGAAATTTGTTCAAAATGCAAAGCCCGAAGTTTTAGCAATAGAACAAAAAAAGAAGGCAGACGCATTGGCTAGAATTAAAACCATTGAAGAAAGTTTAGCGCAATTATAAATGAACGAGCTAATTATCAGACCAGCTACTTTATCGGATCGCGCTTTAATCCGATCTATTTCTGAGCGCACCTGGCCCAGTACTTATGGTCATATTATTTCTCAGGAGCAAATTGATTTTATGCTTGAGTGGATGTATAGCGACGCCTCATTGGAAAAACAAATGAATACGGATTGCGAATTTTATATTGCAAATTTGAACGGGGACGATGTAGGATTTTGTTCTGTGAGCCCCGAAGCAGAAGAAAATAATAGTACTGAAGAAGTCACATGCGCAAAATCGCACAAACTCAATAAGCTATACGTCCTCCCAATTGCACAAGGCACAGGTGCTGGAAAGGCCTTATTAAATAAATCTATTGAGGTTGCCAAGGCATCTGGCTCAAGTTCCCTCTGCTTACAAGTGAATAAGCAGAATGACGCTTATACCTTTTATTTAAAGCATGGATTTGTAAAAGAACAAGAATTCAAGTTCGATATTGGAAACGGCTTTTTTATGGACGATTATGTGATGCGATTAAGCTTCTAAGAAAACCACTTTTCTAAATCTTAGAAATCACCACCCCTTCTAAACTTATTTGGCGGTCGCTTGGATTGATTAAAATATCAATCTTGTTTTTGTATCTTTTATTCATTACATCATGAATAAACCAAATGCCATTAAACTTTCCAGCATTGGTTAATTTTACTTGATCTCCAAAAGCAAATAATTCTTTCAAATCTCTACTAATGGCAATCACTCTGTGTTTCTTTGGATTCAAACTATCTAATTTAAAACCACTTGCCGTCACTAAAGGTGTACTATCTGTTTCGGCAGTATCTGCTTTATAGGTACTTAAAGAAACGATCTTCACTGATTTTAAAACAAAAGGATATTGCATTACAATAGCCCTTGTTTTATCATCTGGTCTTAAAATATAAAAAGACCCTATTACGATGAATAGGAATACCCCCATACCTAGATACTTATTATATTTTATAATGAAGTGTTTCATAAGTGATGATGATTATACTATTAAATGGGTTTGTTTAACGACACCCATTATAAAAACGCTTTGTACTTGGCTTATATTGTCGGCCTGGCTTAATTTGTTGACGTGGAAATTGTAGTAACTGTTCATATCCTCGGTCACAATCTTGAGCATAAAGTCAAATTCCCCCGAAATACTGTAGCATTCCACCACATCGGGTAAGTCATTTATTAGCTTAATAAACTGACCCCCCGATTGCTTACTGTGCTGATTTAGAGACACATAACAAATGACCATCAACCCCTTTTTCACTTTTGTCCCATCAATTAAAGTGGCATATTGCTTAATGACCCCTCCGGCCTCTAGCCTTTTAATACGCTCATGCACCGGCGTGGTGCTCAAATGAATTTGATCGGCAATTTCTTTTACCGTGATCCTCGCATTCTGTTGTAAGAGGCGTAAAATGGCTAAATCCTTCTCGTCTAAAGAGATGGATTGTTGAAGACTAGCCGAATCTACTAATGGAGTAGTATTTTTCATGTTATTTTAGCATAAATCATCACAAAAATAGTAAATAATAGCTGAATATCCTAAAAATATCAAATATTTTGTCATTTTATCCTACAAAACTACCTTTACACTCTAAATTATTAAATATGTCAGGTTTACAAAACATCGATTTTAGCCTACCTTATAAAGTAGCAGATATTACCCTAGCAGATTGGGGACGTAAAGAGATTCGTTTAGCAGAAGCAGAAATGCCAGGCTTGATGAGTATTCGTGAAGAATATGGTCCTAGTCAACCATTAAAAGGTGCACGTATTGCCGGTTGTTTACACATGACCATCCAAACAGCTGTATTGATTGAAACTTTAACTGCATTAGGTGCAGAAGTAAAGTGGAGCTCTTGTAATATCTTCTCTACACAAGATCAAGCTGCTGCTGCAATTGCTGCAACAGGTGTGGGTGTATTTGCTTGGAAAGGTCAATCTATTGAAGAAGGTGACTGGTGTATTGAGCAAACATTATTTTTCGGCGGTGAAGATCGTCCTTTAAATATGATCTTGGATGATGGTGGTGATTTAACCAATATGGTATTAGACAAGTACCCACAATTTGTGTCTGGTATCAAAGGTTTGAGTGAAGAGACAACAACTGGTGTACACCGTTTATATGAGCGTATGGCGAAAGGCACATTGCCAATGCCTGCAATCAACGTAAACGATTCAGTAACTAAATCTAAGTTCGATAATAAATACGGTTGTCAAGAATCATTGGTGGATGCGATTCGTCGTGCGACTGATGTGATGATGGCTGGTAAGGTTGCAGTAGTTGGTTCTTACGGTGACGTAGGAAAAGGTTCTGCCGCTTCTTTACGTGGTGCTGGTTGCCGTGTGATTGTAACTGAGATTGATCCTATCTGTGCTTTACAAGCTGCAATGGATGGATACGAAGTAAAGCGTATGATTGATGCTGTGAAAGAAGCGGATATCATTGTAACTGCATCTGGATGTAGAGACTTGATCAACGAAAAGCATTTTAGAGTGATGAAGGATAAAGCGATTGTATGTAATATCGGTCACTTTGATATTGAAATTGATATGGCTTGGTTGAATGAAAATTATGGTCATACAAAAGATACCATCAAACCACAAGTTGATTTATACAATATCGATGGTAAAGATGTAATCGTTTTAGCAGAAGGCCGTTTGGTGAATTTAGGTTGTGCAACTGGTCACCCATCTTTTGTGATGAGTAACTCTTTCTCTAACCAAACATTAGCGCAAATCGAATTGTGGACAAACCATAAGAACTACGAAAACAAAGTGTATGTATTGCCTAAGCATTTAGATGAGAAGGTAGCACGTTTACACTTATCTAAAGTAGGTGCACAATTAGACGAATTAACAGAAGAGCAAGCAGCTTATTTAGGCATACCTAAAGCAGGTCCATTTAAGTCTGACGCTTACAGATACTAGTCTTTAAAGACAAAAAGAAATAACAATTTCTCCCTATTAGCCCATGTTGATTTTATCAGCATGGGTTTTTTATTTTTAGTACCTTTAAGGAACGAATAAAAATAGCATTATGGCATTCAAAAAAATCATTACCTTATTTATTGCAGCCTTAGCAACATGCACTATCCAAGCACAACAAGTAAAGCTTATTCCAGAACCAAGTGCAATACAAATTGGTAATGGAAATTTCAAGTTGCCAAATCAAATAACCATTCAAGTTCCTACAGTATTTGAATCAATAGCTACAGCAATGAGCGAAAGATTTAAAGCAGTAACAGGTAAAAGCGTAATACAATCCAATCAAAAAAATGCCACCATCCGTTTTGAACAAGTTCAAGACAATGCGCTAGGTACAGAAGGCTATCAATTAACGATCAATGAAAAAGGCATTCAAGTAAAAGCACAAACCTATGCAGGTGCATTGTATGCTTGGCAAAGCATCTTGCAATTATGTCCACCAGCAATTTACGGAAGTCAAATAGATAAAACAATCAATTGGACCCTTCCCTATGTGCAAATCAGTGATGTGCCAAGATTCGAATGGAGAGGATTTATGTTGGATGTGAGCCGACATTTTTTTACAGTATCAGAAGTAAAAAAAATGATGGACGAAATGACAATGTATAAATTAAATAGATTGCATTTTCATTTAACCGATGACAATGGATGGAGGGTTGAAATTAAAGCCTTACCAAAATTAACAGAGGTAGGCGCTTGGAGAGTGAATCGAATTGGCAAATGGCATAATATCACCAAGCCTGCTTTAGAAGAACCAAAAACATATGGAGGATTTTATACTCAAGAAGATATAAAGGATCTAGTTGCTTATGCAAAAACAAAGAATATCGAAATCATGCCCGAGATTGATATTCCTGGACATAGTATGGCTTTCTTAGCAGCTTACCCACAACTAAGCACTACGCCAAATTATCCTTACCAAGTGAATGCCGGAGATGACTTTATAGATTGGTCAGGATTGAATGGGCATATCACTGCAAAAATTGACAATAACTTAGATCCTTCAAAAAAAGAAGTATACGAATACTTAGATCTTATTTTTGGAGAGTTAGCTACCCTATTCCCATTTGAATATATGCATATGGGCGGAGATGAAACTGCGAAAAATAATTGGGAAAAAAGCGAGGACATAAAAGCATTGATGCAAAAAGAAAATTTGAAAAATCAAGATGAAGTACAAAGCTATTTTGTACGACGTGTAGAAAAGATCATGCAGTCAAAAGGAAAAAAATTAATGGGATGGGATGAAATACTAGAAGGTGGATTAGCGCCTGAAGCAGCAGTGATGAGTTGGAGAGGTATTAAAGGTGGTGCGGAAGCTGCCAAACAAAAACACCCTGTAGTAATGAGTCCAAGTTCACATAATTACCTGGACTATTACCAAGGCGAAGCCACTGCAGAAGGTAGTGTGTATGCAGGATTAAGAATGAAGAAGACCTATAGTTTTGAACCAGTACCAGAGGGCGTTGATGAAAAATATATTTTGGGCAATCAAGGTAATTTATGGAGTGAGCAATTGCAGAATATTAGAAACTTAGAATACATGGCTTGGCCAAGACTGATGGCCATTGCAGAAGTAGCATGGTCTCCAAAGTTGAGTAAAGACTGGGGCAAATTTTCAAATAAAGTAGAAGGTCATTTTGCCATATTAGATACCCTTAAAATTAAATACGCAAAAAGCATCTATGACCCTATTGTGACAACCACCTTAAATACAAAAGGGGAGTTATTTGCAAGCATGGAGGGAGAAGTGCGTGGATTGGATTTTTATTACACCATCGATGAATCCATGCCAGATCAATATAGCAATCCATTCAATCAGGCTTTTTTAATCCCAGATGATGTTACTATCTTAAGGGTGCTTAGTTACAGAGATGGCAAGCCCATTGGAAAGTTATTGAATATACCAATCAATGCTTTAAAACAAAGAGCTATTAAAGTCTTGTAATGCAACATGTATAAAAAAGGGCTTCGCTTATTTATTGTATTACACCTATTTGGACAATTCATTTTTGCCCCAACTATTTTTGCGCAAACAAATTTAATTGAAAAAGCAAAAAAAGCCATTACAGGTAAGTCGGAATCGATGACTGATAGTACAAAAATAATTTTACTGAATCAAATCCGTACGCTCAATTCTTATAAAGGAAAAAGAATTAATAGTATCAGTTTTGAGCAACAAAACTTCGCGATGACAATTGATTCGAAAGAATCTAATTTGAAGGACTTTTTTACCAAAATTGGAAATAAGTTATACTACAAGTCTAACAAAAGGGCCATTAGAGAGAATCTATTTTTTAAAGAATGGGAATTGTTTGATCCTTCAATCATCGCTTACAACGAAAAATGGCTCAGAGACCTTAGCTATATACAAGATGCTAAAATAACTGCAACGATTACCCCCTATGATACCAATCAGGTGGATTTGATTGTGGTGACTAAAGACTTATTTTCTTATGGAGGAGAACTGCAGATAAATAATAAAGACGCATACGCAGCTAAAATCAATAATATTAATTTATTGGGTACTGGTAATAGTGTTCAGTTGATTCAAAATTTTGAAAACGGAAGAACACCAAAATCTGGATGGGGTTACGATATTGGGTTGAGTAATTTAATGGGTAGTTTTATTTCTATCAATGCGGGCATCAACCAATTTGGAAATAACCTAGCCAACAACGTTTTATCTGCCAGAAAAAATTATATCAGTGTCCAAAGACCCCTACTACACCCAAATAGCAAGTGGCTAGGGGGAATGGAATTTTTAGAAACAGTCAATGAAAATGTTTTTCCAGGAAAATGGGACTCCATCTTTGACCAGCAATTGAACTATAATTTAAAACACAAAGATATTTGGGTTGGATACCAATTAACAAAGAAAAAAAAGCAAATCAACCTAAATGAATACAGACAATTTATTCAATATAGGCATCTTGAAAACAATTTTAAAGAAAGACCAATTGACTATCTATTGCAATTAGACAGAAACTATCAAAATCTAAATGCAGATTTTCTTTCCTATACCCTTGTCAGACAATCCGTTTATCGAACAAGGTATTTATATGGACTTGGTAGGTACGAGGATTTACCCATTGGACAATCCTTAACATGGACAACAGGTCAATATAAAATAGAAGAAGATAAAGCTGCATATCTTGGATTTAAATTTGAGCAATATAAATTATCAAAAAAAGAAAACTATACCCATCTCATTGCCAATATTGCGTCTGGCTATATCAATCAATCTTTACAAGACTTTAGATTCTTAGCAAGCTTAGAACAGTTTAGTAAATTAAAGTACTTGAACAATGGTTATGGCTATCGTCAAATCGTCAACTTAAGCTTTACACAAACTTTAAAAAATAAATACAATGAAGCTTTAAGAATCAATAGTATTTATGGTATCCCTCAATTGAATAGAGAACAAATCAAAGGGGGCACGCGTCTATCTGGCAACTTGGAAACAGTACTCTACAATAACCGTCCAATTTGGGGTTTTAAATCTGCCCCATTTGTGTTTGGTAATATTACCTATATAAGAACAATGGGAGATCCTATCCTAAAAGGGGATATCTATACTGCAATTGGCTCTGGCCTGCGGATTCGAAACGAAAACCTTGTTTTTGGGACCATTGAATTAAAAGGGTTCTATTTCCCTAGAACAAATCAGCAAATAAGTCCATGGAATTTTAGCTTCATTACCAATCTTAGGTACAAGTACAATTCAAATATCGTTGATAAGCCAAATTATGTTGAAATAAACTAATTTTTAGGCCTTTTAAGTCAACCATTTAGGCCTAAAATTGTTATTTTATTATGGTTCAAGCTTATAATTTTTTAGCCAGCTGGCAGTTATTTCCAGAGAAATGTGAATTCGAATACCAAATAGTTCCCAAATCTGGTAATTATAAAATCGAAACCATTTCGAATGGCCATTTATTGAGTTTTAGCCACAATTGGGTCAACTTAGAAAACGATGCATTCTATGCGCAATACCAAGTGAATCCCAATGGCCAACCCATGGCTTTTGACAATACAGAATTAGCCAATACCATTAGCGCCGAAATCAACAATGCATCTTGCTTAACTGTTCAATTTTTTAAGGAGGATGTTTTGAACCTTAAAGTCGTACACGAAATTTTATCAAATGGCTTTTTAAAAGTGACGCAGGAGGGCTTCAAAGAAGACCAAACCCCTTTCAAAAATATTGAAGTTTACCATAAGCAATTAAGCGTTCTACCTTATGCATCATCTGCAGGTAGTGTGGCAATTCGTCCAACTAAAGAAGGTGTCATTAAGCATAAGGCACTCTCTGCGATGGAAGATCAAACCAATATGCAGCTCAATCAAATTAAAGAGCAAATTGAATTACTTGCAAGACAAGCTCAGGAAATTCGTAAAAGAAAAGAATTGAGTATGATGATTTACGAAGCTAAAATTACTTTCAAGCCTCAAATTGGTCAAGTGTATCATGTCTATGAAAAGCAAGACGGATCGCATGTGTTGTCGATGGTCGCACCGCATGAGTGGGGAGGTGGCGCAGGACCCTTCGCACAATTTATTGCTACAGTAAAATTATTAGCAGACCACACTTGGATCGAAGTTGCAGCTTAATATCCGTACTTTTCTAAAATTGCATCTACCCTTTTTTCTACCGCTGCATCTTTCAATACTGGCGGTGCATGATGTGGCTTAATAGTGGCATCAAATACCAACGGCCCTTTTGCACCCCAATGTTTATTTATCGTAAATGCATCAATTGCTTCTATATCATGAGAAGGATTGGTTCTTGTAAACGCAGCCCATAAGAAATTATTTAAATCACTTGCCATCCACTTTGGATCTTCTGTAAGAATCATCATGACCACACCTTCTTGCATTAACAAAGCTTCACCCTGCCCTAATAATGCGGATTGTAAAGTACTTGTATTCATAGCAGAAGCATTGACTGCAATTACGCCTGGCATAACTAAGCTTGCATCTATATTTAAATTCAGTAGTCTTTGAGGAACAGTATTTGCTAAAGTTCTTTTGACATCACCATATGCAGCAATCACTACTTTAGAGCCTGCATTTAAACCCTCGCCTGAATAGTCTAAAGTATCCATCGTGGTTTTAGTGTAAAAATGAATATCATTACTAAGGTCTAATCTTGATAAAATATATTCAAAATATTCCTGCACGCGATGGGTCGATATTTGATTGGTGTCGTCCGCAGTGATGAAAACAAATTTAGCTAAACTCAATTGACCGGTACCTAAAATATGATTGGCAATGGTTAAAATTTCTGCCGGTTGTTTGGTCGTTAAATAAGGCGTGTACCTTTCACTAGCAATGGCTAGTAATAATGGATGCACACCTGCGGCATCTACTGCATGCACTTCTTTTAATCCTGGAATTTCATTGGATACTGCAGCGCCAGTCATAGCGTGAATCAATTGTCCAAAACTAGTATCCTCTTGTGGTGGTCTTCCAACGACCGTGAATGCCCAGATGGCATTTTTACGAGCGTACACTTTATGCACACGCATTAAAGGGAAACTGTGTTCCAAACTATAATAACCCAAATGATCTCCAAAAGGTCCTTCTGGTTTATTCTCGCCCGGGTATACTTCTCCTGTAATAACAAAGTCCGCATCCGTACTCAAACAAAATCCGTCTTTATAAGTATACCCAAATCTTTTTCCGGCAAGCACCCCTGCAAAATTCATTTCACTTAATCCTTCCGGGAGTGGCATCACAGCAGCAACACTATGTGCAGGAGGTCCACCCACAAAACAACTTACTTTTAAAGGCATCCCTTTTTTATTGGCTTTTGTTTGGTGTACACCAATGCCTCTATGCAATTGATAATGCAACCCAATTTCTTTATCTAGCTCGTATTCATTACCAGATAATTGAATTCGGTACATGCCTAAATTACTATTTGCAATCCCTGGCTTGTCTGCGTCCTCTGTATACACTTGAGGTAATGTGACATATGCACCACCATCCATAGACCAATGTTTGATCAATGGCAAATCACTAATATTTATTTCTTCGTAAGTAACTGGTTGACTGATTGGATTTTTTTTCGGTAATGCATTGATGGCTGCAGGCAATGCACTTAATGCAGCCAAAGGATTTTTTATTGCAGCGACAGGATCAATTTTTATTTCAATTAATTTTTTCACCTGTGGCAAAGTATCTCTGAAAATAAATTCACTTCTTTCTAATGTGCCAAAAATATTAGATGCTGCCCTGAACTTAGAACCTTTTACTTTTTCAAATAAGATGGCTGGTCCTTTTTGTTCATGAATGCGCAAATGGATTGCTGCCATTTCCAGATGAGGATCAACCTCTTCTTTAATGCGGAGCAACTGACCATTACGCTCTAAGTCCAATAAACAAGCTTCTAAATTAGAATAAGCCATTAGGTGATAATTAAGATGCAAAATTAACTTAAATTTGCTCATGACTCGTTTAAGTGTAAACATAAATAAGATCGCTACGCTAAGAAATAGTCGTGGAGGCAATAATCCCGACCTATTAAAAGTAGCATTGGATTGTGAGCGTTTTGGTGCAGAAGGTATTACTGTGCATCCAAGACCAGACGAGCGACATATTCGTTACCAAGACGTTTATGATTTAAAGCAAAATATACATACAGAGTTCAACATTGAAGGCAATCCAAAAGAACAAAAATTTGTAGACCTTGTTTTAGCCAACATACCGCATCAAGTGACCCTCGTACCCGATACATTGGGCCAATTAACCAGCGACCATGGTTGGGATACCATAACGGAACAAGCTTATTTAAAGGAGATCATTGCGGTGTTTAAAAAGGCAGGCATACGTGTATCTATTTTTGTAGACCCGAATGAAAAAATGGTAGAGGCTGCTGCAACAACAGGAACTGATCGTATAGAATTATATACCGAAATGTATGCAAAACAATTTGCTGCAGGAAATAAAGAAATTGCGATTGCGCCCTATACTAGTGCTGCAAGCGTGGCAAAAAAATTAGGACTAGGCATTAACGCAGGACATGATTTAGACAGATTCAACCTACAGTATTTAATTCAATCTATTCCAAGTATTGACGAAGTAAGTATTGGGCATGCATTGATTAGTGATGCTTTATACCTCGGACTTGAAAACACGATACAAATCTACAAACGCGCTTTAGGGTAATTTAAAGTATCCGAATTAGATTATAATTAAGGTAATAAGAGGCTATTTGATCCCTATTTAAACATGAATTTGTATCTTGCATCAAATACATTTTATGGCCAACCAACCAATTGTAGGGATTATCATGGGAAGTGACAGTGATTTAAACATCATGCAGGCAGCTGCTGATATTTTAAAATCTTTCAATATTCCTTTTGAATTAACAGTGGTTTCGGCACATAGAACTCCAGATCGTATGGTGGAATATGCAAAGACTGCTCGTGGTAGAGGCTTACAAGTAATTATAGCAGGGGCTGGTGGCGCTGCACATTTACCAGGCATGATTGCATCCCTAACTATTTTGCCCGTTATTGGAGTACCTATCAAATCGACTAATTCTGCAGATGGATGGGATAGTATTTTATCCATTTTACAAATGCCAGGGGGTGTACCCGTTGCAACGGTTGCATTAAACGGTGCTAAAAATGCAGGTTTATTGGCTGCACAAATTATTGGTACGCATAACGAAACGATTGCTTTAGCAATGGCCGATTACAAATTACAAATGGAGACTGATGTATTGGGAAAAGTAAATCAATTGAAAACAAATTGGGACAATCAATTTGACGCTTAGTCAAAATTGATAATACTGAACTTAGACTCCAAGCCTGTAGAATGTTCCATGATGGTTTCTATCCAGCTTAAGTCATACTGACCTACCCATTTAGAAAAATGTTCTTCGCGTTCTTGTAAATTATCTTGCGGAAATAATTCTTTTTTAATGCGATGTATGCGTTGTATAGCAACAGTTTGCTTGCGTTTTTCCGCACGCAGCATTTTCTTTTCTAGTGCCAATAATTTCGCATTTGCTTGCTGCGCTAAATTTTCGGTATGCGTGCCTAATGTAGGATCTACTTTCACCACTTCATTTTTAATCGTCGAATATAAAGTAGTTAAGTTGTTTATTTGATCCTGTAAATCCAATGCTTGAGTTGCATATTTTTTTACGTAAGCTACTTCTAATTCAAGGACAGGCTTAAATAAGTCTTGTTCCTCAAACTGCATAGCAGACCATTGTTCGGCTTGTTTATGAGACATCAATAAAAAAGAGTTTCTTAATTGCAATAAAGGATAATGTACTCCAACTGCTTGAAATACATTTTTCAATTCCATCCAATAAGCCACCTCTCCTCCTCCACCTACAAAAACAATACCAGGTAAAATTGTTTCTTGATAAACACCTCTTAAAATCACATTCGGGCTAAACCTTTCCGGATGCTGATGTAATTCTGTAATGATTTCGGCTTGTGTAAATTGAATATCCGTATCCACCACTATAAACTGCTCGCCTTGCTTTTCGATCCTTGCTCTTAGATTGTCTTTTAAATAAAATAAATTGATAGATCTGCCTTCTGATTGAACATGATAGTCTTTTGATAAGGCGGCAATGGTTGGCTGTATCACTTCATGAGAAAACCCTGATAATAATTCCTTTTCCATCACAGGAATAAATGCTGCTTTAAGCGCGGCATCATCAGGTTGTAATACCAACAATCCTTTTGATCCAAAAAATGCATGCACAAAAGATAATGTAGCTTCGCTAATTGTTTTCCCTTTTTGATATGCTTCTTTTAAAATCTCCAATGCTTTTTGACCTTGAGGCAATATTGTCCAATAGCTTTCTAATTGTTTTAATAAAACTAGTAAAGCATCATCTACCTGCATCCTTCCAATTGCGCCAGTTTGTTTGGTCGCCCATTGATAATTTTTAGCATCTAAATTAAAGGAACCTACTTCTTCTAAGTCTGCATCTTCGGAACCCATATAGTACACAGGAACAAAATTACATTCAGGAAATGCTGCCTTCAAACTAGTTGCTAATTGAATTGCATGAATGATTTTATAAAAAAAATACAGTGGCCCTGTAAATAAATTAGGCTGATGCGCAGTAGTGATAACAAAAGTATTGTCCTTATTCAATAAGGCAATTTGATTGTTGACCGCATTTTCTTGTGGAAGATTCGCATATTGTTTTGTCAATACATCAAACAATAAATTTCGATTGATTGGATGTTTTTTTCGGCCTTCGATCGCCGCTCGATACCCTTCAAGATTAGGCGCGTACTGCACAAAGTCAAGCGCTGTCCCTTTGCCCTCTAAATAATCATTGATTAGTTTAGAGAATACATGGGTTGAACTAAATGGGATATGCTTACTGCTTTGAGACATCGTGGGCAAATTTCGGGAAAATTGTATTGATAAAGGCATTTTATTCGATATTGAAAGAAAAATAATACTTTTATAGGGCAAAAGATTGCACGCTAAAACAAGCCCCTATGGAAACCTACGGTAAGATTTTGATAATTGCTATGCCCCTATTTCTGCTTTTAGTACTATTTGAAAAATGGTACGGCTGGCGCAAGGGCAATGATACCGTTAGAACAATGGACATGATATCCAGTTTAAGCTCAGGGGTAACCAATTCAACAAAGGATGTTTTAGGATTGAGCATTGCGATTATTAGTTATAGCTGGATGGTGGAAAACCTTACGATTTATAAAGTACAGTCAAGCTGGTTATTGTATGTTATTGCATTTTTGGCTTTAGATTTTGCGGGTTATTGGGTGCACCGTTTAGCACATACTGTAAACTTTTTCTGGAACAACCATATTGTACATCATAGTAGTGAAGAATTTAATTTAGCCTGTGCATTAAGACAAAGTATCTCTGTATACTTTAGGATCTATGCATTTTTATTGATTCCTGCCGCATTATTTGGTGTGCCTCAACAAGTGATTGCCGTGGTAGCACCTTTGCATTTATTTGCACAGTTCTGGTACCACACGCAACATATCAACAAAATGGGCTGGCTAGAATACATCATTGTGACTCCTGCACATCACCGTGTGCACCACGCCATTAACCCAGAATACTTAGATAAAAACTACGGTCAAATATTTATTTTTTGGGATCGTATGTTTGGTACATTCCAAGAAGAAAGCCCTGCAATACCTGCTGTATATGGTGTAACAAGACCAGTGCGTACTTGGAATCCAATCAAAATCAACTTCATGCATTTATGGTTATTGATGCAAGATGCTTGGCATACACAAAGTTGGAAAGATAAATTACGCGTTTGGTTGATGCCATTAGGATGGAGGCCAGCAGATGTGGTTGAAAAATATCCAGTGTATAAAATCGAAGACGTCTACCATTTTGAAAAATACGATACACCTGCCCCTAAGGGCATGATTATTTACTTATGGATTCAACTATTTTGTTTGCTCTTAATTGTAAGTTATTTATTTGGCAATGTAGCTAGCATAGGACTAACCAATATGATGTACTATGGCTTATTTATTTTTGCGCAAGTGTATGCTTTAACGGAATTCATGGACCGCAATCCAAGGGCATTAGTCTATGAAATTGTAAAGAATATGATTTGTGTTGGAGGCATCCTTTATTACGGAGGATGGTTTGGACTACAAAACTATTTTGGGGCAAGTAGCTATATCTTAATGGGGTACTTTTTTGTTAGTACAGCAACAGTTGCTGCATTTACTAGTCAACTAAATCGCCCTCTAAATCATAGTCGTACGCTTTCGTAATTTTCACCATTACAAAATCACCTGGCTTCAATCTTTTATTGGTATTGATCACCACTTCGTTGTCTACCTCCACGCTATCAAATTCAGTGCGGCCTAAATAACGACCAGCTTCTTTTTTATCGACCAATACTTTTAAAATCTGCCCTTCCTTAGATTGATTGATCTCTAGGCTAATTTCCTGTTGCACTTCCATGATCTCCTCGGCACGGCGTTGCTTTTCGGCTGCAGGCACGTCGTCTACTAAATCATGTGCACTTGTATTTTCTTCGTGGCTATAAGTGAAGATGCCCACGCGATCGAATTTATGCAACTGTAAAAATGCCTTTAATTCTTCGATGTCTTCCAAAGTTTCACCAGGGAACCCAGCAATCAAAGTGGTACGAATAGCGATACCTGGCACGCGCTTTCTAATTTCCTGAATCAATTCGGTCATTTCTTCTCTTGTAATATTACGACGCATGGCTTTTAGCATATTATTACTAGCATGCTGTAATGGAATATCTATGTAGTTACAAATATTATCACGCTCACGCATTGCATCTAAAATGTCTAAAGGGAACTTAGAAGGATACGCATAATGTAGACGGATCCACTCCACCCCTTCTACATCTGCTAACGCATGTAACAATTTAGGCAAGGCACGCTCTTTATAAATATCCAATCCATAATAGGTTAATTCCTGGGCAATTAACATCAACTCCTTCACCCCTTTCTTTACCAAGCCTTTCGCTTCATCCACCAATTGCTCGATGGTTTTACTAACGTGCTGTCCGCGCATCAAAGGAATCGCACAAAAAGAACAGGTACGATTACAACCTTCACTAATTTTTAAATAAGCATAATGCTGTGGCGTACTCAATAAACGCTCCCCTAATAATTCTGCTTTATAGTCGGCATTCAATTGATTCAACATCAAAGGCAATTCCATGGTGCCAAACCAGGCATCCACTTCTGGTATTTCTGCAGCTAGGTCACCTCTGTATCTTTCGCTCAAACAGCCTGTAACATATACCTTATCTAATTTGCCTTTATTTTTTAAAGCTACTTGGTCTAAAATCGTATTCACACTTTCTTCCTTCGCCTTGTCAATGAATCCACATGTATTCACCACTACAATATTATGGTCTAACTTTTTATTTTCATGCACCACATCAATATCATTGGCCACCAATTGACCACTCAGCATTTCACTATCCACCAAGTTTTTACTACAACCTAATGTGATAATATTGACCTTGTTTTGCTTTAAAGTTTTTGACTTCATAAGTTATGTTTGACGAATTGAATTCGTTGATTGATTTTTTATTTATTGACTTCATTCGTGAAGTGAAAAGTAATATCTGGATTGTTGGTGATCTCTGTATTTAAGAACCACTCACTTTGTGCTAAATATACGGGTGAACCATCTTTGTCTTCGGCCGCATTCTGCTGCTTATAACGTAAAAAATCATTCAACTTATTTTTATCCGTAGAGGTCAACCAACATGCTTTATAAAAAGGCAGGGTTCTGAATTCACAAGCCGCGCCATACTCTTGCAACAAACGGTATTGAATGACTTCAAATTGTAAGTCCCCCACACAACCAATGATTTTTTTATTACCACCAAACTGCGTGAACAACTGCGCCACACCTTCGTCTGTTAACTGTTGAATGCCTTTCTCCAATTGCTTGGTCTTCATTGGATCCTTGTTCACCAATTCTTTAAAGATCTCCGGTGAGAAAGTAGGGATACCTGTAAAGAAAAACTTTTCTCCTTCAGTAAGTGTATCTCCAATCTTAAAATTACCTGTGTCAAAAAGACCCACCACATCCCCTGGATAAGCATCTTCCACGATATCCTTGCTGCGTGCTAAGAATGTATAAGGATTGGTAAAACGTACGTCCTTGTCTAAGCGCACATGTGTATAATATTTATTACGCTCGAACCTGCCGCTGCATACTCGCATAAAAGCAATTCTATCACGGTGCTTGGGATCTAGATTGGCGTGAATCTTAAAAATAAATCCGCTGAACTTGTCCTCACCTGCTTGCACTTTTCGAACACTAGTTGCTCTATCACGAGGTGTTGGCGCAATCTGAATAAAAGTGTCCAACATTTCTTGTACCCCAAAATTATTCACCGCAGATCCAAAAAATACTGGAGCAATAGAACCAGATAAATAATCTGCAGGATTCAATGCGCCATATACCCCATCAATTAATTCAACATCTTCTCTTAATAAATCGGCATCACGGTCGCCCACTTTTTGTTGTAAGACAGGACTAGATAAATCACCAATCGCTACCACATCTTCATCATCTGCTTTTGTACTTGCTGTAAATAAGCGTAAACTTTTATCATGCAAATTATACACCCCCTTAAATTCCTTACCGCTATTAATAGGCCAAGTCATGGGATGTAAAGAGATTTTTAATTCTGCTTCTATTTCTTCTAATAAATCAAATCTGTTCTTACCATCACGATCCATCTTATTAATGAACACAATCACTGGTGTGGCGCGCATACTACAAACTTCCATCAACCTTCTTGTTTGCGGCTCTACCCCATTCACAGAATCAATCACCAATATCACACTATCCACTGCAGTTAAAGTTCTGTAAGTATCTTCTGCAAAGTCCTTGTGACCTGGTGTATCCAATAAATTAATCAAATTGCCTTTGTATTCAAAAGACATCACCGAAGTTGCCACAGAGATACCTCTTTGACGTTCAATCTCCATGAAATCCGAGGTCGCATGCTTCTTGATTTTATTGCTTTTTACGGCACCTGCTGTTTGGATGGCACCTCCGAATAACAATAATTTCTCTGTCAAGGTCGTCTTACCAGCATCTGGGTGAGAGATGATGGCAAAGCTTTTTCTTCGGTTAATTTCTTTTTCGTACTTCATTGTGCGTTGTTCCTTATAATCCGTTTATATATTCAACCTTATTAAAAATGGCCCGCATTCAAAATCATTTGAAGCACGAGCCATTCTATATTTTATTCCAAGCTAGTTAGATATCAATTGCTTCGCCATAAGCTGCAGCAGTTGCTTCCTTTAAGCCTTCACTCATTGTTGGGTGTGGATGAATTGCATTTAAAATTTCATGCGCAGTGGTTTCTAATTTACGAGCCACCACAGCTTCAGCAATCATTTCAGTTACATTCATGCCAATCATATGACATCCTAAGAACTCGCCATATTTTGCATCAAAGATCACTTTCACAAAACCTTCCGTTGCACCCGCTGCAGAAGCTTTACCGCTTGCTACAAATGGGAACTTACCAACTTTGATTTCATATCCAGCTTCTTTCGCTGCTTTTTCTGTATAACCTACACTAGAGATTTCAGGGATACAGTAAGTACATCCTGGAACATTATTGTAGTCAATTCCTTCTGGCATATGTGCATGCTTCTTTTCCATATACGCAATATGCTCTGCCGCATTGATCCCTTCTTTTGCAGCCACATGCGCCAATGCTTGACCTGGAGAACAATCCCCAATCGCATAAATTCCTGGAACAGCAGTTTGTTGAAACTTATCTACCACTACTCTTCCCTTATCTACTTTAATTCCGTTTTGTTCTAATCCAATATTTTCAAGATTCGCAACTACACCTGCAGCACTTAAAAGTACATCTGCTTCTAAAGTCATAGTTGTACCATCTGATTTTTTAACCAAAGCTTTTACACCAGCGCCAGTCGTGTCCACTGACTCAACTGATGCATTCGTCATGATCTCAATGCCTTGCTTCTTATATTGCTTTTCTAATTCCTTAGAAATATCTTCGTCTTCTACTGGTACAATTCTTGGTGCAAACTCAACAATCGTCACTTTTGTCCCCATGCTATTGTATACATAAGCAAACTCAACACCTATCGCACCACTTCCTACAATGATCATGCTCTTTGGTTGTTGCTCCATCACCATCGCTTCTCTGTAGCCCATTACTTTTTTACCATCTTGCTTTAAGTTTGGTAATTCTCTTGAACGACCACCTGTAGCAAGTACAATATATTTTGTGTCGATCACTTGAGTTGTACCATCCGCAGCTTTAACTTCTACCTTGCCTTTAGCATGTACTTTACCATAACCCATGATCACATCAATCTTATTCTTCTTCATTAAGAACTGAACACCTTTGCTCATCTTATCAGCCACACCACGGCTACGTTTTACCACTGCACCAAAATCATGATTCACCCCTGTTGTAGTGATACCATAATCTGCACTATGTTTTACATAATCATATACCTGCGCACTCTTGATCAATGCTTTGGTTGGGATACAACCCCAGTTTAAACAAACGCCACCCAAGCTTTCTTTTTCAATTACAGCCACTTTTAAGCCTAATTGAGAAGCACGAATAGCAGCAGGATATCCACCAGGACCACTACCAATAACGATTACGTCGTATGCCATATAGTTCTAATTTAAGTGTTTATAGGGTGCAAAAATACCCCGAAAAAGGCAAATGAAAAAACAAATGATGAACTATTCAAAGAAAACACGCACCATCTGGAAAAACCACTTATTGTCGTTCGGACGTTGTTTACTAGACTGGTTTTCATCGTATTTACTCAAACCAAACAAACCCGCCATATTGCCCCCTCTCACCGCAATCTCTAAATAGCCGGCAGAGTTAAACCAGGCCATCTTATCGGCCACAGGGACGGATCCGTAGTTTTGGCTTAAATTTTCAATGGTTTCATTTCGGGTAAATACAATCTTAAAGGACCTACCCTTGGCATGAAAATCAAACTCCTCCTTCCGAATATTCACCACCACATTCTCAAACTGGTCAATGAATAAAATCTGTCCTTCCATCCAATCTGGACCTAGAGTAGGCTGCATTGGGTAGATTTCTTGAATCGTATCCGTTCGCTCACCCGCTTCGTCCAAAGTGCCAGAAGCAAAAAAATAGGCAATCGCCTCTACCATGCGCTCGGTCATTTGTATAAATGTACCAGCCCCTTTACAATCGATCCGAACAATCTCCTTAGGCTTCAAACCCAACATCATGGTTAAAAATCCATTGTCTGGTGTGATAAAATAATGCCCATTGTACTGGGCAAATAATAAATGATCCGAAGGATACTGAAAGGCATTCACCATCACCACATGCACGGTTCCAGCTGGATAATACTTTGCGGCATTATTGAAAATATAGGCCCCTTGTTGGTAATTCTTGCTCGATAAATAATGCGTGATATCAGAGATGATACAACCTGGAATAGTTGACAATATCTGCCCTTTAACAGCACCAATGATAAAATCCTCTTGGCCAATATCTGATGTTAAAGTTATTAATGGCATATTTAATCTTAAACGAAAAAATAAGTCCTTTATTTTATGATTAAGCCCTAATTTTTAAATGAGTATCAATACTTTAAAGCAAGTACCCCTATTTAACGAGTTGCCCATTTTTAAAGAAAAAATTGAAGGTCAGCTTATCCGCCAAACCCGGGAAAAATTTATTCATAAAAACAGCACGTTTCCCTGTGAAAGTCAGTACCAAGGTACGTTTACGCTTTTCAATCGCGTGGATGATATGCCCAGCACATTCCTCCGAAGACATCATCGCACCCTCATCCATCGGCGACTCCCCTTGTGATTTGGCATCCTTATTCAAGGCAGCATTGCGGATATTGGAGCTTGTAAAACCTGGACAAACCCACATCACATGGGTGCCTGTGTGTAATAATTCGGTTTTAACAGACTCTAGCCATCCATTCAGGGCAAATTTAGACGCAGAATAGCCACTTCTTCCTGGCAAGCCACGATAGCCTGCAATAGATGAAACGCCCACAATCACACCCTTTTGCTTTAAGATAGATGGTAAAGCCGCCTTGGTCGTGTACACAGTACCCCAAAAATTGATATCCATCACTTGCTTCAATGTTTCGGTGGTGGTTTCCATGATCAACGCCCTCATGCTGATTCCAGCATTGTTGATTAGCACATCTATCTGCCCCCAAGTAGCTAAGACATCTGCAATAAATTGTTCACATTCTTGTTCTTTACTAACATCTACACCTTTCAAAAACAAAGATGCACCAGGATGCTGCACTTGCAATTGATTTAATTTATCCTGACTTCTTCCGCAGGTAGCCACTTTAGCACCCAAGGCTAAAAACTGCTCTACCAAAGCCTTTCCGATGCCATCAGACCCACCTGTTATGACAACTACTTTATTGTTAAATGCAGACATAAAAATGTGTTTGTACAAAAGTAATTGTTATTTGAAGATGAACCACTTAGGAGCTGTTTTGGGCAAAAGAAAGTTGCCTTTTTATTTGTTTTAATTCATTAAATCCCTATTTTTGCACTCCTCAAAAGGGAAACGGGTTAGAATTGGTAGCTCAGTTGGTAGAGCAATACACTTTTAATGTATGGGCCCTGGGTTCGAGTCCCAGCCAGTTCACAAAGCTTGTCACGAAAGTGA
>Ga0208597_1000042_pt1 | contig 42255 bp, 38 predicted proteins | sample LakMenEpi05May12_FD_150673 | JGI IMG/M metagenome (GOLD analysis project Ga0208597, IMG submission 150673) | Freshwater microbial communities from Lake Mendota, WI - 05MAY2012 deep hole epilimnion (SPAdes) | ecosystem: Environmental > Aquatic > Freshwater > Lake > Epilimnion/Euphotic zone ...
GGACATGCTGTTCGAACTGGCTGGTCTCGTTCGCGTCGAAAGTCTGGTGGCCGCTGTTGTGCGGACGCGGAGCGAGCTCGTTGACGACGATGCGACCGTCCTGCACGAACATCTCGACGGCGAGCAGGCCGACGAGCTGGATCTTCTCGGCGATGCTCAGCGCGAGCGCGCGGGCTTCATCGGCGGTGGCCGCGGAAATGCGGGCCGGCGAGAGCGAGAGGTGCAGGATGTGGTTACGATGGATGTTCTCGGCGGGATCGTAGACGGCCGTGCGACCATCGACGGTGCGGGCGACGAGCACGGAAATCTCCATCTGGAAAGGCACCCACGCTTCGAGGACGCCCACGGCGCCGCCGATCTTCGCCCACGCGGCGGCGAGGTCGGCTTCGGCGGTCGGCAGTTTGACCTGGCCCTTGCCGTCGTAGCCGAAATCGGCGGTCTTGAGCACGCAGGGGAAGCCGATGGACTTCACCGCGGCCTGCAGCTCGGCGAGCGAGGAGACGACGGCGAAGTTGGCGCAAGGGATACCGGAGGCGCGCAGGAATTCCTTCTCCCGACGACGATTCTGGCAGGTCGCCAGCACGGACGCGGACGGATGGCACGGCACGGACTTCGCGACGAACTCGACCGTGGCGGGCGGGATGTTCTCGAACTCGAGCGTGACGCGACCGCAGCCTTGGGCGAAACGCGTCAGCGCGGCGGTGTCGCTCCAGTCGGCGGTGATATGCTCATCGGCGATCGCCGCGGCACAGGCGCCGGCGGAAGGATCGAACGTGCGCACCTTATAACCGAGCCGACGGGCGGCGATGGCGGACATGCGGCCGAGCTGGCCGCCGCCGAGGATACCGATCGTTCCGCCGGGCTGCAGGGGGCGCTCCATGACTTAGCGTTTCTTGCCCTTACGTCCGGGGATCGGGTTATCGAGCACGGCCTTGGTCTGCGCGGCGCGGTAGCCGTCGAGCTTCTTGGCGAGCTTGGCGTCAGAAAGGGCGAGGATCGCGGCGGCGCCGAGGGCGGCGTTGATCGCGCCAGCCCGGCCGATCGCGAACGTGTGCACCGGGATACCGGCGGGCATCTGGACGATCGAGAGGAGCGAGTCGATGCCGTCGAGAGACTTGGACTGCACGGGGACGCCCATGACGGGGAGCGAGGTCATCGCGGCGACCATCCCGGGCAGGTGGGCGGCACCGCCGGCGCCGGCGATGATGACCTTCAGGCCTCGTCGGCGGGCCGCCAGGGCGTAATCCTTGAGCTTCAGCGGCGTGCGGTGCGCGCTGACGACTTCGGCTTCGAAGGCGACGCCGAGTTTCTTGAGCGTGTCGGCGGCGTTGACCATCGTCTCCCAGTCGGACTGGGAACCCATGATGATGCCGACCTGAGGTGCGGAGGAAAGCGCGCGAGCCATGACCGAAGCGTGTCGGAGGCTCCCCCGCCTGTGAAGCCCGAAGCGAAAAAACTACTCCGCGAACGGGACGTATTCGGGGACGAGCCGGCGGATGCCCTGCTTGCAGTCGCCCGGTTCCAGGCGAAGGAGGTCGGTCACCTGCGCGCGCAAGGCCTCGGGCGGGAGCGAGGTCTCGCCGGCGGCCACGAAACGGAAGACCCGCGGGTGCATCGTCGGCCGGAACTGCTCGCCTTCGCACTGGAGCTCCTCGACGAGCTTCTCGCCGGGGCGCAGGCCGATGATCCGGATCTCGATGTCGATGTCCGGACGCAGGCCGCTGAGTTCGATGAGCTGACGGGCGACGTCGATGATCTTGAGCGGCTGGCCCATCTCGAGGACGAGGATGTCGCCGCCCTGACCGAGCGTGGCGCTCTGGAGGACGAGTCCGACGGCCTCGGGGATCGTCATGAAATAGCGCTTCACGTCCGGGTGCGTGACCGTGACCGGTCCGCCCGCGGCGATCTGGCGGCGGAAGATGGGGATGACCGAGCCGGACGAGCCGAGGACATTGCCGAAGCGCACGGCCATGAAACTCGTGCGGCCGCCGGTCCGGGCCTGGAGGGAGCGGAGCATGAGCTCGGCGAGCCGCTTGCTCGCGCCCATGACGTTGGTGGGGTTGACCGCCTTATCGGAAGAGATGAGGACGAACTTCTCCGCACCGTATTCGGCGGCGAGATGCGCGACCACCCAGGTGCCCTCGACGTTGTTCTTCAAGGCCTCGCCCGGCTGGGCTTCCATCATCGGGACGTGCTTATGAGCCGCGGCATGGAGGACGAGGCTCGGGCGATGCGCCGTGAAGACCGCCGTCATCCGCGCGAGGTCCGTGACGTCACCGACGAGCGGCGTGATGAGGGCGCCGTAACCGGCGGCGATGAGTTCCTGCTCGGCCTGATAGAGGAGCACTTCGCACTGGTCGAGCAGCAGGAGCTTGGCCGGCCCGTGCGCCGCGACCTGACGGCTCAACTCCAATCCGATGCTGCCGCCTGCGCCGGTGACAAGCACGACGCGACCTTTGACCATCGCCGCGATCGCGGCGTCGTCGAGCTGCGCCGGCGCGCGGCCGAGGATGTCTTCGACGGAGATCGGGCGGATGTCCGAAGCGCGGACGCGACCGCCGGCGAGCTCCGCCATCGAGGGGACGACGAGCACGCGGAGATTATTGGCGGCGGCGAGGGCGCTGACTTCGCGGATGCGGCGGACGCTGGTGGAAGGCAGGGCGAGGATGATCTCGGTGACGCCGAACTTCTCGGCGAGTTCGCTCATGCGCGCCGGCGAACCGACCACCGGGACGCCGTGGATGTGCAGGTCGTGCTTGGCGACGTCGTCGTCGAGGAAGCAGACCGGCTCGAGGCCGTGGCCGCGACGGCCGAGCAGGTCGGCGACCAACTGGGCGCCCGTCTGGCCGGCGCCGACGACGGCGATACGCTCGACGACGCCGGCCGGCGAACCGGTGCCGACGGAGAAACGCTCGCGGAGCGCGCGGACGGAGACGCGGAAGCCGATGAACAAGACCAGCGAGAGGTTGAAATCGATCAACGTGACACCACGCGGCAGGCTGAACGCGTCACCAGGTGCGACGCCGCCCAGGAGATTCGGCAAGGCGAGCGCGGCGAAGGTCGCCGTCGCGAGGGCGAGGGCGGTGCGCAGGGCGTCGGGCAGACGGAAATAATAGAACACCCCGCGGAACTGACCCCAAAGCGCGAGCAGACATACCTTCAGGGGGACGAGCCAGAGCAGCGCATACGGACGCTGTACGTTGAGATAGGACTCGAAGGCCAGATACTCCGCGGTCGTCGGTTCGTCGGCGCCGACGAAACGGAGTTCATAGGCGAACCACAGAGAGAGCGCGGCCAGCATCCCGTAGGCCGCGAAGAAGATCGCGGTGCGCGGGAGGCGGGAGGCGGGGGAGGCCATGGGGTCCGGCGATGATTGGGCCCCGGAGCCGATTATTCAATGACGATGCGGAAGCCGAGCGTCCGGCTTTTCTCCCGCTTGAAGACCTGACGGACCGGCAGGCCGGTGGCCGGGGCGGTGGCCACGCTACCTCCCACCACGGGGGCGCGGGTCTCCCCTTCCTTGGCGGCCGTCCATTCCTCGACATTCCCGACCAAGTCATGGAAGCCCTGCGCGTCGGCCTTGGCGGAGCCCACGGGACGGGCATCGACTCCATCGGTATTGGCGGCGGTCCAGGCGACGTCGGATGATGCCGGCTTGGTCAGATCGCCGGCCGCCGCGGCATGCTCGGCGAGGGAGGGAAGCCGCGCCGGCGCGCCGACGATCCAGCCCAAGCGGCGGGCGAAAAGTTCGGCGTCGGCGTAAGCCACCGATTCGACGGGATTGGCTTCACGTCGTAAGGCGCTGGGATTCGAATCCATCAAGGAAGCGTATAGGCCTTGGGGAATCTCCGTCCGATACATGCGTCCGGCGTGCCCGGGGATGGGACGGAGCTGTCGGTCGGCTTCCGGCAGATAACCGCGGATCGTCGCCGCATGGGACGCGATGAATTCCAGCTCCTGACGTTCGTCGTCCGCCGGGCGGAAGACACCGGTCCCGGCATCGGCGAGGCGACGGGCGTCCGCGAGGATGGTCTCGGCGAGACGGATCGCATCGTCGGCCTGGCGGGAGCGCAAGGCCTGCCGCAGCCGACCGACCTCGGCCCGCACGCGCAGGATGTCTTCATGGAAGCGGGCGAAGTTCAGGCGCGTCGCCATCGTGGCTTCCTTGGCGCGGTCGGCGAACTGGCTGCGCGGATGCGCCGTGAGCAGGCGCGCGAAAGCATCGACCGCGTCCTGCCAATGGCGCGCGGCGCCGGGCCAATCGGACTTCGCTTCGGCGGCTTCGGCGGCGGCGTGGTGCCGGCGCACCTCTTCCCAGAGGAGCCCGGACACCGCCGTCTCGCGACGGACGCCCAGCTGTTCGGCGCGACCGAAGGCGGTGTCCCGCACGTCGCGATAGCGCGCGAGGAATTCGTTCTCGGCGTCGAGCGCCAGCGTGAAACGTTCCGCCGCTTCGGCATAACGGCCGGCCGCGAAGGATTTCTCGGCCTCGGCTTCCAGGGCCCTCCCCTTCTGCCAAAGCGCCGAGGACTCCAATCGGCGGAGCCGGGTGTCGAGCAAGGCGCGCCGGCCGGAGTCGGCCAGACCGGAGAACTGCCAGCGATCGGCGATCTCCTGCTCGCAGGCGACCGCCCGGCGAAGCTTCACGATGGCCGCGGCTTCGTCGTTCTTCGCCAAAGCGAGGGCCGCGGATTCGAGGGTGGCGGACTCCTGACGCAGTCGCTCGCCGCGCAGGAGGTGGAGCCGTCGACGCAAGGACACCAGGCGCGGATCCTCGGTGCCGACGGACTGGCGGGCGGAAAGATACTCTTCTTGCGCCTGCAGGGCTTGTTCCAGCAGGCGGATGTCCTCTTCCGAGAGCTCGAAGCGCACCTGCCGGATTTTTTCAAAGGCGGCCTCGGCCTGGAGTGAACGCTGACGCAGGACTTCCGCGTCGGCGGCCGAGACCGTGAGCTCAGACTGGCGGGTCGTCCGACGGTCCGAGGTGTAGAGCAGCAAGGAAGTGATGCCCAGGGCGGCGAACACCAGCAGGAGCAGCGGAAGCCTGATCCGCAGCCAGAGGGCCTCGAAGGAGAAACGCCCGCGATTCGCCCGGGGGTCCGCGGCGGGCACGAAGTCGGGTCTGGGTGGTCGAGGGCCGTTGCTCATGAGCGGGCCGCCAACTTCGTCGCCGGCGGTTTGTTTGCTTTAATAGTTCGTCACTCTGGTTCATCAAAGTCATACCTTCAATATTGGAAATGGCTCAATTCAAGCGCATCGCCGTAGTCGGCGCCGGCCTCATCGGCGGCTCCATCCTCCTCGCGGCGGCGCGGAAGGGCCTGGCCGGTTCGCTCGCGTGCTGGTCCCGCTCGGCGGGCTCACGGGAGACCTTGCGCGCGTTCGGCGTGGCGGAAGTCTTCGAGAACGCGGCGGACTGCGTCCGTGGCGCCGATCTGGTCATCGTGACCACGCCGGTCGACACCGCCGAAGAGACCTTCCTGGCCATCGCCCCCGGCCTCGCGCCCGGCGCCGTGGTCACCGACGCCGGCAGCGTCAAAGGTTCGATCCTGCTCGCCGCCCGCCGCCTGCCCGCCGCGAATCCGTTCGTGGGGGCGCATCCCATGGCCGGCGGGGAAAAGGCCGGCGCCACGCACGCTTCCGCGCAGCTTTTCGAAGGACGCGTCTGCTTCCTGACGCCTACCGGCGCCGAAGACCCGCAGGCCCTGACCACCGTCCGTCGCTTCTGGCAGGAACTCGGCTCGGTCCTGCATGAGACCGACGCCGCCAAGCACGACGAGATCGTCGCCGCGATCAGCCATGTGCCGCACGCCACCGCCTCGGCGCTCATGCTCGCCGTGATGGATCAGGCCGGCTTCCGCCGCTTCGCGGTCGGCGCGGGCCTCCGCGACACGACCCGCATCGCCGCCGGCGAAGAAAATCTCTGGGTCGGCATCATGCTCGCCAACGCCCGGCACACCGCCGCCGGCCTCCGCGACGTCGAGAAGCGCGCCGCCGAACTCCGGACCGCCGTGGAAGCGAACGACGCGGTCGCCCTGCGTCGCCTCCTCGCCGAAGCCCGCATCGCCCGCCAGAACCTCGACCGGCCCGAATGAGTCAGACCCTCGTCATCCGCCCTTTCCAAACGCCTGCCCGCGGCGTCGCCCAGGTCCCGGGCTCGAAGAGCATCACCAACCGCGCCCTGATCCTGGCTGCGCTCGCCGACGGCGTCACGCTGTTCACCGGCGCGCTCTTCAGCCGCGACACCCGCATCCTCATCGCCGCCCTGCGCGCGCTGGGCTTCGAAGTGACCGACGACGAAGCCGCCGGCACGATCCGGATCGTCGGCCTCGGCGGCCGCATCCCGCAAGCTCGCGCGAAGTTACATGTCGGCAACGCCGGCACGGCCGCCCGCTTCCTGACCGCCTTCCTCGCGCTCGCCCCGGGCGGCGAGTATGAACTCGACGGCGACGAAGCCATGCGAGCCCGCCCCATGCGCGGCCTGCTCGACGCCCTGGGCGCGGCCGGCTGCCGCGCGCTCGCTCCCGACGGCTCAGCGGCGAACGGTTTTCCGTTCACGCTTCACACGACCGGGAAGCTCGGTCGTCTCGAGGTCGATGCCTCGGCCTCTTCCCAGCTCCTGTCCGCGCTGCTCATGGTGCTCCCGCTTTCGCCCGGCGCCACGGTAAGCATGAAGGGCTCCACGGTCTCCGAACCGTTCGTCGAGATGACCGCGCGCATGTGCGGGCAATTCGGCCGGCCCCTGACGCGTCTCGCCGACGGCAGCTGGAGCTGCGTCGCTCCTGGCGCCTACGTCGCCCAGCCCGCTTACGCGATCGAGCCCGACGCCACCGCCGCCAGTTATTTCATCGCGCTGCCGAGCGTGACCGGCGCCCGCGCCTCCGTCCGCATCGAAGGCTACGCCGATGGCGGCCTGCAAGGTGACACCGCCTTCGCCAAGGTCGCCGCGGCCTGCGGCGCCAAGCTGCGCTCGGCCGACGGCACGCTGGTCTCCGATTCCTGGGCCGGGATCCGCGGGGGCGACTTCGACTTCAACGCTTTCTCGGATACGTTCCTCACGCTGGCGACCATCGCCGCGTTGGCCGACGGCCCGGTGAAAATCCGGGGCATCGCCCACACGCGCAAGCAGGAGACCGACCGCGTGCTCGCGATGGCGACCGAACTGGAACGACTCGGCCTCAAGGTCGAACCCACCGCCGCGCAACTGAGAGCGGACGAATCCCTTTCTTCGCTGACCATCTTCCCGAACAAGGCGGCCTTGCGTCTGGCGGCCGCCGCGGGTCCCGTCTCGATCCACACCTACGAGGATCATCGCATGGCGATGAGCTTCGGCATCCTCGGCAGTTTCGACCTCTTCGGCGACGGCCGCCCGTGGATCGCGATCGAAGATCCCGCCTGCACGGGTAAGACCTTCCCGCGCTTCTTCCAAGCCCTCGAGGCCCTCCGTACGAACTTCGTGCGTGTCTCCGTGGACGGCGGCGCCGCCTCGGGGAAGTCCAGCACCAGCCGCCGCCTCGCCCAGGCGCACGGCCTGCTGCACGTCGATACCGGCGCGCATTACCGTAGCCTCACCCGGGCGCTACTCCTCGCAGGCGCTTCCGCCGACGATCCGGCCTCCGTGAAGGCCGCCCTGGCCAAGCTTCGGATCGGCTCACGTATCGTGGCTCGCCAAGGCGCGCGCAGTTCCGCGCTCACCCTCGACGGAGTCCTGCCGGACGACGCCGACCTACGCACGCCCGAGGTCAACGCGGCGGTCTCGAAGATCGCCGCCCTGCCCTCCGTCCGGACCTTCCTCCTCGAATACCAACGCTCGCAGGTGAAGCTCGCAAGCGAGCAAGGTTTCGCCGGCGTGGTGATGGAAGGCCGCGACATCGGGTCCGTCGTCCTGCCCGACGCCGAAGTCCGCATCTTCCTCGAAGCCGACGCCGAGGCGCGCTCCCAGCGCCGGGCCGCCGAAGGCCAGGCCGACCAGGTCATCCAGCGCGACCATCTCGACGCCACGCGCAAGACCGCCCCGCTGGTCTGCCCGAACGGCGCCTGCCGCCTGGACAACACGCACCTCCCGCTCGAAGCGGTCGTGGCCCAGATCGGCGAGCTGATCAAGGTGGCCGCCCTGCCCCGATGATCCTCGATTCGAAGAACCTGATCTACAAGGCCGTCTACCACGGCGCGCGTTCGTTCATCGAGGTCTTCGCCACCTTGGAAGTCGAAGGCTGGGAGAACGTCCCCGCCGGCGCTTGTCTCTTCGCTTCGAACCACCAAAGCATGCTGGACCCACCCCTGCTGGGCTCCTGCCTGCCCCGGGAGATCTCCTTCATCGCCCGCCGCTCGCTCTTCGACAATCCGGTCTTCGGCTTCGTGATCCGGGCCTGCCATTCCATCCCCGTCGACCGCGGAGAAGCGGACATCGGCGCGATCCGCGCGGCCTTGGCCGCCTTGGCCGCCGGCGAAGGGCTGCTCATCTTTCCGGAAGGCACCCGCAGCCAAGACGGCGTCATCGCTTCGCCCAAGGCCGGGGCCGGTCTCCTCGCCTGCAAGTCCGGCGTGCCGGTCGTCCCGATCCATATCCGCGGCGCGCGCGATGTCCTTCCTCGCGGAGCCAATTTTCCGGTCGGTTCGGCGCGGATCCGGGTGCGCTTCGGCAAGGCGATGCTGCCGGCGGAATACGACCCAGGCGCGGATCATCGCGACCGTTCGATCGAAGCGTCACGCCGCATCTTGGAGCGTATCAAGTCGCTCCCGGATTGCGCCGAGCCTGGTCTCTGAGCCGGTCGCTTACGAGATCCGCTGCGGCATCACGACGCAGAGGAAATCGTCCTTGAGCCCGCGGATCACGCCCGGGGACATCTCGTCCTTGAACTCGAAATCGACTTCGTCTTCGGTGAGCGCCTTGAGCGGGTCGATGATGTACTGAGGATTGAACGCGATGTTCACGTCCGGACCTTCGTATTTCACCGCGATCGGTTCATGCGCTTCGCCGCTTTCCGACTTCGCGGAGATCTCGAGATTCTGCGTCTTCTTCGTGACGCTCATGCGGATGGTGTTGTTGCGGTCGTCGGTCATCAGCGCGGCGCGGTTGACGCTTTCGAGGAGCTTCTCGCGTTCGAGGCGGACCTTCGAACCGGCGTCCTTCGGGATGACCTGGCGGTAGTTCGGGTAGTTACCTTCGACGACCTTGGAGACCAGCTGGATGCGGTCCACGAGGCCTTCTTCGTTCTTCGGGATGTCGATGGTGAAGCCGACCTGGCGCTCGTTGTGGGAGACATGCGCTTCGCCACCGGACTTCAGCAGACGCATCAGTTCGATGATGGTGCGGGCAGGCAGGATAAGGGCCAAGGCCTTGTCGGTGCCGGCGAGCTTGCGTTCGCACTTGGCGAGGCGGCGGCCGTCGGTCGCGACGACCGTCAGCTTGCCTTCGGCGAATTCGAAGAACACGCCGTTGAGGATGTAGCGGTTCTCGTCGGAGGACTGCGCGTAGCTCACTTTGCGCAGCATGTCGCCGAGGTCATCCTGGTTGATCGAGATGGTCGGTTGGCCGGCGAAATTGGAGATCGGCGGGAACTGGTCAGCAGGAAGACCGGCGACCTGGAAGACGGAACTGCCGGAGGTGATCTTCACGCGGTCCTTGCCGGTGAGTTCGACGATGGTGTCGCTGCTCGAAAGGGCGCGAACAATGGGGACGAGTTTCTTGACCGGCAGGGTGATGCGACCAGGAGAAGAGACCGCGGCCTTGATGCGGCAGCAGATGCCGAGATCGAGGTTGGTGGTGGTCAGGGTGACCGTGTCGCCTTCGGCTTCGATGAGCACGTTCTGGAGGATCGGCATCGTGGCGCGGCTCCCGACGACATTGGTCACGCTGGAGAGGCCGTTGAAAAAGTGATTCCGGTTTACCTTGAACTTCATGATGACGTCAGAATTGAGCAGAGGCGGGGGCAGAGGCAACCCCTCATTGCCCACATGCCGGACGGTACTGTATCTATTCTCTCTTCATTTATAAATACCAGTAGCATCAGTAGGGGGCGGAAGACCGTACATAGTTCCGCAAGACGCTGGTGAGAGGGAGTATCCGCCTCGGTCGCTTCTGTGCCTAAGGCGTGAATAACCTCAGGCTTGTTCACAAGGACTCAGCGGCACCGGTTGCCCACCGTCTGTTCACACTTTGGACACCGGCTCGTCATCGTCATCCGGCGCCGGATCCATCTCGCTCTTTTTCAGCAAGAACGCGTGCCGGAAAAGGCTGTAGAGAACGTAACCGAGGAAGACCGCCGGAAACGAATACTGCGGGTAACGGAAAATGACCGCGCCCAGGATGATGATCAGGATGAAGCCGCGGGTCTTGGCCCGGGCGGTCCAATCGAGCTTCTTGAAGCTAGGGAACCGCACATTGCTCACCATCAGGAAGGAGATGACCAGCATGACCGGCAGCAGGATCCAGGACCAGGCCTGGACGGCTTGTTCAAAGGGGTCCTTCTGGTCGGAGGAGACCATGACCTTGGACAGGACCAGAACCAGCGAGGCGATCATCCCGGCGGCGGCCGGTGAAGGCAGGCCCACGAAATCGCCCCCGGCGGCGCGTTTCTCATTACCAGGGACCAGCGGGTTGGTCAGGACGTTGAAACGGGCCAGACGGACGCCGGCGCAGAGCAAGTAGATGAAAGCCAGGAGCCAGGTCACCAATTGGACGTTGTCCGTCACCTCAGGCTTGATGACCAGGAAGCAGGCCATCAGGGCCGGGGCCACGCCGAAAGAGACCGTGTCGGCGATGGAATCGAACTCGGCCCCGAAGAGGGATTCCCGCTTGGTGGCGCGGGCGACCCGGCCGTCGAATAGATCGCAGACGCAGGCGAAAAGGATGAACCAGACCGCCATATTGTAGTGTTCGGCCCGCCCCTCAGGGGTCAGCGAGGTGAAGCGCGCCTCGATGCAGTTCTTGATAGCCAAGAAGCCGCAGAGCATGTTTCCCGCCGTGAATAGGTTCGGCAGGAGATAGATGCGGGCCGCCTCCTCAGGTGAGGAATATTGGCGTTTTTCGGGAGGGTTCGTCACGGTCAGGACTTCGGGGGTTCGTCGAGGTATTTCCAGAAACCGCCTTCTTGTTCGATCCGGGCCTCGTCTTCCGGGAACGGGAGGTGTGAACGAAACGCGAAGTCGGCGTAGGTGTGCTTATGCAGCACGTAATTGGCGAGCAGCGAGCCTTCGCTGGCTTCGAAATAGATGCGGAACTCACCGACGCGCAGGCGGTGATAAGTGTGGCCGCCGCGGCGGACGGTACCGAGTTCCGAGCTGCCCCGGAGGAGTTCGTCGGCGGTCAGGGAAGTGAACGCCTCGACGACTTCCATCTGCTCCAAGGTCGGCAGCTTCGCGAGCTCGCGCATCGCCTGGTCGCTGAAGTTCACTTGGTACATCGTTAGGCAGAAGCAAACGCCGCCCCGCACGTCACCGCAATCATTCAGTTGCCCGCGACCACGCCGAGACGAGCCGAAAGGCCTGTTTTTCCACTAAATCCAACACTTTTTCGAAATCGTCGCTTTCGCCGTAATACGGATCGGGCAAGGCGACTTCGCCGAGGAAAAGCGCGAGCCGGTGATGTTGTTCCGGCGGGCAACGACGGCGGAGTTCGCGCAGGTTGAGCTCGTCGGCGGCGAGGATGAGATCGAACTCATGGAAATCCGAGGCGTGCACCTGGCGGGCGCGCAGCCCCGACAGGTCATACCCGCGGTCACGCGCATGCCGCACGGAACGCGGATCCGGCGCATCACCGATGTGGTAATTCTCCGTTCCCGCTGAATCGAATTCGATGCTCAATCCGGCCTGCCGGGCCTTCACGCGGAGGACTTCTTCCGCCGTCGGGGAACGGCAGATATTCCCCATGCACACGAGGAGTACCCGACGAGGTCGACCGACCTTGGCCACGGCTCAGACCTTGCCGCCGAAGCTCTGGTGGTCGTCCAAATCCAGGACGTCGAACCAGGTGATGATGTCCTCGCGCTTAGCGCCGGCCGGGGTCGAAGATTGGTATTCGCTCACCTTGGCCCGGCCTCCCGGTGCGCTGGGGGCGCGCTGCTCATGGAAAGCGCTGAAAGCGGCGATTTCGTAGGCCTGACGGGGTTTCTGGGCATTAGCCATCATCCAGGTGAGGATCTCACCATCACCTAAACCCTTGTCAATCTGAGCCTTAAGTGCATCCGCCTCAATTCCGAGGAAGTCCAGGACGTTACGATCTAGGGAGCAACCGTAGGTATATTCGCCGTTCTTCCCGGCTTTGGTCGCGCGGGCCTTATCAATCATGCGGGGAAGGATGACGAGGCCTCCTAGGCGGACGCGGGGGCTGCGAGGGGGGTGCTGGGTGAGGTCGTAGAGGTCGTGGGCCATAAGTTGGCTGAACCTATGCCCCTCCCCTCTTTCTGCAAGAAAACAGGTCGGTTTGGAGGTTTGCCAAAATGTCACACCGGTATTTATTCATCAGGCATGTCCCTCATGGCCGCAGCTCTCGCGGAGCATCCCCTCACCCGGGAATGCCTGCTCGGTTGCGCCGCCGTTTTCTTGGCGGCGGCTCTCTTGGATGGGATGGCCGCGAAAGACGCTTCCGGGCGCTGGCCGACCGCCGGCCTCTGGTTGCTGCGTGGTGGTTGGATCATGCTCACCACGATGCTGGCCTACCAAGGCCTGCGGACACACGCTTTGCCGATCAGCAGCGCGGCGGAGCTGCTGCTTTCCATCGCCTGGGGTCTCTCCGGTCTGGCCCTGTTCCTGGACCTGACCTTCACGCATCGTCTGCCGACGTGGGTGATCGCGGGCGCGACGACGGGCTGCCTGGTGGCCTCCGCCTTTTTAGGCGTCGTCGGGCAACCGACCGATCTCACGGACAAGCCGCTGATCGTCATTCATGTCGGCGCGGCCGTCCTCGCCTACTGCGTGCTCGGCGCGCAGGCGCTGAACTCCGCCGCCTATCTCCTCCAGGACCGCGCGCTCGCTCGGCGCGAGTTCGGCGGGATCTACGCCTTGCTTCCGGCGTTGGTGCCGCTCGATCGCATCAGCGGCCAGCTCATGGGCGCCGCCGTCTGGCTGCTCGGGCTTTCGCTTGTCATCGGAGCGACCGACTGGGCTCAGCGCGACCTCGCCCTCGTCGCCCTGCCCAAACTCGCCGCCGCGCTGCTCACCTGGGTCGCCTGTCTTTACGTCACCGTCCAGCGTCGGCGTCATCGCCTCGCCGGTTCGGCTTACGCGCGTGCTTCGCTGGTCGTCTTCGTCCCGGCGCTCCTCGCGCTCTATCTCTCGCTCCCTGCCGCCCGATGAGCGAACGCGTCCGCAATCTCGTGGCGCTCAGCGCCACCCATCGCACCGCCGGCCTCGATGAGCGCGCGGCCTTCACCGTGCCCGCCGGCGGCGCCGAGGCCTTCTATGCCGCGGCGCGCGAGGCGGGTCTCGCCGAAGCGGTGTTGCTCGCCACGTGCAATCGGCTCGAAGCCTACGGCGTCGGCGACGAAGCCGCCGCCCTCCATGTGCGCAGCGCCCTCATCAAGGCGACGGGCGCGTCGCCCGCGGTCCTCGACCAACATCTCCGTCCCGTGCCCGGCCTCGAGGCCGTCGAGCACCTCTTCGCCGTCGTCTCCGGTCTCGAATCCCAGATGGTGGGCGAAGTCGAGATCGCCGGTCAGGTGAAGGATGCTTACGCCGACGCGCTCGCGCGCGGCATGACGGGCCCGGTGCTGAACCGCGTCTTCCAGCGCGCCTTCCAGGCCGGCGCGTGGGCGCGCACGCACACCGGCATCTCCCAAGGCCAGGTCAGCCTCGGCAACGTCGCCGTCGAACTCGCGCAACGCGTGTTCGGGTCGCTCGACGAAGCGCGCGTGCTCGTCCTCGGTACCGGCGATGTCGGCCGGCAGGTCGTGCAGGCCCTCGTCTCACGTGGGGCCTCGCAGGTCTCCGTCGCTTCCCGCACCTTCGACAACGCCCGCGTGCTCGCCGAAGAGTTCGCCGGTTCTTCCCTGACGCTCGCCGACGCGCTCCGGCAGGCGCACGCACACGACGTGATCGTCGGCTGCGCCACGGTGGAACGCGCCCTCCTTGACGTCGTCGCGCTTCGCGAGTCCGTCGCCCGCCGCCAAGGCCGCCCGCTCCTGCTCGTCGACCTGGGCGTGCCGCGTAACTTCGACGTCGCGGCCCGTTCGCTCGAAGGCGCCTATCTGTGCGATCTTGACGACCTCGCGGCCGTCTCCAACGCCAACCTCAAGGCTCGCCTCGCCGAAGTCGACCGCGCCCGCGCGGCCCTGGCTGAGAAGGCGGCGCGTGCCTGGGGCGCCGCCAACCATCAAGCCTCCCCGGAAGCCTGAACCATGAAGCCCACGGTACTCATCGTCGACGACGAGAAGAACATCCGCGACGGGCTCCGCGCCGCGCTGGAAGACCGCTACGAGACCTTTGTCGCGAAGGACGCCGCGGAAGCGGCGCGCCTCATGCAGGACGTGCCCCCGGACGCCGTGCTCACCGATCTCCGCATGGCCGGTGAAGACGGCATGGCGGTCATCGACCGCGCGCTCAAGCTCCCTCACCAGCCGGTCTGTATCATGATGACGGCTTACGGCGACGTGGAGACGGCCGTCACGGCCATGAGCCGCGGCGCCTATTGGTTCTTCCAGAAGCCGGTCGATCTCCGTCAGGTGGAGCTGGTGCTCGAACGCGGCCTGAAGGCGCGGACGACGGAGAAGGAAGTCGTGACGCTTAAGGCGCGCCTCGACCGCAAGTTCTCGCTCGGAGAGGTCGTCGGCTCCTCCGCTTCCCTCCAGCACTCGATCGAACAGGTCCGCTCGGTCGCTTCTTCGAACGCGACCGTCCTGCTCCTCGGCGAGACCGGCACGGGCAAGGAACTTTTCGCCCAGATGATCCACCAGGCGAGCCAGCGCGCGAAAGGGCCGTTCATGGCGGTGCACTGCGCCGCGATTCCGGCCAACCTTCTGGAGTCCGAACTCTTCGGCCACGAGAAAGGCGCCTTCACCGGCGCGAACGAACGCCGCGTGGGACGATTCGAATCCGCGGACGGCGGCACGCTCTTCCTCGACGAAATCGGTGAGATCGATGCGACCACCCAGGTGAAGCTCCTGCGCTTCCTGGAGACGCGCGCCGTCGAGCGTCTGGGCTCACACCGGCCGATCGCCCTCGACCTCCGCCTGGTCTGCGCGACGAACCGCGACCTGCAGCAGATGGTGAAGGAGGGCAAGTTCCGCGAAGATCTCTTCTATCGCCTTTCGGTCGTGCCGCTCCGTCTGCCGCCGCTGCGTGAGCGTACCGACGACGTGCCGCTTCTGCTCGCTCATTACCTTGAGCGCTTCGCGAAAGAGAACGGCGTCACGGCGCCGAGACTCTCCCCCGAGGCGCTCGCGGTCTTCGTGCGCTATCCTTGGCCGGGTAATATCCGGGAATTACGTAACGCGTGCGAGAACCTCGCGGTGCTCCGCGCCGGCAAGACGGTCAGTCCGGCCGATCTCGACCCGCGCTTCAGCGCTCCGGCGTCGCTGTCGTCGGCGGCCGCCCCGGCATCGGGCGCTACGGGCAACCTTGACCGCACGCAGAACGAGAAGCAGCTGCTCAAGCAGGCGCTTGCCGCCGCGGCGGGCAACCGGACGCGCGCCGCGGAGCTCATGGGCATCTCGCGCCGCACTTTGCATCGCAAACTCCTGCAGTGGCCGGAACTCGATCCCGGTCCCGAGACGGCGTGAGGTTCCTGCTCGGACTGTTTTTCGTCTGCGTCGCCGAAGGCGCCGACATCACGGGGACCGATCTCCTGGATGGTGGATTCGTCACGGCTTTGCGTGCGGCGGCTGGTCAGGGCGTCGCTGATTTCGCGGGCACCCTGCCCGCTCGACGGGCGATGGCGGAAGGCCGCTCCGCGGCCGCCATCCTGATGGTACGACCGGGAGAGACTTCGCCCCTCGCGGGCGCCCGGGAATTCCGCCTTGCCTCGGCGGTCGTCGTCGTCGCGACGCATGGGAGCAATCGGATGGAGCAGATCACCTTCGAGCAACTCGCGAACGCCTACGCTCGCGATGCCCGGGCGCCCGCTCGCAACTGGAACGACCTTGATCCGCTCGCGCGTTCGGAACTCCTGACTCCGGCGCTCTCCTCTCCTCCGGGCACCATGGTGCTCGAGGTCTTCCAAGGTTTGGTCCTCGAGGGTCAGGCTTTCCGGCCGGACGCGCGATTGCGTGTCGAGCCTGCCCTGGCTGCTGACCTGCTCGCGTCGCGGGCCGGAAGCATCGTCCTCTTGCCCAAACCCCCGGCCGCACGCGGCCGGGTCCTTCCCGTCGCCGATGGTCGCTCCGGCCGGTCGGCCACCGCCTACGGTCCGGATGAGAACAACGTGCACAACGGCGACTACCCCCTCCAGGTGCCGCTCATCCTTTATGTCCGTCCGGATAAAGTCGCGGGGCTGCGCCCTGCCCTCCGGTGGCTCTGTTCGGATGCGGCGGCAGAACTTCTGTCCAAACAGGGGCTGACCCCCGCCCCGGCGGCCGCCCGGGCCGCCTTCCTCCAAAGGCTTGACACTCGCTGAGCCGTTTGGTCTGCTCCCTGTCCAACGCGCGCGTAGCTCAATGGTAGAGTACCACCTTGCCAAGGTGGCTGTTGCTGGTTCAAGTCCAGTCGCGCGCTCCACTTTAAAAATGGAGCCAAAACCCGCCGAAACCCGGCGGGTTTTTCATTTCAGCAGCGTCAGTCGACCCGAGGGATGGTGACGATCACCCGGAGGCCTTTCGGGCGCGCCGGTTCGGCCCCGGCGGAACCGCCATGGAGCTCGGCTACTTGCCGGACGATGCTTAACCCTAGGCCGCTGCCCCCGGCCCGGCGGGATTTGTCGGTCCGGTAGAAACGATCGAACAGTCTGGGCAGGTCGGCGGTGGTCACCCCTGCTCCATCATCTTCCACGCTCAACTCGGTCCCTTCCGCCGTATCGCGGGTCGCGATCCGGAGCCGGGTCAGGCCGGCGGCGTGGGCCAACGCGTTGTCGATCAGGTTCTGGATGAGCCGGCGGGCTTGGATCGGATCGGCGCCGACGTCCTGCGTCGCCGCGAGGTCCAGTTCGAGCGTCACGCCCGCGGCCTTGCAGCGGGCTTCGAATTCCATGGTCACCTCGCGCGCCGCGGCGTGCAGTGCGCCGGCCTCTCGCCGGACTTCGCGGGAAGACTCCAGGCTGGCCAGGGCGAGCAGCCCTTCGACGAGACCTTGCAGACGGCCGACGGAACTCACGATCTTCTGCGTGAAGCGCGCGCGGTCTTCGGCCGACATCGTCGCCTGGTCCTCGGCGAGCGTCTCGGCGTAGCCGCGCAGGATCGTCACCGGTGTCCGGAGATCATGGGAGACGTTCGTGACGAAGTCGCGTTCCATCGCCTGCAGGCGCTTCAGCGCGGTCACGTCCGCCAGCACGAAGATCGCGGCGTCCTCGCCGAACGCCTCCGGGTCGGTGCGCGCGCCGGCGGCCTGCAGCCAGACGTCGGCCAGGGGCGCGCGGTTGAGCATGAGCGTGGCGCGCGCGTCACCCTCTTCGCGGACGCGGCGGATGAGCTCGATGAAATCCGCGCTGCGGACCAGCGGCACCACCGGGCCGCCGACGTCTTCGTCGCCGAGCCCGAACAGCGCCACCGCCGCGGGGTTAGCCAGGCGCAGGCGGTCCTGTGCGTCGACGACGAGCACGGCGTCGGTCAGCGGCGCCAGCAACGCTTCGATGCGGCGGCCGGCGGCGGCGCGGATCTCATCTTCGCTTTCCGCGCGGCGTTCGATCGCCATGAAGAGTTCTTCGAGCTGCAGGGCCCGCACCAGCCAGCCCTGAGGGCGTCGCGCCGAGACGTCGCCGCGCAGCGCGCGCCGGGCCCAGCGGAGGTGGGCGCCGTGCTGTCCCATCGCCCATGCGGCGGCCGCGCCGAGCGCGAGCAGGAGCAGCCAGGGTAACCAGGTCATCGCTTCCGGATGCTGTCGCCGCCGCGGAGGCGCGCGAGCGCAAAGCAGTTCAGCCGTTCACGCGGTAACCGACGCCGCGCACCGTGTCGATCACGTCGCCCGCCGGGCCGAGCTTCTCACGCAGGCGACGCACGTGCGTATCCACCGTGCGTGTCTCGAGGTCAGGCGAATAGTTCCAGACGTCGGCGAGCAGTTCTTCGCGCGACTGCACCCTGCCCTTCCGCTCGAGGAGCAGTCGGAGCAGTTTGAATTCGGTCGCCGTCAGTTCGACGGGCTTGCCCGCCGCGGTGACTTCGTGCCGTTCGATATCAAGGAGGAGCGCGCCGGCGGCGAGGCGCGTGGAAGGCTTGGCGGCCGCGGACTTCGCGCGACGCAGGAGCGCCTGGGCGCGGAGCATCAGCTCGCGCGTGTCGAAAGGCTTGGTGACGTAATCGTCGGCCCCGGACTCCAGGCCTTTGACCTTGTCGGCCGTCTCGCCCTTGGCCGTGAGGAAGATCACCGGGGTGTCTTGGAGGAGCGCGTCGGCGCGGACCATGCGGAGGAGCTGCACGCCGGTGAGTTCGGGCATCATCACGTCGAGGATGATGAGATCCGGGCGGAAGTCCCGCGCCAGGCCGATGGCGCGCAGCGGGTCGTTGAGCGTCCGGATGGCGTAGCCGGCCTGCTTGAACTTATAGTCCAAGAGCTCGGTGACGTCGGCTTCGTCGTCGACGATCAAGATGCGCTTGAGATGTTCGGCGTCCATGGGTGCGTCCTTACATAAGACCACCCGCCTCCCTAGCGCCAGAGTTAGGTGTCAATGATGGCGGTTGCGTGACACGCCTCTATTTTATATATAAATACATCACTATCAAAGGTTTATGGATTAAAGAAACACGACCGTCACACCGTGCGGCCACAATCTTTACATTGGGGTGTTCCACGTGGAACACCCCCCTTCCCTACCCCTGCTAACCCGCGCTTACTTAGCTCGAAAAAGGACCATCAGCAGCGAGATATCTGCTGGGTTCACACCACTGATCCGGCTAGCCTGACCCAAGGTCTTAGGCTGGATGGTATGGAGCTTCTGCCGGGCTTCGATTCGCAAGCCGTAGGCTTTAAGGAAATCAAAGCCTTCAGGCACCTTAAAGTTGTCCAGGTCGTGAAGCTTGCGGGCGTTCCGCGTTTCGCGCTCCAGATACCCGCGGTATTTGACTCGGTACATGACTTCGGCCTGAACTTCAGGCGCTTCAGCCAGGAACGTCGGCGGCAAGTCCTTAGGGGTCGATTCCCAGTTGCGGCGGATGACGTCACCCGCGATCCCGCCCGGGATCGCCAGCTTCTCGAGGTATTCAATCCAATGTGAGACCTTTTCAGCCTTGGCCTGAATCCGGGACAGTCGATCGGCTGGCACGAGGCCGAACTCGGCAACCTTGTCCTTAAGGCGCAGTTCGGCGCTGCCGTGGTTGAACAATAGGCGGAATTCAGCCCGGCTGGTGAACATCCGGTAAGGCTCCTGGGTGCCTTTGGTCACCAGGTCATCAATCAGGACCCCGATATAGGCTTCGTCGCGGCCCAGGACCATGGGAGTCTGGCCTTTGACCTTACAGGCGGCGTTGACCCCGGCCACCAGGCCTTGGGCGGCGGCTTCCTCATATCCGGAGGTTCCGTTGATCTGGCCGGCAAAGAAGAGGGCATCGACCTTTTTGGACTCTAGGGTGGGGTAGAGTTGGGTCGGGGGCGCGAAATCGTATTCCACGGCATAGGCCGGGCGCAGCATGACAGCTTTCTCTAATCCAGGGATCGAGGCCAGCATCTGGAGCTGGACGGTAAAGGGCAGGGAGGTCGACAGGCCATTGATATACCATTCGTCGGTATTACGGCCCTCGGGCTCGAGATAGAGCTTATGGGCGTCCTTATCCGAGAACTTCACGAACTTGTCCTCGATGGAAGGGCAGTAGCGCGGACCGACCCCGGTGATCTCGCCTCCATAGAGGGGAGAGAGGTGGAGGTTCTCTTGCACGATCTTCCCGGTGGCCCCGGTGGCCTCCGTCATCCAACAGGATACTTGGTCGCTCCCTGGGGTCCATCCGGGGAGGCGTTCACCCGCTTGTTCCACGTGGAACAAATCGGCCTGCTGACGGGTGTCGTGGAAGGCGAAAAGGGTAGGGGAGGCATCGCCTGGCTGCTCCTCGCACTTACTGAAATCGATGGACGAACCGAGGATGCGCGGAGGGGTACCGGTCTTGAGTCTTTGGAGTTCGATTCCAGCCTCTAAGAAACTGGCTGACAAAGACTTAGCACTAAAATCACCCAGCCGACCGCCTTCGGTTTTATTCGACCCGATATGCATCAGGCCGCGCAAGAAAGTACCCGTGGTCACGACCACGGTCTTGCCGTGGAAATCAAGGTCCAGATTGGTCTGCACGCCGACGACGGCGCCGGCCTTGAAAATCAGGCCGGTGACCTGGGCCTGGAAGATGGTCAGTCCTTCCTGCAGCTCGCAGAGGTGCTTCATCCGGAACTGGTACGCCTTCTTATCACATTGTGCGCGGGGGGCCTGGACGGCGGGGCCCTTGGAGGAGTTGAGGAGGCGGAACTGGATGCCGGTGACGTCAGCGGTCAGGCCCATCTCACCCCCGAGGGCATCGATCTCCCGGACGATGTGCCCCTTGGCCTGCCCCCCGATGGCGGGGTTGCAGCTCATCTGGGCGATGGTGTCGACGTTGCCCGTCAGGAGCAGGACGTCCACGCCCATGCGGGCCGCGGCCAGGGCGGCTTCGACGCCGGCATGGCCGGCCCCGCAGACGATGACGTCATAGGGGCGGTCGGGCCCGAGGCGGATTTGTTTGTGAGGTCGCATAGGCGCTCCCTCACCGGAGGGAATCACTTACCTATGCAGAAGGAAGCAAAGAGCTTGTCCAGCATACGCTCATTATCGATGCGTCCGACGATCTCCCCGAGGGCGTCCAAGGCGGCCCGGGCCTGGGCGGCCGCCAGTTCGGTCTGAATCGGGGCCTTCAGGTGGCCGACGGCCTCGGTCAGGGCGACGGCCGCCCGGGCCATGGCCTCGGCGTGGCGGACCGAGACGACGAGCTCTTCGGCGCCCGGGGCGATCTCCTGGGCGATCAGGAAGTCGCCGAGCTTGGCGCGCAGCTTCTCGGCGTCGCGGCCATCCAAGAGGCAGGCCGACAGCTTCGTGAGCTGCGGCAGGAAATCTTTCTGCGCGGGGTGCGCGGGGAGGTCCGCCTTGTTCGCGACGACGAGCGTGCGCGCGGGATCGAGCAACGCGACGAGTTCCGCGGGCAGGGCAGGGGGCTCGGCCGAAGCGTCGACGACGAGGAGCAGCAAGTGCGCGCCGCGCGCCTGTTCCAGCGAGCGCGTCATGCCGAGGTTCTCCAGCGTCGAGCCGCCGTCACGGAGGCCGGCGGTGTCGATCGCGGTGACGGCCAGCGGCAGGCCCGCGACGGGCGCTTCGAGGTAGTCGCGCGTGGTGCCGGCCTCCGGGCTCACGATCGCGCGCTCGGCGCCGGTCAGCGCGTTGAGCAGGCTCGACTTGCCGGCGTTCGGCGCGCCGACGACGGCCACGCGGAGGCCCGCCCGCAGGGCGCCGTCATGCTTCGCGGTACGGGCGTAAGCGGAAAGTTCTGACGCGATTTCGGCCAAGCGGGCCGCAGGCCCGCGCGGGTCCTCCGGCGGGAGGTCTTCCTCGGGGAAGTCGATGTGCGCCTCGAGTTCGGCGAGGACCTGCAGCGTGCGGTCGGTCCAGCGGGCGACGTGCCGGCCGAGCTCGCCGGCGAGCATGCGACGCGCCGAGGCGAGCGCTCGCTCGGAGCTGGCGTGGATCAGGTCCGCGACGGCTTCAGCCTGCGTCAGGTCGATCCGGCCGGCGAGGTAGGAGCGACGCGTGAACTCGCCGGGCTCGGCGAGGCGTCCGCCGCGCGCGAGGCAGTCTTCGGTGATCCGGCGCACGAGCAGCGGGTTGCCGTGGCAGGTGATCTCGAGCGAATCGTTACCGGTGAACGAACGGCCGGCCGACCAGAGCACGGCCACGACTTGGTCGATCGGCGCACCCGACTGGTCCCGCCAGATGCCGAGCGTCGAAGTCTTCTCCACTGGGGGTGACTTGCGACCGAGGGCGGCGGTCGCGATGGACGCGGCGAGCGGTCCGTCGACGCGGACGATCGCCAGAGCCGAGCGGCCCGCAGGAGTCGCGGCGGCGACGATGGTCTCGGTGACGGACATGGGAAGGCGTGAGCCGAGGTCATCCCAAGGGGCGAGGGGAGGGGAGGCAAGCGGTGTCATACGTCCGCAAAAAGGCTGGAAGGGAAGGGCGGGCCTGCCAAAGTCCGCCCGAGACACTCCCGTGGAAAATCACCGCTTCCTTCTTCCTGACCCGGCCCGCCAGATCGCGGCGGCCCATGGTACGCCTTGCTACGTCTACGATCAGGCGACCCTCGAGGCCCAGGCCGACGCCATGCTGGCGTTCCCGAACGCCTTCGGGCTGACGGTCCGTTTCGCCATGAAGGCCTGCCCGAACGCGGCCATCCTCAAGGTCTTTGCCAATAAAGGACTCCATTTCGACGCCAGCTCGGGCTGGGAAGTCCGCCGCGCCATGCACGCCGGTGTCCCGGCCGACCGGATTTCGCTGTCCTCTCAGGAACTGCCCGAGGATTTCGCGCCTCTCCTTAATAAGGGGGTGCACGTCAACGCCTGCTCCCTCCTCCAGCTCGAACGCATCGGCCAGGCCCTCCCCGGTCACGAGGTCGGCCTGCGCTTCAATCCCGGCAAGGGCTCGGGCGGTAACGGCAAGACCAACGTCGGCGGGCCCGACTCCTCCTTTGGTATCTGGCACGAATGGGCCGACCAGGCCCAAGCCATCGTGAAGCAGTACGGCCTCAAGGTCGTCCGCATCCACACCCACATCGGCTCCGGCAGCGATCCGCTGGTCTGGCAGGAAGTCTCCGCGGCCAGCCTCGCGCTCGTCGCCCGCTTTCCGACCGTGCAGACCCTCAACCTCGGCGGCGGCTATAAGGTCGCCCGCGTGGCGACGGAGAAGGGCACGGACCCGCAGGTCGTCGGCGCGCCGGTCAAGGTCGCCTTCGAGCAGTTCGCCGCGGCCGACGGCCGCAAGCTCCGCCTGGAGATCGAGCCCGGTACGTTCCTCGTCGCCAACGCCGGCGCGGTCATCTCGCGCGTGCAGGACGTCGTCTCCACCGGTGCCCGCGAATTCCTCAAGCTCGACTCCGGCATGACGGAGATCCTGCGTCCTTCCCTCTACGGCTCGCAGCATCCGGTGCACCTCTATCCCGCGAAGCCCGCCGCCGGCGAACGTGACTACGTCATCGTCGGACACTGCTGCGAATCGGGCGACCTCATCAGCTGCGCGCCCGGTGAACCGGAGACGCTCGCCACGCGCCGTCTGCCTGTCGCCGTCACGGGCGACCTCTGCGTGATCGGCGGCGCCGGCGCCTACTGCGCCGGGATGAGCACCAAGAATTACAATTCGTTCCCCGAAGCTCCGGAAGTCCTCCTGCGTCGTGACGGTAGCCTCTCGCTCATCCGCCGCCGTCAGTCCCTCGAGCAGATCCTGCAGAACGAACTTCCCGCCGAAGGTCTCTGATCGTGCCGCTCCTTTCGCCAGCGCTGGGTGAGACGTTGCCGGACTCGCCGCACGCGACGGTCGTCTGCCTGCCGACGCTCGCCGACGTCGAGAGCTACGAGCGGAAGGAAGCGCGCGTCTGGGGAGTGCTGCGCTCCGGCTATCCGCGCTTCGTCCGCAACGCGCTCGTCGCACGTGCCGCACAGGAAGCCGCGCGCCGGCTCGGCCGCGCCGGCGAACTTTTCCCGCTCGTCTCGGAAGCGGCCGCCCGGCGCCTCGCCGACCATGTCGGCGCCCCGCTGACCTCGCTCGACGCCGTCGGTGATTGGTGGCTGGCCGTGACGCCCGCCGGTGACGCCGCGCTGCGTCTCGCCAAGATGGTGCAGCACACCGGCACGCTCATCTCCTCGCGTCAGGCCGAAGCCTGGCTCGCGGGTGACGCGCCCGTCGACGGCGCCGAGGCGACCGCGACGATCCGCGCCACGCTCGCCCCGTATCTCCAGGGCGTGCCCTCTGCGGACATTCTCATCGCCTCCGCCGGGATGAACGCGGTCGATGCCGGCCTCGCCGCCGTCGAAGCCGTGCAGCGTCCGCGCGGCCGCACCGCATGGATCCAGCTCGGTTGGCTTTATGTCGACTCCACGCGCCTCTTCGAGAAGGCGCGCGACGCGAAGCATCACTTCGTCGCCGATGTGCGCGACCTCGCCGCGGTCGAACGTCTCCTCGCGACGGGCACCGTCGCCGGCGTCCTCACGGAGGTTCCGAACAATCCGCAGCTCGAGACCGCCGATCTGCCGTCGCTCCGCGCCCTCTGCGATAAGTATGGGGCGAAGCTGCTCCTCGATCCGAGCAGTGTCGGCCTCGCTTCCGTCGACGTGCTGCCGTTCGCCGACGTCGTCGTCTCGAGCCTCACGAAATACGCCGGCTCCGAAGGCGACGTCATGGCCGGCGTGCTCGCCATCGATCCCGCCCGGCCGGACGCCGCCGCGCTGCTCGCCGCCGCGCGCCGCCGCCTCGAGCCCCTGCACGCGCTCGACCTCCGCGTGCTCGCCGCGCAGATCGGCCGCATGGAGGAAGTCACGCGCCGCCTCGCCGCCAACGCCGCCGAGCTCGCGCGTCGGCTCGCCGCGCATCCCGCGGTCGCCCGCGTGCGCACCGCCGACCAGGGACCGACCGCCGATGCCTATCGGCGCGTCCGTCGCCCGGGCGCCGGCGCCGGCGCGCTCATCACCATCGAACTACGCGGCGACATGCGGGCGGTCTACGATCGGCTCGCCGTGGGCAAAGGCCCCAGCTTCGGACTCCGCTATACTTTGGCCGCGCCGTTCCTCTGGCTCGCGCATTTCGAAGAAGTGACGAACGAGCAGGGCAGGGCGGGCATCCGCGCCGCCGGGCTCGATCCGGACCTGTTGCGTATCTCCGTCGGCCTCGAGCCGATCGAGGAGATCTGGTCGGCGTTCGCCGCCGCCCTCCCCAAATAAGCGACCCGCCGGTCGGCGGGTCGCGCGGGGTTCACTCGGCGTCCTTCTCGTCGGTCGCCGGTTCGTCGTCGGCCTCGTCATCCTTGGCGGCCGGCTTTTTCGCGCCGCCTTTCTTGGCGGTGCGGGCCTTGAGCATGCGCTCACGGAAAGCGGCGCGTTCCTTCTCCTGAAGCGCCGGCGCCTCCGCGTCGATCTTGCCGAGGGCCGCGTCGTAGGCCTTGCGGTAAGCGGCTTCGGAGTCGTTGGAGCGCTTCCGGGCCATCTTGTATTCGGCGTACGCCTTGGTCGTCAGGGCACGGTCGGCCTTGGCCTGCTGCTCGGCGGAGGCGATCTCCGGCAGCTCGAGGGCCGCCTTGCGGGCGGCGACGAGGCGGGCGTGATCGGGGTCGGCGCCAGTCTCCTTGGCGGGAGCGGCGACGAGGTGGGTGTGGACGCCGACGGCGAGGAGCACGGCGGCGAGGGTGGCTTGGGTGGTGTTCATGGTGTGGGTGGGAACGGGCTTGAAGGAAGGGTGTCGAAGTCGGACAATACAAGTCCCTCGCCCTGAGGTCCGCCCCATGAGTCCAACCCTCCGTCTCCTTCTGGGAGTCTTCCTGCTTTTCCCGTCCATCGTGCTCGCGCAGAAGAACCGCCCGACGACGCAGCTCGAGATGACGCCGCTCCCCGCCGTGCCGACGATGCCGGACGCTTTCCCGCAGGTCGTGGGCACCCAGGCCTTCGGCCCAGCCTACAAATTCACCAAGGATCCGGCGGTGCTCGAAGCCGCCAAAGGCATCTCCGCGATGGGGTCGCGTATCCTCAAGATCGACGCCGTCTCGGGCGGACAGCTCACGCCGTATATCGCCATGCCGTTCACGCACTATGTCGTGTGGTATCGCTCCAACGATTCCTGGACGAAAGGCCTCACGCCGGAGCTGCGGCGGCGCGAATACAACGCGATGTATCAGTTCACGAAGGACCTGCTCACGCGTTATGACGCCACGGGCAAGACCTTCTTCCTCGGCCACTGGGAGGGCGACTGGTATCTGCTGCCCGACAAGGACGTGAAGAAGGATGCCCCGCCGGAACGGATCGCCGCCATGATCGAATGGTTCGCGCTCCGTCAGAAGGCCGTCGATGACGCGCGCGCCGAGGTGCCTTACACGAAGTGCCGGGTCTATACCTACGCCGAAGTGAACCGGGTCCGCGACGCGATGAAGGACGGCCGCCAGCGCATGGTCAACGCGGTGCTGCCCAAGCTCGCCGTGGATTTCGTCTCTTACTCCGCTTACGACTGCCAGCTGCTGTCCGCCGAAGAAGTCCGCGCCACCTTGGACTACGTCAACGCGCAGCTGCCGCCCAAGGCGGGCCTCCCGGCGAAGCGGGTGTTCATCGGCGAATGCGGCCTGTCGTGGAAGGCCTGCGGCGGCGACGGCGCCCAGCATGAGAAGCGCAACCGCGAGATCCTCACGAAGTTCCTCTCCTGGAAGCCGGCGATGGTCCTCTTCTGGCAGTATTACAACAACGAGGTCGTGGACGGCGAACAGGTCGGCTTCTGGCTCGTCGATAACAAGAACAAGCCCACGCCCCTCCACGCGACCATGACTTCGCTCTTCGCGGCGCAGGAAGAGGCCTCGCGCGAGCTGCGATACAAGACCCGCCGTCTGCCCGGCTTCGAGGAGATGGCCGCCTTCAGCGAGAACTGGCTGACCGCCGGCGGCGCCCGCTGAAGACTCCGCGCTTGAGACCTGCCGTGGAACGAAGAGATTAACCGGATGCGGAACAAGCTCCTCGTCGAGGCCGTCGGTACCTTCTTCCTGTGCCTCGCCGTCCTGGTGAGCGGCGGCCCGCTGCCGGTCGCCGCGTTGCTCTGCGCTCTGCTCTACATGGGGGCGCCGATCTCGCTCCCCCATTATAATCCGGCCGTCACGCTGGCCTTCCGTCTGCGCGGCCGGATCAGCACCCGCACGCTCGGCGCCTTCCTCGGCGTCCAGTTCCTCGCCGCGGTCGTCGCGGCCCTCGTCGCCGGCGCCTTGGTCGGCCATGATACGGAGCGAGCCAAGGCCGCCGTCGACGCCCTCGGCGCTGACGCCTTCGACGGCTTCATGGCTTCCGCGACCGTCGAGCTGCTCGGCACCTTCCTCTTCGCGTTCGTCGTGCTGACGGTAGGAACGTCCCGGCTGACCGCCGGGAACAGCTACTATGGATTCGCGATCGCCCTGGCCGCTCTCGGCGTGGCGGGCATCTTCAGTGATTTCGGGTCGTCCATCAATCCGGCCACGGCCCTGGCCTCGTCGCTTTTCGGTGCCTGCGCGGCCTTGTCCGAAGGCCTGGAGGGCACCAAGGCTTTCGTCACCGAGACGGTCTACCTCGCCAAGATGGCGCCACGCGTCCTGTCCGAAGTGGGCGTTCAGTTCCTCGGCGCCGCCTTGGCCGCTTGGTTCTTCCGGTTTCTTTTCCCGGAAGACCGCTGAAAATCTGCGTGAGGGCTTGAACCGTGGCGGACAGGGCCCAAGGTGTTGGCATGTCTCCGCTCCTCACCGCCCATAAGCATTACGGCTCCCTCCTCCTCGTCCTGATCCTGGCCGTCATCGTCGTGGCGCTCACCAAGGGGCCGAAGACCGTCCTGCAGCGTATCGTCACCGTCCTCGTGGACATCAATCTCGTGGTCGGCATCGCCGCCCTGTTCTACACCGCCAAGCCGATTTCCTGGTTCCACCCGATCTTCGCCCTAGGCGCCGTCGGCCTCCTGCACGCGGCTTCCAAGAGCGAGGACAAGGCCAAGGTCGTCCGCTGCTTCTCCCTTGCCCTGCTGCTTCTGATCGCCGCCTGGTCCGTCAACGCCTCCTGGGGCCCGGACTTCTTCAAGAGCACGCTGATGTTCAAGGTCGGCGCCACCGCTCCGGTCGCCCCGTAATCGTCACAGCCACGTTTCGGTCACGACGGCCCGGACATCGTCCGGGCCGTTTGACTTCCCGTTGACGCAGGACTTGTTCAGGTGAGACTTTCCCGGTCCGCCGTCTCCGATGTATCGCCTCGCCCTCAACATGCTCTTCGGAGATCGCGCCAAGCTGGCGATGCTCCTGTGCGGCCTGGCCTTCTCGGCTCTCCTGATGGCCCAGCAGAGTTCGGTCTTCTTCGGCATCATGAGCTGGACCTACACGCCGATGGTCAACATCCGCGCGCAAGTCTGGGTCAGCGACCCGATGGTCGAGCAGGTCAACGACGCCAAGCCGCTCCGTGACACGGACCTCGGCCGCGTCCGCTCCGTCGACGGCGTCGCCTGGGCCGCTCCGCTCCACACTTCTTTCGTCCAGGCGCGCATGCAGGACGGCAACTTCAAGCTGATCACGCTCGTCGGCATCGATGCCGACACCTTTGCCGGCGCGCCCGCCGTGCTCTCCCAGGGGCGGATCGAGGATCTCCGCCTCCCGGACACCGTCATCGTCGACGAATGGGGCGCCGCGCTGATGGGTCGCATGGGCGTCGGGCCCGACGGGAAGCCCAAGAACACGCCGCTCAAGGTCGGCGATACTTTCGAGATCAATGACATCCAGGCGCGCATCGTCGGTATCTGTAAGGTGAAGCGGGCTTTCACCGGCGGACCGTTCGTCTACACCACTTACGATCGCGCCAAGGGCTACACCCTCGGCGCGCGCCGTACGCTGAGCTTCATGCTCGTCGAGCCGCAGAAGGGCGTGGCGCCCGCTGAGCTCTGCGATCGCATCGAACGCGACACGGGCCTCAAGGCCTGGACGTCCGACACGGTGATCTGGAGCTGGGGCGAGCGCAGCCTGGCGCGCAACACGTTCTGGTGGTTCTGGACCAACACCGGCATCCCGTTCTCCTTCGGCACCGCGGTGCTCCTCGGCCTGTTCGTCGGTATCGCGATCTCGGGACAGACGTTCTACTCCTTCGTGCTCGAGAACCTGAAATACTTCGCGGCCATCAAGGCGATGGGCGCGGGTATGGGCGTGATCGCGCGCATGCTCTTCGTGCAGGCCTTCACCGCCGGGCTCATCGGCTTCGGCCTCGGCGCCGGCATGGCGCAGGCCATCGGGCGCGTGATGATCGAGAAGGGCATGCCTCCGTTCGTGATGTATCCGCAGATCCTCTGGGCGACGTTCGCCCTCGTGCTGGGCATCAGTTTCGTCTCCGCCCTCATCGGCATCATCAAGGTGTCGCGCGTCGACGCCGCCTCCGTCTTCCGCGGATGAGCCACCTCGCCCACACCGTCGCCGTCCGCGCCTCCGGCGTAGACATGTTCTTCGGCACGCCGGAGAACCGCGTCGTCGCCCTCAAGCAGGCCGACTTCGAAGCCCGCCGCGGCGAGCTCATCATGCTGGTGGGTCCGTCCGGTTGCGGGAAGACGACGCTCCTCTCGGTCATCGCCGGCACGCTCACGCCGCAGGCCGGCACGGTCGAGGTCTTCGGCCAGCGCCTCGACGGACTCGGTCAGGAAGCGCTCACGACTTTCCGCCGCCAGAACCTCGGCTTCGTCTTCCAGTCCTTCAACCTGATCCCGACGCTCACCGTCGCGGAGAACGTGATGATCCCGCTCCTGATCCAGGGACGCCCTTACGACGAAGCCCAGGCGCGCGCCCTCGCCATCATCGAGAAGGTCGGCCTGAAGGGCCGCGAAGACGGCCGGCCCAACGCGCTCTCGGGCGGCCAGCAACAGCGCGTCGCCATCGCCCGGGCCCTCGTGCACGAACCGCCGCTCCTCATCTGCGACGAACCGACCTCGGCCTTGGACAAGGACACCGGCGCCCAGATCATGCAGATGGTCCGCGATCTGTCCCGTTCGCCCGAGCGTTGCGTGGTCGTCGTGACGCACGATCACCGCATCTTCCGTTTCGCTGACCGCATCGCGGAGATGGAGGACGGTCGCATCAGCCGCGTGGTCGACGATCCCAAGCTCCTGGACACCACCCACCTCTGACCCCCTTTATGTTCAAGAAACGTCTCCTGCTCTTCGCCCTCGCCTTCGCCGGGGCTGTCGCCGCGCTGCAACTCACCCGCGGAACGGCCACCGAGGCGCCGATCAAGCCCCCGCCTTACGAGCCCGCCACCCGTGACAAGGACGGCCTCATCGCCGCCGCGGGCCTGATCGAGGCCGTCGCCGAGAATACGCTGCTAGGCTCACCGACTTCCGGCACGGTCGCCAAGGTCCACGTGAAGGTCTGGGATAAGGTGAAGGCCGGCGATGCGATCCTCACCCTCGATGATCGCGACCTCCGCGCCCAGTACGCCGTCCAGAAGGCTGCCGTCGACGCCGCCGCCGCCACCGCCGAACGCGCCGTGGACGCCGCGCGCCGCTGGACCGGCATCAAGGACAGCGGCGCCGTCTCGGCCGCCGACCTGCTCTCTTACCAGATGGCCGCCAAGGAAGCGCAGGCCAAGCTCGCGCTTGCGCGCGCCCAGTTCGACCAGACCGCCGTGCTCCTCGATCGCCTCGTCCTCCGTTCGCCTATCGACGCGACGGTGCTCCAAGTCGGCGTCCGCATCGGTGAGTTCGTCGCCGCTGGGGCCAAGGCACCGGTCGTCCTCGGCGACATCACGCGCCTGCAGATCCGCTGCGACGTCGATGAGCAGCTCGCCACGCGTATGCGCGAAGGTCTGCCCGCCAAAGGCTACCTCAAGGGCGAGAGCTCCCTCGCCGGCGGCCGCGACCGTTCCATCGCCCTGAAGTTCGTCCGCATCGAGCCCTTCGTCATCCCGAAGACCTCGCTTACCGGCGCCAGCATCGAGCGCGTCGACACGCGCGTCCTGCAGGTGATCTACCAGTTCGACCGCCCGACGGGTCGCGCGCTCTTCGTCGGCCAGCAGATGGACGTCTATATCGACGCCTCCCAAGATGCGCCGGGTAAATAAGACGTTCCTCTTCGCGGCGCTCGCCCTCGCGGGCTGCGCGCACGATCCGGCCGCCAAGCCGGCGTCACCGGTCGCGCCCGCGGCGTTCTCGCAGGTTGGTGTCGCCGCCGATGCGAAGTGGGCCGAAGCGTTCGCAGACCCTGCGCTGCTCGATCTCCTCGCCCGCGCCCGCAAGGGCAGCCCGGACCTCGCGCTTGCCCGTGCGCGTCAGCGCGAAGCGGTCGCCTTGCTCCGGGCCGCCGATGCCGGCGATCAGCCCGCGCTCTCCGTCGCGGCCGGCCAGGAAGCCTCCCGCATCTCCGTCGCCAACGGACGTTTCCCTCCGGGCATCCCGCGTCGCACCGATGTCACCGCCGTCGCCGCCAAGGCTTCATGGGAACTCGACGTCTGGGGCCGTGAGGCCGCGAAGTCGCAGGCCGCCGAAGCCGACGTCCGCGCCGCTCAGTTCACCGCCGCGCAGGCCGATCTCGCCCTGTCCGCTGAAGTCGCCCGGCTCTGGTTCGCCGTCCGCGGCGCCCGCGAGCAGCTCGCGTTCCTTGAGACCGAATTCGCCACGCGTTTCCGCGAGATGGAACTCGTCGAGAAGACCGTCACGGCCGGCCTGATCGATTCCGATCCGCTCTCCTCCGCGAGCCTCGCCGCCGCGCAGGCCAAGGTCGACGAAGGTCTCGGTCGCCGTCGCGTCGCCGCCGCCGAGAACGCGCTGCGCGCGCTCATCGGAGCCGCGCCGGGCGAAAGCCTGCCGGTCGCCCAAGGCGTCGCCGCGATGCCCGGTTTCGGCGCCGGCGTGCCGTCCGAAATCCTGCTGCGTCGTCCCGATCTCGCCGCCGCCGCCGCGCGTCTCGATGCCGCGGTTTCCCGTGAGGGCGCGGCCCGCGCGGATTTCTATCCTTCCGTCACGCTCACCGGCCAGGCCGGCTGGCAGGCCGATCCGGCTTCGCGCATCGGTCAGGGCGCCGCGGGTTTCTGGAGCCTCGCGCCCGCGATCGACCTCCCGATCTTCGACGCTGGTCGCCGCGAAGCGAATCTCGAGGCCGCGCGGGCGCGGATCGACGGCTCGGCGGCCGAATGGACCAAGGCCGTGCTCGGCGCCTTCCGCGAGGTCGAGGACGCCCTCGCCGATCTCCGCGAACTCGCGCAGCAGGAAGAACTCACCGCCCGCGTGCTCGCCGCCGTGCGCTCTCGCCTCGCCAACGCCGAAGCGCGCCAGAAGGCCGGCCTCGCCAACGAGACGGAGCTCACGCTCGCCCGCCGCGACGAAGCCTTGGCTGCGCGCACTCTCTCGATGGTCGTATGGGAACGCCGGCAGGTCGCCGTGCGACTCGCCGCGGCCACGGGCGGCGGCTGGTCCGCCAAGTAATCCGCCAAAGAAGAAGGGCGTCCTTGCGGACGCCCTGCCTGTTTCCGGTCAAGGCGCTCAGGCCTTGATCTGCGGGCGCTTGGGATCCGGCCAGTCGATGTGGAAGAACTCGCCGCGGGGCTTGTCCTTGCGCTCGTAGGTGTGGGCGCCGAAGAAGTCGCGCTGACCCTGGAGCAGGTTCTGCGGGAGGTCTTCGGTGCGATACGAGTCGAAGTACGAGAGCGCCGAACCGAGCGTCGGCACCGGGATGCCGTGCTTCACCGCGAGGGCGATGACCTTGCGCCAGTTCTTCTGGGCCTTCTTGACGGTCTTCTTGAAATATGGGTCGAGGAGGAGGTTGGCCAGGCGAGGCTTCTTGCCGAAGGCCTCGGTGATCTTCTGGAGGAAGCGGGCGCGGATGATGCAACCGCCGCGCCAGATCTGGGCGATCTCGCCGAAGTTGAGCTTCCACTTGTATTCGTTCTGCGCCTCACGCATGAGCTGGAAGCCTTGGGAGTAGGAGCAGATCTTGGAGCAGTAGAGGGCGTCGCGGATCTGTTCGATGATCTTGGCCTTGTCGGGATTGGTCATCGCGCGCTTCGGGCCGCGCAGGGCCTTGGCGGCGGCGACGCGCTCGTCCTTCACGGCGGACAGGCAGCGGGCGAAGACGGCTTCGGCGATGGTCGGGGCGGCGACACCCATGTCGAGGGCGTTGGCGCTCGTCCACTTGCCCGTGCCCTTCTGGCCGGCGGTGTCGAGGATGACGTCGACCAGCGGCACGCCGGTCTCGGGGTCCTTCTGCTTGAGCACCTTGGCGGTGATCTCGATGAGGAAGGAGTTCAGGTCGCCCTTGTTCCATTCTTCGAAGGTGGAGCCGATCTCGTCCGGGGTCATGCCCAGGAGGCCGCGCATGAGGTCGTAGGCTTCGCAGATCATCTGCATGTCGCCGTACTCGATGCCGTTATGGACCATCTTGACGTAGTGGCCGGCGCCGTCGGGGCCGATATGGGCCACGCAGGGGACGCCGCCCTTGATGGGTTTGCCGGGGGTCGCACCGGTGAGTTCGACGCCGGTGACGGCATCGACCTTGGAGGCGACGGCTTCCCAGATGGGCTTAAGCTCGGCCCAGGCGGCGGCATCGCCGCCGGGCATGAGGGACGGGCCGAAACGGGCGCCTTCTTCGCCGCCGGAGACGCCGGAGCCGATGAAGCGGAGGCCCTTGGCCTTGAGTTCGCGTTCGCGGCGGATGGTGTCCGTCCAGAGGGCGTTGCCGCCGTCGATGATGATGTCGCCCGGCTCGAAGACCGCGGCGAGCTCGTTGATCACGGCGTCGGTCGGTCCGCCGGCCTTGACGAGGATGACGGCCTTGCGGGGCTTCTTGAGGGAGGCGGCGAAGTCCTTCATGGTCGGGCAGCCGGTCAGCTTGCCCGGAGTCTTCGGGTTTTCCTTCACGAACTCGTCGGTCTTGGCGGTCGTGCGGTTATAGACCGAGATCGCGAAGCCGTGGTCGGCGATGTTGAGGGCGAGGTTCTGACCCATGACGGCCAGACCGATGAGACCAATGTCGGATTGCATAAGAGGCACCAATGCGAACCCCCGTCGGCAGGCATGGCAAACAAGAAAAGGGGCAGGTTTCGCCCGAAAGCTCTTGTTTTCGGCATGGTCGGGCGCCTTTCCCCTCGCCTCACCCGAGGGCCTTCTCATCGTCCACGGCTGTCATGTCCCAGCTCGTCGGCAAACGCATCACCCTCGGGGTCACCGGCTCCATCGCCGCCTACAAGGCCGCGGACCTGACCTCCCAGCTCGTCAAATACGGTGCGGAGGTCCAGGTGGTCATGACCAAGGGTGCCACCCAGTTCATCACCCCGATGACCCTCCAGGTGCTTTCCCGCCGGCCGGTGGCGTTCGACCTCTGGGCCGAAGGCGCCAACTCCGTCCCCGGTCACATCGAGATCGCCGATTCCTCGGACCTCCTCCTTGTCGCCCCGCTGTCGGCCAACGTCCTCGCGGAGTTCGCCCATGGCCTCGCCCCGGACCTGCTGACCAGCATCTACCTCGCCACCCGCGGGCCGGTCCTCCTTTGCCCGGCGATGAACGGCAAAATGTATGAACACCCGGCCACGCAGGCCAACCTGAAGACCCTCCGCTCCCGCGGCCACGCCGTGGTCGAGCCGGCCGAAGGCATGCTGGCCTGCGGTTATGAAGGCGTCGGCAAGTTGGCCCCGGTCGAAGAGATCGTGAGCCGCGTGCTTTCGATCCTGGGCTGAGTCGATGGATCCCCGCGCCCTCCGCCAGCGTCTCGCGGCTTCGGCGAAGGAGCTGGGCTTCGACGCTTTCGGGGTCGCGCCGGTCGAAGTCGACGTGCGCGCGGACTACTTCAAGAAGTGGATCGCCGACGGGATGCACGGCGACATGGCCTGGCTGGCGCGTAATCCGGACCGCCGTACCTCCGCCCGGAAGGTCCTGCCCGAAGCCCGCAGCCTGGTCGTGGTGGGCCTGAACTATTACCAGCCGCATCCGCCCGCGGGCTACCGCATCGCGAAATACGCCCTGGGCGCGGATTATCACGATGTGATCCTCGCCCGCCTCAAGGAGCTGTGCGCGGTGATGCAGGCGCTCGGGGGCGAACAGAAGCCCTACGTCGACACCGGACCGGTGCTCGAAAAACCCGTCGCGGCCGCCGCCGGCCTCGGCTGGCAGGGCAAGAGCACGATTCTCATCCACCGCGGCGCGGGCACCTGGCTCTTCCTCGGCGTCATCCTGACGACCCTCGAACTGGAAGCGACGGCGACGAAGGAGCCGGATCGCTGCGGCTCCTGTACCCGTTGCATCGACGCGTGCCCGACCGCCGCGATCATCGCGCCTTATCAGATGGATGCGCGCAAGTGCCTCGCCTACCTGACCATCGAGCACAAGGGGGCCATTCCGGTCGAGTATCGTGAAGCCCTCGGCGACCGGGTCTTCGGCTGCGACGACTGCCTCGACGTCTGCCCTTGGAACAAGTGGGCCGTCGCCACCCGCGAAGCCCATTTCGCCCCGCGTCCGCACCCGCCGCTCCGCGAGACGCTGGCCTGGACGGACGAACAGTTCTTGGAGCATTTCAAAGGCACGCCGGTCGAACGCCTCGGCCTCGCCCGCTGGCGGCGCAATGCGCTCACCGTCCTCGGCAATGTCGGGACGTCGGCCGACCTGCCCGCCGCCGAGGCGCAGCTCGCCTCCGTGGATCCGATGGTCGCCGAGCACGCCGCCTGGGCCGTCGACCGTCTCCGCGTCCGTTGAACCTACGGGTTGCCTCGGACGGAGGGAGCCTCCTAATGGGAGCCGTGACCCTCGCCCAAGCTTACTATGCGCTCGCCGCCTTCCTGCTCCTGGCCGGCTGGCTGATCGTCACCGACGCCGGCGTGCTCCGTACCTTCCGCCGTTCGAAGGGCGCGACCTATCTGCTCGGCTTCGCCGCCATCGCTTGGTTCGCCTGGTGGCTCGTGAACATCCCCGATGCGGATCTCGCCGGGATCAACCGCACGCTGGTCCTCGTGGTCTTCCTCGGCGCCAGCCTGGCCACCTTCGTATATATGCCCGACTTCCTGTCGGTACGTGCGCTGGGAGCCCTGATGCTCTTCCTCGCCCGCGCCACGCTGGACGCCGGCTACCGGCAGCTGCCGCACAGCCTGCTGGATGCCTCGGTCAGCTACGGCGTCCTCGTCCTCTTCGGCTTCTGGTGGGCCTGTTCCCCGCCGGTGTTCGGCCGCCAATGCGACTGGGTCCTCGCCACTTCTGGTCGTCGTAACGTGGTCGGCGGCCTGAGCCTGCTCCTCGGTCTCGCCTGCGTGGCGCAGTCCTTCGACCTCCCGTGAGCCGCGCGCTCCTCATCGTCGTCTCGGGCCCTGCCGGCAGCGGCAAGACCACGCTTTGCTCCAGCCTGACCGGCGCCTGCCCGCAGGGTATCCGTCGCGTGATCACGTGCACCACGCGCGCTCCGCGGCCCGGCGAAGTCGACGGCGTCGATTACCATTTCCTCACGCGCGAAAACTTCGAACAGCAGGTCGCCGCCGGCGTCTTCCTCGAACACGCCCACGTCCACGGCAATCTCTATGGGCCGCGCGCGGCCGACGTCGCCGCCCATCTCGGCGCGGGCTTTGACGCGCTTTTGAACGTCGACGTCCAGGGCGCCGCCACGATCCGCGCCAAGGGCGCCGCCGACCCGCGCCTCGCCGCCGCCCTCGTCACGGTCTTCATCCGCGTCAGCGACCGCACCGAACTCCGGCGCCGGCTCACGGGCCGCGGCACCGACCCGGCCGATGAGATCGACCGGCGCGTCGCCGCCGCCGAAGAGGAACTCCGGCACGCCGGCTCTTATCAGCACGTGATCGAGAGCGGCACGCGCGAAGCCGATTTCAACGCCTTGCTCGCCATCTACCACGCCGAGAAGGCCCGCCGCTCGTGATGGAGAAGAACGATATCGCGTCCGTCCTCGACGAGATCGCCACCTTCATGGAACTGACGGGAGAGAATCCTTTCAAGATCCGCGCCTACTCCGCCGGCGCCCGCATCCTCGAGAACATGACCGAGGACCTCGGTGAGCTGATCGACGGCGGCAAGCTGGCCGAGATCCCCGGTCTCGGCGAAGCGCTCGTCGACAAGATCACGACGCTTCGTCGCGACGGCGTGCTGCCGTTCCACCAGAAGCTCAAGGCTTCGATCCCTGCCGGCCTCCTCGAGGTGATGCAGATTCCCGGCCTCGGGCCGAAGAAGGTGCGCGCGCTCTGGACGCAGCTCGCGGTCGAAGATCTCGCGAAGCTCAAGGAAGTCTGCGAATCCGGCGCGGTCGCCGAGCTCAAGGGCTTCGGCGCGAAGACGCAGGAGAAGATCCTCGAAGGCATCAAGAACCGCATCGCCTACGGCAAGCGCCACCGCTGGTATGAAGCGGCCGCCATCGCCGAACCGATCCTCGCCGGACTCCGCGCGCTCCCGCAGGTCTCGCTCGCCGAATCCGCTGGTTCGCTCCGCCGCGCCCGCGAGACGGTCGGTGACCTCGACTTCCTCGTGGCCTCGTCGGAACCCAAGCCGATCATGGACTGGTTCGTCGCCTACCCGGGCGTGAAGGAAGTCACCGCCCACGGTGAGACGAAGTCCAGCGTGCGCTTCGAGAACGGCCTCCAGGCCGACCTCCGCGTCGTCCCGGCCGAGCAGTTCTACTTCGCGCTCCATCACTTCACGGGTTCCAAGGAGCACAACGTCGCCATGCGCCACCGCGCCCTTGGCCGCGGGCTCAGCATGAGCGAGTGGGGCTTCAAGTCCGTCGATGAGAAGACCCCCGCGCCCGGCGCCACCAGCGAAGAAGAAGTCTTCCGCGCGCTCGGCCTGCCGTGGATCCCGCCGGAGCTCCGCGAGGGTAATGGCGAGATCGACGCCGCCGAGGCGGGCAAGCTGCCGAAGCTCGTGCAGTTCACCGACCTGCGCGGCGTCTTTCATAACCACACCACGGAGTCCGACGGCGACCATACGCTCGACCAGATGGCGGCCGCGGCCGAAGCCCACGGCTGGGAATACCTCGGTATCTCCGATCACTCGAAGTCCAGCTTCCAGGCCGGCGGGCTCGACGAGGCCCGTCTCGCTAAGCAGCTCGAGGACATCGCGAAGCTCAACGCCTCGAAGAAGTATCGCGTGCGCGTGCTCTCGGGCAGCGAGGTCGACATCCTCAAGGACGGCACGCTCGACTTCACGGACGACGTGCTCGCGCGCCTGGACTTCGTCGTGGCCTCGGTGCACAACCTCTTCACGTTGGACCGCGAGGCCCAGACGGCGCGCATCATCAAGGCCATCGAGAACGAGCACGTCGACATGGTGGGCCATCTCACCGGTCGCCTGCTCAACAAGCGCGAGCCCTACGATGTCGATATCGCCAAGGTCATCGACGCCGCCGCGGCCAACGACACCATCATCGAGCTCAACGCCAACCCGTGGCGCCTTGACCTCGACTGGCGTTGGTGGCGCCGCGCCGCCGAGAAGGGCGTGCTCTGCTCGATCAATCCCGACGCCCATGACACCGACCAGCTGGCCTTCGCCGCCCATGGCGTGCGCATCGCCCGCAAGGGTTGGCTGACGCCGGAGCAGGTGCTCAACGCGCGGACGCTCCCGGAAGTGCTGCGCTGGCTGGGTCGCTGAGCGCTCCTTACGGCTCGCCCTGCGGGCTCCGCCCGTCCTATCCTGCCGCATGCTGCACGATAAGCGCCGTCTGCTCCTCATCGCCGGACCTTGCTCCCTCGAATCCGAGGCCAACTGCCGGACTGTCGCCACGGAGCTCAAGGCCCTGGCCGCCCGTCACCCGGAGCTGAACATCATCTTCAAGGGCTCTTACGATAAAGCCAACCGGACCTCGCTCGGCGGCGACCGTGGCCCCGGCATGCAGGCTGGCCTCGACCTCCTCGCGATGGTGAAGAAGGACTACGGCTTCAACGTCCTCACCGACATCCACGGCCCCGAGCAGTGCGAAGCCGTCGGCAAGGTCGTCGACGTCCTGCAGATCCCGGCGTTCATGTGCCGTCAGACGGACCTCCTCGTCGCGGCTGCCAAGACCGGCAAGGTCGTGAACGTGAAGAAGGGCCAGTTCCTTTCGCCGTTCGAGATGCGCTTCGTCGTCGATAAGCTCGAAGGCGCCAAGGCTGCCGAGATCTGGCAGACCGACCGCGGCACGACTTTCGGCTACCAGAACCTGGTCGTCGACATGCGCTCCTTCCCGATCATGGCCGGCTTCGGTCACCCGACCATCATGGACGCCACCCACGCGGTGCAGCTTCCCGGCGCCGCGGGCGGTTCCTCCGGCGGCCAGCGCGAATACGTCCCGGTCCTCGCCAAGGCCGCCCTCGCCGCCGGCGCCGATGGTCTCTTCATGGAGACGCACCCCGACCCGAAGAAGGCGATCTCCGACGGTCCTTCGCAGGTGCCGCTCGCGGAATTCCCGGCCCTCGTGGAATCCTGCCTGCGCGTCTGGAAAGCCGTCCGCGCCTAAGCGGTCAGCTTCGCGATCGCCGCTCGGTCCGGCTTGCCGCTCGCGTTCGTCGGCATGACCGGCACGAACACGTAGCGCCGCGGACGTGCCGCGGGCTCAAGCTGTTCGCAGGCCAGTCGGAGCGCGGCTTCGGTCTCCGGACCGGCCACGACACACGCCGTCACGACCTCGCCCCAGGTCGCGTCGACCATGCCGAGCACGAGCGCTTCGCGGACGAGTCCGGTCGCGAGCAGCGTCTGTTCGACGCGGGCGGGGTCGACCTTCTCTCCGCCAGTGACGATCACGCGGTCGGCGCGTCCGGCGATTCGCACGCTCCCATCCGTCGCCACGTCGCCACGGTCACCGCTTGTCCAAGGATTCGTCATCGGGCCGTCGGGCCAGACGCCGAGTCCCAGCGCAGGGCTGGCAATGGTGACGTGCCCATCAGCATTCGTCGCAAAGCGTATGCCTGGGAGGGGGGCGCCGCGCACGGTTTCACCCGCCCAGATCTTTTCGGGCGGACAGAGCGCGCACGCCGCCGCGGTCTCGGACGCCCCATAGGTCAGGAAGACCGACAGCCGCCGCGCGCGGATTTCGGCGAGCAAGGGCGCGGGCACGGCCGAGCCGCCGAGCAAGACGACCGGGAAGTTTCGGAGCCACGCTTCGCCGGCGGCGTGCGCGAGCAGGCGAGTGAGTTGCGCCGGCACGAGCGAGATGACTTGGGTGCCGTCGGTTGGCAGATCAATGGAGGGCAGGGCGGCGCCTGCGGGGAAGCGTCCGTCGATGACCTGATGTCGTCCGCCGGTCACGCGTGCGCGGAGGGCAGGCATGAAGCCGCTGACATGCCACGGCGGCGTGCACGTCACGCCGTGGAGCACGGGCGAAAGCCCGCGGGCGACGAGCGCGTCGCGCAGGCTGAGCGCCGCGGCGCGGAGCGTCTCGCCGGAATGGATGATGAACTTCACCTTCCCGCCGGTACCGCCGGTCGGGATCATCACCCGGCCTCGCCAGTTCAGCGGAAAATCGCAGGTGCCCAGTCCGCGCGGCTCCAAGGTCGCGCCGAGGATCGTCGTCCCCCGCGGGATCTGGCGCGCGGCTTCTTCGAGTTCGGCTCCAGCCCAGTGTGGGTTGCCCAGGAAGACCGGAAGGCCGGCGTCATGCGCGCGCAGCACCTCGCGCAGATGCTCGGCGTGGTCCGCGTGGAAGACCGCGACGGAGCTCATGTGAGCGCCTGCCAGAAGCCCGCCCAGTCATAGTCCGGGAGTCCGGCCGCCATCGCTCCGGACGGATGGCGATCGCGTCCGTCGTTCTCGAAGCGCCCGAGCGTGTCGAAGCCGACGGTGCCGGCCTGCGGATCCTGCGCCGCGAGCCAGAGCGCGCCTTGGCGGCCGATCGCGGTCTCGAAACAGGAGGAATAGACGACCGCGCCCGCATGCGCTCCGCGCCAGGCACGGAGTTCGTCCCAGTCGCCGGCGAGCAGCGGCTTCACGACGACGGTCCCGGCCCAGTCGACGCCACCCGGCGTGAGGAACGATTCATCGAGGGCGACCTTATCGGGGCCGAGCGAGGCGTAGCCCGGATGTCCGACCGGCAGCGGTTGTTCGACGAATTCGATCTGCTCGTGGGCGCGCGCGAACTCCGCCCAGCGTCGCGCCGACTGCAAGTCCAGCGAGCCATTCGCGTCGAGGCGTAGCTTGCCGGGGAAACGCGCCGCCGCCGCGTGGATCGCATCTTCCGATGTCTCCGGCGAGATCTTGAGCTTCAGGGTGCGGAATCCCGCGGCGACTTTGGCATCAGTCTCCAGGACCGAAAGCGTCAGGAGCCCGGCGCAGGGCAGGTTGCCGCCGTAACCGGCGATCTGCTCCCAGTGCCGACAACTGGAGAGGGCCGCCGAAAGGCAGGGAAGCGGCGACGGGGAGGCGGCCACGGCGGCGAGCAGATGCGGCAGGTTGCCTTGGGCCGAACGGAGGAAATCCAACGATTGCTCGATCGTCTCGGTCGGGAAGCCCGGCCAAGGGGCGATCTCACCATAACCCGTGCCTTGGTCGGATTGCGTCCGCAGCAGGATGCGATCCACGCTGTCCACGGCGCCCGCACCGGTCACGACCGCGGAGCGCAGTCGGCGACGGACACGTTTGAAGTCGAAAAAGCCGCCGGTCATGGGGACGAATAGACGGCAATCCGGACAAACCCGCAAAATCAATTTGCCACCCCTTGGGGGGGTGCCTAACACCCTTTGGGGAAACCGACCACTCATGGCCTCCTCGAAATCCAAGGGCCGCGTTTCCCTCGACGAACGCTTCTACCTGTCCGCGGACGGCTTCTTCCTCGCGAATGCCGGCCTCGGCCTGACGTATGACGACGTCTCCCTGGCCACCCGCTACTCCGAGGTCCTGCCCCGGATGACCCGCCTCGATTCCTCCCTGTCCGAGGCCCTCCCGCTGTCCCTGCCGATCGTGTCCTCCGACATGGATACGGTCACCGAGCACCGCATGGCCATCGCGATGGCCCTCAATGGCGGTCTCGGGCTCCTGCACTACAACATGTCGGAAGCCGACCAGGTCGCCGAAGTGCGCCGGGTCAAGAACCACATCCACGGCATGATCGGCGATCCTGCCGTCGTCTCGGCCGATGATACCATCTCCGAAGTCCTCGCTCGCATCGAACGCGACGGTCTGGCCTTCAGCACCTTCCCGGTCACCGCCGCCGACGGTACGCTCCTCGGTCTCCTGCCCGGGAGCGCCGTCAAGGAACGCCACGGCCAGCGCAAGGTCGTCGCCGTCATGATCCCCCGCGACAAGGTCTTCACGGTCGCCGAGAAGGATCTCGGCAAGGACCCCATCGCCACTGCCGACCGCAAGTTCTCCGACCATGTCGGCCAGAACAAGCTCCTCGTCGTCGACGCCAAGAACCGCCTCCGCGGTCTCTTCACCCTCAGCGACATCGAGCGTATCTCCGAAGAATCCCGCGCCCACGTGCGTCCCACCCGCGACGCCGATTTCCGTCTGCGCGTCGGTGTCGCCATCTCGGTGCCCCGCACGGCCGACGGCGAGATCGACCGCACCCG
>Ga0208597_1000043_pt1 | contig 41947 bp, 32 predicted proteins | sample LakMenEpi05May12_FD_150673 | JGI IMG/M metagenome (GOLD analysis project Ga0208597, IMG submission 150673) | Freshwater microbial communities from Lake Mendota, WI - 05MAY2012 deep hole epilimnion (SPAdes) | ecosystem: Environmental > Aquatic > Freshwater > Lake > Epilimnion/Euphotic zone ...
AGGCTCCGGCCCGGGCTGATTTCGCAGTCTCCCTCGCCGCCACGCTTACGCCCGACGCTTCGGTGCGCGTGCTGCGCGCCGCCGCGGCTTCGAACGACGTGAAGCTTGCCACCGTCATCCTGCGCGAGATCGCTTCCCGTCGCATCGCCGCGCCCGCCAAGCCGGATGAAGGCCGTGAGGCTCTTCGTGCTTTGCTTGCGGGCAAGGATACGGAAGTCGCCACCGCCGCCGCCGCGATCGCCGGCCTGTGGGTCACCGATGGAAGCCTCAAGGCGGAACTCGCTTCCGTCGCTGGTCGTCTCCTCGCCGTCGTCGCCGATGACAAGTCTTCCGTCGAGGCTCAGGTCGCCGCTGTCCGCGTCCTCGTGCTGCTGCGTGACTCCGATGCCAAGATCACCCCGGCGCTCGCCCGGGCTCTGTCTTCTTCTCGTGAACCCGTCGCCGTCGCCACCGCCGGAGCCTTGGCCTCCAGCGGCGACGTCTCCGTAGGCAAGCTGCTCTATGGAGCCTTCCCGAAGTCGACCGGCACTTTCCGCTCCACCTTGTATTCCGCGCTCGTCGGTCGTCCGGAGTGGGCCGGACTCATCCTGGACGCCCTTGATGCCAAGTCGCTCTCCGCGATGCAGCTCGGACCCATGCAGATGTCGCAGCTCGTTCGCCATCCGGATGCCGCCATCGCGAAGCGTGCGACTGCCGTGCTCGCCAAACTTAATGCCGGTAGCAGCCCAGCCAAGGACGATATCGTGTCGAAGCTTCGTCCCGAGGTCGAGAAGCCCGGCGACGCTACCAAGGGCAAAGAGCTCTTCGTCGCCGTCTGCCAGACCTGTCACAAGGTCGGCAACGTCGGCAACGAGTTCGGACCGAACCTGCAGGGCATCGGCTCGCACCCGCCGGCCGAGATGCTGGTCCATATCGTCGATCCGAACCGCATGGTCGACGACGAGCATCGCACCTGGAACTTCAAGATGAAGGACGGCACCCAGTATTCGGCCCTCATCGGCAGCGAGAACCCCACCTTCGTGAAGCTCAAGCTCCCGGCCGGTCAGTCGGCCGAGCTAAAGGTAGCCGACATCGTCAGCCGCGAGCGCAGCCCGAATTCGCTGATGCCTGAAGGCTTCGAATCCCTTGGCGCCGAAGGCCTTCGTAACGTCATCGCCTACCTCCGCAGCGTGGCGATCTCGCCTGAGGGCGAGACCATCGGTCGTTTCCGCCTGCTCGACCTCCGGGCGGCGTTCACCGCCTCCACGACGACCGGCCTTTACGCCAGCAAGGAAGCCAAGCGTGACACCTTGCCGTTCGCCCAGTTCGGCAAGGTCGAGTCCAATGGCGTCCCTTACAGGGTCATCGATCCGAAGGCCGCGAAGGACGGCCTGAACGTCATCGTCCTCAAGGGCGGCGCGTTCAAGGGCGCTTACTCCAAGAGCTTCGCTCAGAAGGTCGAGATCCCCGTCGGCTCCGTGGCCAATCGCATCCACTTCCTCGGCGCCGTCGGCGGCTGGGGCGCCCATGGCGACGCCATCGCGATGATCGCCGAAGTGCACTTCCTCAGCGGCAAGGTACAGAAGAAGATCTTCTACGGCGGCGTCGACTTCGCCGACTACAACGGCACCGGCGACGTACCGAAGTCCAAGTCCGCCCGTCAGCTGCTCTCCGGCGAAGGTCGCCAGGTCCGCACGCATTGGATTCCGGTCGAGAGCAATGAGATCATCGACAAGCTCGTCCTGAGCTCCGCCGACACCGAGATCGCCCCGACCACTGTGGCTGTCACCATTGAGATCGGCGGCCCGCCCAACCCGCCTGCGGGCAAGGACGACGGTGCGCCCAAGGCCGGCAAGAAGAAGGGCAAGGCCAACGATGGACCCAGCGAGCTTCTGCCTAAGGACAATCCCAAGACCACTCAGGCTTTCGGTCAGACCTTCGCTCCGCGTAAGGCCGGCCAGCTCCGCGTGCTCTTCGCCGGCGCAGGCAGTTCCCATAACTTCCCGGCGTTCTTCCTCGGGACGGATGCGCTGACGGCCAAGGCCGCGGGCTACGATGTCGCCGCGACCCCGAACCTCAAGGAGACCCTCGCGCTGTTGCCTGAAGCCGACCTGTTCGTCTTCAGCGGCAATCATGGTCAGTTCGGCACGCCTGAGTTCCAGAAAGCCATCCGTGACTTCGGCGCGGCAGGGAAGGGCATCGTCCTGCTGCATGCCGCCACGTGGTATAACTGGCCCCTGACCACCAAGTATAACGACGAGTTCGTCTGCGGTGGCGCCCGTGGGCATGGTCACAGTGACTTCACCTTCACCGTCACCAAGCCCGAGCACCCGATCATGAAGGGCGTCCCGGCCACCTTCGTGATCAATGACGAAAGCTACAACGTCGAGCTGACCCGCCCGGAGGGCGCCGAAGTCCTTGGCACCATCCCGCGTCAGACCCCGAAGGAAGGACTCTCGAACATCCTCCCGTCCGTCTGGACCGTGAAATATCCCGGCGCTAAGGTCGTCTGCATCGCCCTCGGTCACGACGCCAAGTCGCACGACCACCCGGCCTACAAGCAGCTCCTCCTGAATTCCATCACCTGGGTGTCACAAAAATAACGAGAGTATCGAGTATGGAGTATCGAGTATCGGGGGAGTGACATAAACTCCCTGCGAAATAGTACTCCTTCGCTCATGCCTCCTGCGGCCTTTTCTATACTCAATACTCCATACTCAATACTCTAGCTACCATGGTCTACCACTACGGAACTTTCGTCTTCAAGAAGGGCGTCACCCAGGCCCAGATCGACACCTGCTTCGCCGAGATGCGCGGCATGGTCGGCAAGATTCCCGGCCTGCTCTCGATGCAGCACGGCGTCTACCAGAGCGACGAAGGCCTGAACGACGGCTTCACGCACGGCTTCGTCATGACCTTCGACACCCCGCAGAGCCGCGACCGCTATCTCCCGCACCCCGAGCACGAGCGCGTGAAGGAGATCGTCGTCCCCAACCTCGAACGCGTGATGGTCTTCGACTTCACCGTCTGAGAACCCGTTCGGTGCGCCGTCAGGCGAACAGGCGATTCCGTGGGCATCGGGCGGAGCCAACCCCATCCTCTCCGACTCGCATCGCGGCTCGCGACGAACGGGTCAGTTTCTAGGGTTAATCCACCGGTCAGCTTGCCCGGAGCCCGAGGATCTTATCCGCTCGCAGGCTATACTCGCGGAACTGCTCGGCGTTCTCTGGTAGCTTGATATCCAGGTCGAAGGTCGGGATCATCGCCTTCATCCGCGCATGCCCCTCTGGGCTGGCGAGCAAGGCGGGGAAGCATTTCCTGATGACCTCGAGCACGATATTCACCGAGACCGAGGCGCCCGGCGAGGCTCCGAGCAGCGCGGAGATGCTGCAAGCGGCATCGGTGATGACCTCGGTGCCGTAGTGGACAATGCCGGCCTGACCATCCGTCTTCTTGATGGCCTGCACCCGAATGCCTGCGTCGATCAACTTCCAATCCGCAGCCTGGGCGGCCGGATAGAAAATCTTCAGCACCTCGATGCGGTTCCGCATGCTCTGCGTGCCCTGCTGGATGAGGTAGCGGACGAGGTCGAGGTTATGGATGCCGATATTGACGAGGGTAGTGAGGTTGTCCGGACGAATGGAGAAGGGCAGGTCGGTGTAGCGTCCCTGCTGGTGCAGGAACTTCGTCGTCCAGGCGGCGAAGGGACCGAAAAGCAGCGTTTTCTTGCCATCCAGGATGCGGGTGTCGAGGTGCGGCACAGCCATCGTCGGGGCCGCGGCGAGCGGTTGACCATAGACCTTTGCTTGGTGCTTCTCGACGATTTCCGGATTGTCGCAAACGAGCCACTGGCCGCCGATAGGGAAACCGCCTAGGCCCTTTGCCTCCGGAATACCGGACATCTGTAGCAGCGGAAGCGTACCGCCGCCCGCGCCAACAAAGACGAACTTGGCTCGGTTTGTCCGCACCAGCCCCGTCGCTGACTCCTTCACACGGACTTCCCAGCCCGTGCTGTTTCTACGCAGGCCGATTACGCGATGGCCGGAGGCGACCCCGCATCCCTCCTGTCGTCCTAGCCAGCTTAGCAGTTTGCGAGAGATTGCCCCAAAGTTCACATCTGTGCCCGCGTCCATCTTTGTCGCGGCAATGGGTCCGTCGCCCCGACCTTCGACCAGGAGCGGCGCCCAACTCGCAAGGGTGGCGCGGTCAGTAGTGAAGACCATGTCCCGGAAGAAATGGTGGGCCGACATTCCGGCGTGGCGGGCCTTGAGGAATTCCACCTGGTCAGCTCCATGCACGAAGCTGATGTGGGGGACGGGATTGATGAACTCCCTCGGGTTGCTGGCCATATCGTTGGCCACCGCGTAGCTCCAGAAGTGCTTCGATTGCTCGAACTGCTCGAAGATCTCGATGACCTTGGCCACCTTCACCGAGCCATCCGCCTCGCGCTTGGGCGTGTAACTCAGCTCGCAGATCCCCGCGTGCCCGGTGCCGGCGTTATTCCAGCCATCCGAACTCTCCTGCGCCAAGCCATCGCTGGCCTCATAGAGCTGGATGGAAAGTCGCGGGTCGAGCCGCTTCAGCATCGCTCCGAGATTGGCCGACATCACCCCGCTGCCAATCAGGATGACATCGGGGTCTTCGACGTGGGTGGCGGTAGACATACGTTTGGTTAAGCGTTGGTTAATGGACGTTGGGAAATAGTTTGGTCGGGATGCCAGCGGAATCACTGGGCGGCTTTTGCAAGGCATAGCCCTTACTCCCCGCAAGGCAAGTCCCTTGGCGGCCGAACGGGGTCAGGACCCCCGCACCCCGAGCACGTGCACGTGAATAAGATCGTCGTACCGAACCTCGAGCGCGTGATGGTTTTTGACTTTACCTTCTGAGCCCTGTTCAGGCTTCGTCGTAGAGTCCCTTGCGTCCGGCCACCAGCCAGCTGATCGCACACGCGACCAGGGCGTAGCCGCCGATCGACCAACCGAAGAGTTCGCACGCCATGACCGCGCAGGCGAGTGGCACGGCGCCGGCCCCGGCGAAGACGGCGACAAACCCGAGCGCGGCACAGATGCTGAGCGGAAGGCTCAGCAGGACCGCGGCGGCGCTGCCGAAGGTCACGCCCACGAAGAAGAGCGGGGTGACCTCGCCGCCACGGAAGCCGGCGGTGACGCAAATGATGGTAAACAGGAATTTGAAGATAAACGTCAGCGGAGCGGCGGGTTCGACCAAGGCGGATTCGATGACCGGCAGGCCCAGCCCGGTAAGGTCCGCCGAATGATGGAAGTAGATGGCGGCCGAGAATAAGGTACCGGTGAAGAAGATCCGGGCGTAAGGCTCAGGGTTTGGCTTGGCGGCCTCGCGTCGGCTCAAGAAGACGTACAGGCGGGCGAGCAAGCCACAGGCGGCCCCGAGCGCTAAGGCGGAGCCTAGTCCGCCGAGGTCGTAATCCGCCGGCACCGGGAGGCGGTAATCGGCGTGCTGGGCGAAGAAGAGCTTACGGCCGATGAGGTCCGCCAGGAACGCGGTGGCGAGGCAGGGAAGGAAAGCCCAGCTGCGTCGGTGGACGAACTCCAGCGCGAAGACCGCCGCGGCGATCGGAGTGCCGAAGACGGCGGCAAAGCCGGCGGATACGCCGCAGAGAAGCAGGGTGCGACGCTCGGAAGTATCCAAGGAGATCAAACGGGAGAATTGGTCGGCGATGGCTCCGCCCATCTGGAGAGCCGTGCCTTCGCGGCCGACGGAGGCGCCGCCGAGGTGCGAGAGCAGGGTCGTTCCGATGATCGACGGACCCATGGTCGCAGGCAGGGGGCTGGTGGGAGCCTTGATCTGGGCTATCAGGGTCTTAACGCCCCCGGCAGAGGCCTTCAAAGGGCCATTATAGAGCCAGACCGTGAGCAGCCCGATGAACGGCAAGGTCACGAGCAGCCAAGGGGTGGAGCGATAGAGTGCCGTGACCGCCTCCAAGGCATGCAGGAAGCCAGCCCCGACGGCCCCGACCACCAAGGAAACTAGGATGAGGATGGCGGCCCAAAGGAGTATGTTTCTCGGCTGCTTGGCGAACATCAGGAAGGGTGAGAAAACCTTTGAGACCCCTCGGCCTACCCCACAATCTCAATTCATGGAACACCCCATCCCTCGTCGTGATTTCGTATCCACCCTGGCCATTGGCGGTCTCGCGTTGGCCGCCGCTCCGTCCGTCCTGCGCGGCCAGTCGGTCCCCTCCAAGATCAAGGTCGCCCTGATCGGTTGCGGAGGCCGTGGCACCAATGCCCTCGGCCAGTTCATCGCCGCGTGCAAGATCCTCGGTGCCGAAGCTGAGGTCGTCGCCCTGGCGGACGCCTTTGAGGATCGCGCGAAGCGCCTGAACGAAACCTACAAGCTGCCGGCCACGAAGGTCTTCGTCGGATATGACGCCTACCAAAAGGTCATGGCCACTGATTGCACCTTCGTCTTGATGGCTACCCCGCCGGCTTTCCGTCCAGTCCACTTCGCCGCCGCCGTCGCCGCGGGCAAGCATTGCTTCGTCGAGAAGCCCGTCGCCGTCGATCCGGTCGGCGCCCGGGCCATCATCGCCACCGGCGAAGAAGCTAAGAGGAAGGGTCTAGCGGTCGTCGCCGGCACCCAGCGTCGCCATGACGCTTCATACATGAAGAACAAGGCCCTCATCGACGCCGGCGCCATCGGCGCCATTCGAGGTGGCGTGGTCCAGTGGAACGGCACCGTGCCGTGGATCCGTCGTCGGGCCAAAGATGACACCGATGCCGATTACATGAACCGCAACTGGCTCAACTTCACCGAGCTTTCTGGCGACCATATCGTCGAACAGCACATCCATAACGTCGACGTCGCCATCTGGTTCCTCGGCCGCACCCCGGTCAGCGCCCTCGGCTTCGGCGGCCGTGCCCGTCGCGAGACCGGCAACATGTTCGACTTCTTCAGCGTCGACTACGACTTCGGCGACGGCGTGCGTATCCACAGCCAGTGCCGTCAGATCACCGGTACCACCGGCCGCGTGGGCGAGTTCTTCACCGGCGCGTCCGGCTCCTGCTTCGGCTCCGGCAAGATGTTCGGCCAGAAGCAGGTCGATATCCCGGCCATCAAGCTCGATACCGACGACTCCATGGTCCAGGAGCACGTCGACCTCATCCGCGGCGCCTTCAACGGCAAGCCGCTCAATGACGCCCGCCAGATCGCCGAGACCAATCTCGCCGTGATCATGGGTCGTATCTCCGCCTACACCGGCGAGATGGTGAAGTTCGACGACCTCCTCAAGCACGAGAAGTCGCCTTACTACAATCTCAAGGCCTCCGTCAGCCCGCTCGACTTCGAGAAGGGCACGGTGAAGCTGCCGGCCGAGTCGCCGACGGTGCCGGGGAAGGCTTAACGCGGGCAGTGCCCGCGAGGGGTAGGGGTTGGGCTAGGGGTTGGGGTAGGACACGCCTGGGCGCGGCGTAGCCACGCCCCTACCTTCGTTCACCATTCGGCGAACGATAAGTTACCCCATCCGGACCTTGGGGAGGAGCGCAGAGGCTTCGAACCAGCTGACCTCATGCGGGGCGCGCTTGGAGGTCGCGGCGAGGGCGCTGGTGACGCCCGCGGCTTCGCCCATGGCGACGGCGTTACCGGTCACTCGATAGGAGGCGTGGGCGATGAAGTCCCCGCTGATGCAACGACCTGCCATCATCAGGCCATCGATGTCGCGGGCGATCAGGGCGCGGAGAGGGATATCGTAAGGCTTCACTTTTACGCCGGCGTTCGAGTAGGCCGCTTTCTTGTTCTCTTCGGCGGTGAGGGCGTGGATATCGACCGGGAAGGTCGCGCGGACGACGGAGTCTTCCTGACGACGTCCTTCGATGAGGTCTTCTTTGGTCATCACGTAACGTCCCTTTATTCGGCGGCCGTCGCGGACGCCGATCTGGGCGGGGGTCGCCACGATCTGGGCGCCAGACCAGGCGCCGCCGGACTTGCGCAGTTTACGCACGATGTCATTGACCTCGGCGCGGGCGCGCATGGTCGCTTCGGTCACCTGGGCGGCGTCGGTGGCGTTGATGCCGTATTCATGGTTGGCCATCAGCAGGACGAGATTGTCCTTGATCGGGAAGAGCGTGGCCTTGCCGTAACTCGGCGTGACTCCAGCGGCCTTGAGCGCGGCCTTGAATTTGTCAGGACCTACATGGCGTCCGTTATTACCGACCGGGTGCAGTTGGTCCGCCAGGGCCTTGGCATTGTCGACGGTTACCAGTGCGTAGAGGGTCATCGGCTGGCAAGGGCAGGACTGTTCGCGACCGAGCTCGAATTCGCAGCCAGCGCGGGCGCCTAGGTCGCCGTCGCCGGTCGTATCGATGAATACTGGTGCGGCCCAGGCCTGCCGGCCGGACTTGGATTCGGTCACGATCGCCTTGAGCGTCCGGCCATCGCGCTGAGCGGCGACAATGCGCGTGTGCAGCTGGACCTTGACGCCAGCGGCGAGGCAAAGCTCTTCGAGGATCAGCTTCATCTCCTCCGGGTGATAAGTCACTCCGTTGACACCGTCGCCGTCGATGGCATCGCGTTCGCGGAGACGGCGGACAAGTTCTTGATTAAAGCCGGGCTTGTCGAAATCGAGCAGATAGCCGAGCAGCGAGGACGTCCAGACCCCGCCGAGGGAGCCGTGTGCTTCGAAGAGCCGAACCTTGGCGCCGGCGCGGGCGGCAGAGATGGCGGCGGTGACCCCGGCCGGGCCGGCGCCGCAGACGATGACGTCGCAGTCGGCGGTCAGGGGGATATCCCGCTCGGCCTCGGTGAGCATGCCGGGCTTCGGTGCCGCAGCGCCCTCGAGTTTGCTTAAGGCACCCAAGGCGCCGAGGCCTAGGAGCGAGGAGGCGAGGAAGCGACGGCGGGAGGATGCGTTGGGATCCATGAGGTTAGGTTGGTCGTTTGCTGATAGAGGTCGAACCGAATGCTACGTCTAAACCTAGGACATCACGTGGTTGTGTCCCTGCCTCATGCAGGCACAAAAAAGCCCCTCGGGTGAGGGGCTTCGTGGGCGGCTTAAGGCCGGCCTTACTTGACGAACGAGTAGTCGGTCGGCTTGAGGAACTCGGACTTCACGCCGTCCTTGATCGTCAGCGAGCCGCCGGCCTTCTCTTCGGAGGCCTTGCGGGCGGCGAGCCAAGCTGGGTCGGCGCGGAAGGCGCCGAAACTGGCCTTGGCGGCTTCTTCGGACTTGTGGGTCAGCAGGTAGATCAAGGTGTTGTCCTGGACGAGCTTGCTCTTGGCGCCCTTCTGGTCGGCGGCGAGGTTCCAGTAGGTCACGTTAGTCATGCCATGCTTCTCGAACAGCTTGAGGGTGTGTTCGCGGAAGCGGGCGTTCAGGTTAGGCAGGCGGCCGGCTTCGGTCGTGTAGGTGCGGAGTTCGAAGACACCGACGCCGTAGTTCTTGGCTTCGGCGAGGGCGGAGTAGTCGGTGGCGCTGAGGAAAGCGTTTTCGATGCGAGCGACCAGCACGCCGTTCTTATGGGACTCTTCGTAGGCCTTCTTCCAGGCCGGGTCGTTCTTGAAGCCCTTCCAGGAAGCGTCGCAGGCGGCCTTGTCGGGGTAGGCGAGGAAGTAGACCAGCTTGCGCTCGGGGTTCTCGCCGGTCGGGACGAAGTAACCGAGGTTCGTCATGCCATGCTTGGTGAACAGGGTCGTGGTATGATCACGGAAGCGGGCGTGCAGGGCGTCGAGCTTGCCTTCGGCGGCGTAGTAGACGCGCATCTCGAAGATGCGGGTGTCCGCGGCCTGGACCGGGACGGCGCTGGCCGCAAAAAGGCCGAAGGTGAGGAGGGAGAGCAGGGTTTTCATGTTATTTGAGGAATTGGGGGACGTTCTCGCGGGTGACGAGCTGGAAGGGAATCATGGTCTCCTTCGCGCAGGGCTGCTTCTTGGCGAGCTGGATGGCGGCGTCGACCGAGCCTTTGCCCTGACCGACCGCATCCTGGAAGACCGTGGCGTCGAGACGACTTTCCTTTACGGCGGAAAGCGCCTGGGCGATGGCATCGATACCGATGACGTAGACGTCCTTCTTCAGGCCGGCGCGTTCGAGGGCGAGCAGGGCTCCCATGGCCATTTCATCGTTATGGGCGAAGACCGCTGAGAACTTACCCTTGTGGGCCTGGATCCAGTTCTCCGTGAGGGCCATCGCCTTGGCGCGATCCCAGGAGGCAGTCTGGTGATCAACGAGCTTAAGGCCGGGATATTTGGCGAAGACCTCACGGGCGCCGGCTTCGCGCTGGAGCTGGGCGGAGGTGCCCATGATCCCGTGCAGCATCAAGACGCCGCCTTGACCGTTTAGTTTCTTGGCGATCGCTTCCATGGCGATCCGGCCGGCTTCGAAATCGTTCGAACCGATGTAGCTGTCGCCGACGGATTTGGTCGTCTGGTTGACGAGCACGAGAGGGATGCCGGCCTTCTTGACGTAATCCACAGCCGGGGTGCTGGCTTCCAGTTCGCAGGGGTTCAGGATGATCGCGTCGACCTTCTGGGCGACGAAGTTCTCGACCTGGCTGAACTGCTTCTGGACGTCAGACTGGGCGTCGACCATCACGACCTTCACGCCGGGCTTCGTCTGAGCGTAGGCCACGATGGCCTCGGAGAGCTTGGCAGTGTATTCGGCGGAAAGGTCACGGGACGAGAAACCGATGAGGATCTCGCCTTCCTTGCGGGGTTCGGCCTTCTTGCAGCCGGAAAGCAAAGAAAGGGACAGGGCGCAGACGGCCAGGACGGCCGCGGCGGCGGAGCGTGGGGTGAGGCGCATCCCCGACATTTACGAACGGGCCTGACGTCGGTCGAGCCAAACCGCACCCACGATGATGACGCCCTTGATGACCGCTTGGTAATACGAAGAAACCCCCTGCAAATCCAGGCCGTTGTTAATTACTCCGATGAGCAGGACACCGAGCAGGGTGCCCGTGATCGTCCCGACGCCGCCCGATAGGCTGGTGCCGCCGATGACCACGGCGGCGATGGCATCGAGCTCGTAGGCCTGGCCGGCATTGGGTTGGCCCGTCGTGATGCGCGCGGCGAGGACGACGCCGGCTAGGCCCGTCAGCAATCCGCAGACGACGTAAGCGAAGAGCTTCACGCGCTCGACCGAAATGCCTGCGGCCCGGGCGGCGTTCTCATTGCCGCCGACGGCGTAGAGGTGGCGGCCGAGACGGAAGTCCCGCAGGAAGAACCAAGCCAAGGCCGAGACGATGGCGAAGCAGAGCACTGGAATCGGGATGTCCCAGACATCGCCGGCGAGACTCGTGAGCGACTCGGACATGTTCGCGACCGGACGCCCGCCACTGAGGATGAGCGCCAGCCCGCGCGCGATGGTCATCATCCCGAGGGTCACGATGAACGGAGCCACACCGCCGCGGGTGACCAGCACGCCGTTGACGAGACCGCAGGCAGCACCGGTCAGCAAGCCGACCGCGATCGGTACGATGACGGGATGTTCTCCGGGGTGGGCGAATATCGCGCACGCCACGCCGCTCAGGGCCACGACCGAGCCCAGCGATAGGTCGACGCCCGCGGTGAGCAGGACGAAGGTCACGCCGACGGCGAGGATGCCGTTGATCGAGACCTGACGGGCGACGTTGGTGAGGTTGGCGACGCTGAGGAAGGTGTCGGTCGTGAACGACAGGGCCAGGCCGACCAAGAGGATGACGAACAGAAGTCCGAAGCGATGGAGCAGGTTACGATCGAGGGTGGGCATGAAGTTATAAAGGCATGGCATGACGGAGCACGGTCTCTTGATCGGCAGCGGCGGCAGCAAGCGTGGCCGCGACCGAGCCTCGGCGTAACACGACGATGCGATGGGCGAGAGAGAGGACTTCCGGGAGTTCCGAGGAGATGAGCAGTACGGCCTTACCTGAGCCGGTCAGCCGCCGGATGAGCGCATAGATCTCCGCCTTGGCGCCGATGTCGATCCCGCGAGTCGGTTCGTCCAGGATGATGAGGTCCGGCCCATCCAGCAGGCTACGGGCGAGCAGGGCCTTCTGTTGGTTGCCGCCGCTGAGCTGGGCGATCGGTTGGGCCGGTCTGCTGGCCTTGACGGCGAAAGCCTCGATCTGGTCGCGAGCGGCGGTCCGATCGGCGGATTGGTCGATGAGCGGCCCGCGGCTGAAGCGACGTAGCGAAGACAGGGTGATATTCTCGCCGACGCCCAAGGCGGGGATGATACCTTGGCCTTTACGGTCTTCGGTAACCATGCCGATGCCGGCGGCCAAGGCGTCGGCCGGGCAGGTGATGCGGAGGGCCTTCCCCTTGAAGCGAATCGAGCCCGTCGAGGCCGGTTGCAGGCCATAGAGAGCGCTGGCGACTTCGGTGCGACCTGCGCCCATGAGTCCGGCGAGGGCGACGACTTCGCCGCGATGGACCGAGAAACTCACGTCCCGATAGGCGGGCTCACGGGTCAGGCCGGAGACTTCGAGCAAGGCTTCATCCGTCGGAGTGTTACGAACAGGGAAGATGTCGGCGAGTTCACGTCCGACCATCATGGCGATCAGTTTGGCAGGGGTGAGTTCTTTTGCGGCGGAAGTGCCGACCAGGCGGCCATCACGGAGCACCGAGATTCGGTCGGCCAGCCGGAAGACCTCATCCATCTTATGGGTCGTGTAGACGACCGCGACACCACGGGCCTTGAGGCGGGCGATGGCCCGGAAAAGGGCGGCGACTTCGTGGTCGGACAGGGCGGCCGTCGGTTCGTCCATCAACACCACGTCCGCCTCGCGTCCGAGGGCCTTGGCGACCTCGACCACTTGGGTCTGCGCGACGGTCAGTTGGCGCATCAACAAGCCAGGGGAAATGTCGGATTCCAACTCCCCTAGCAAAGCTTCGGCGCGGCGGGTCTGGGCAGGGCGATCGATCCGACCCAACGCACCGCAGGGTTCACGTCCCAGCGTGATATTCTCGGCGACCGTCAGGTCGGGAATCGGCATCAGTTCCTGATGGATCATCGCGATGCCAGCGACCAAGGCGTCGTGGGGTGAACCGAAGTCCACGCGGGCGCCGCGCCATTCGACGTACCCTGAGTCTGGGCGGTAAAGACCGGCCAGCACCTTCATCAAAGTCGACTTACCTGCGCCGTTCTCGCCCATCAACGCATGTACCTCGCCCGGTCGGAATTCGACCGTCGTCGGATGCAGCACGGTCAGTCCGCCGAAGTCCTTGCGCAAAGAATGAGCACGGAGCATCGGCGGAAAGACTGGGCGCTCAGCGCTGCGGAAGGTCCTTGGCCACGTCGGCGGGCCAGGAGGCCAGCGGACGGATGACCATGCGGCGGTATTCGCACTCCGCCGCTTCGGACTGGATCTGCAGCTTGCCGGACTTCAGGGGGACGTCGACGGTCGAACCCTTCTCACGATAGCGGGAATTAAGGAGCACGTTGACCGTCTTACCGTTAAGGCGGAAGACCGCGTCGCCGTTGAGGGCGAAGCATTCGATCGTGTTCCACTCACCGAAAGGCTTCTCGTCGTAATTCGTGCCGTGCCACACGCGGGCGTTGACGGTCGTTACGGCGCCCTTCGGGTCATAGACGCGTTTCTTGACCGGATCTTCGGTGCGGATCGGGATCTCCGCCATCGCGCCGGACAAAGGCCACCAGTCACCGATATCGCCTTCCTGGACCTGCAGCTCCTGGCTGCGCATCCAGAATTTTCCGGCAGCGCCGTGTTCACCGACGCAGAAGATGAGGATGCCGTTGTCGCGCACGGCCGTCAGGCGAGGCTCCCAGCGCTTCTCGCCCCAGCGCTGTTCAGTCTTCAGGTGGAAGTTGTCGAACGAAGCCAACGAGCTGAGCGCGCCGAAGACCTGGCCGGTGATGTGAAGCACGGTCTCCCCGTCCTGCTGACGGGTCGTGAAGACCTTGAGCGGATCGTTGTTCAGGCCGAGCACAGGGTCGTCCTTCGGCTTGGCGCCACGGACATAGCCCGGAAGGTCATAAGCCCGGTGAACCGGACCGAGCCATTTCTCCCACTGCGTCAGCTGAGGGTCGAGGAGCGGGCGGAAGGAGGATTCCTGGGCGACGGCGGCCGAGGCGAAACCGAGCAGGGAGAGGAGGGCGAAACGCATCGGATTTAGCGGACGTCGCGCCAGAGCCAGGTGAGCGCTTCGGGGAGGAGCATCGCGCCGTGGCGGCTGTTGTGGGTGCCTTGACCTTCGACGTAGATGTGATCGTAACCCTTTTCCTTCAGGGCGGCGGCCATCTTACGGTTGGCCTCGGGCCAGCTGCCATGCTCGTTGAGGAGATCGTTGGCGCCTTCCTGCTGGTAGACGCGGATGTTCTTGCGGGGATTGGTGCGGACCCATTCCGGGTAGACGTCACCGCCGGTCTCCTTGCCGCCGCTGAGGTTGGCGCGGATCTTGGTGAAGCTGCCGATGGTCGTGAAGACCTTGCTGAAGGCGTCGGGACGATGCCAGGCAGCGTTGAAGGCGCAGATGCCGCCGGAGGAAGAGCCCGCGATGGCGCGACGAGCCGGATCCCTGGAGAACTTCACGCCCTTGGACTCCGCGAGCGGGATCATCTCTTCGAGCAGGAACTTCACGTAGAGGTCGGTCACGCTGTCGTATTCGAAGGAGCGGTTCGACTTGCCTAGCGGGCGGCCCTTCTTGTCCTTGCCCTTCGGGTTCTTCGGGTCGGGGATGAAGCCCGGCGCGACGAAAAGGGCAATGGTCACCGGCATCTTCTTCTGGGCGATCAGGTTGTCGAAGACCACGGGGACACGCCACGCGCCGTTACGAGAGGCGTAGCCGGGGCCGTCCTGGAACACCATCAGCGCGGCTTCCTTCGTGGGATCATACTGGGCCGGGACGTAGAGGGCCCACTTGCGACCGTAGCCGGGGAAGTTCTTGGAGTCGGCCATCTCGTATTCGGTGACCACGCCCTTGGGCACGCCGGCCTTTTCCTGTGAGTCAGGGCCAAGGACGTATTGGGCGTCGTGGTCGACCTTCTTGGGTTCGGCGGCCAGCAGGCTGACGGCCAGCAGGCAGGGGAGCAGGCGGAGGAGCTTCATGGGGGTGGCCCGATATGAAGCCCGGTCGCGGGCTGACACAAGCCCAAGGAGGTCAGTTCGCCCGGTCGTGGCCGACTTTCTTGAGGCGCCAGAGTTCCGGGAAACGCCAGTGGGTCAGGCCCATGACGCCGAAGGTGGCCAGGCCGCCGAAGATCACCGAATTGACCGTCCCCATCAGACGCGCGGCCAGGCCGGACTCCGCCATGCCGAGCTCATTGGAGCAGCCGATGAAGACCGCCGTCACGGCCGAGACTCGGCCCATCATCTCGGGCGGGACGCTCGTCTGGAGGATGGTCTGGCGGATGATCACATTGACCGCATCCGCGGCGCCAGCAACGAACAGGAACAAGGCCGAGAAGATGAAAGCCGCAGTGAGACCCAAGCCGAGTGCTTCGGAGAGCGTGATCGATAGGGCGAAGCCGATCGTGCTCAGGCCGAAGACCGCGAACGAACCGTAGAGCGAAGGCCCGGCGTTCGCCAGCGGCGGGCGGATGATCAGGAAGAGGGACATCACCACCGCGCCGATGGAGGACGCCGCCCGCAGGAGGCCGAAACCGAAGGCCCCGACTTGCAGCATGTCGGCGAAGATCGGGAGCAAGGCGACCGCACCGCCGAGCAGCACGGCGAACAAATCCATCGTGAAAGCGCCGAGCATCACGCGCTGGCTGAGCATGAAGTCGATCCCTTGACGGAGGCTCGTGAAGATCGGCTCGGGGTTGCGGGACTGCAGGGTGTGCGCAGGGCGGAGCGCGAAAGTGAGCGCTAGGGAGGTCAGGAAACAGAGCGTCATCGCCGCATAGGCCACGTTCTCCGCGTGTTCCAGGCCGTTGCGCTCACCGATCCATACCATCAGACCCGCTAGTCCTGGACCGAGCACGCAGGCGAGTTCGAACAAGGTGTTTCGCCAGCGGACTCCGCCGGGGATGAGGTCGCGCGGCAGGATCTCGGCGATAAGCGCCTGCCGGGCCGTGGTCAGGAAGCTGCGGGCGAGGCCGCCGAGGACGATCACGCCGTAGATGACCGTCAGTTGAGCCCACCGGGCAGTCAGGAATTCAGGGATGAACAGCAGCAGCCCAAGGAACAGCATCGCGGAGAGCGCTCCGATCGCGATGCGGCGGCGGTTGTTGGTGTCGGCGACATGACCGGCGAAGAGGACCGCGCTGACGAACGGGATGACCTCGGCCAAGCCGATCGCACCAAGCGCTAGGGCGGCGTTGCCGCCATCGTCCTTGGTAAGGCGGAAGACCTGCCAGGCGACCGCGACGTTCTGGATCTGGATGGCCAGCGTGCCGAGGACGATCGACGCCAGATAGAGCCGAAAGGAGCGAGAGGCTATGGCGGAAGCTGGCGCCGACGTGGACATCGGGGCGACTATCGAATGAATCGTCCCGCTTAGGCAACCACCGCTTTGACGACGTGACCCGCGACGTCCGTGAGGCGGTAGTAGCGCCCTTGGAACTTGAAGGTCTGCCGTTCATGGTCGACTCCCAGCAGGTGGAGCATCGTCGCGTGCAGGTCATGCACGTGCACAGGGTCCTTTACGATGTTGTAGCCGAACTCATCCGTCTGGCCATGGGCCTGGCCGCCTTTGACGCCGCCGCCGGCCATCCAGAGGCTGAAGCAGCGCGGGTGGTGGTCCCGTCCGTAATTGTCCTTGGTGATCTTGCCCTGGCTGTAGGCCGTGCGACCGAATTCACCGCCCCAGATGACGAGCGTATCCTCGAGCAGACCGCGCTGCTTAAGGTCTTTGATGAGGGCCGCCGAAGCCTGGTCGGTCTGCTGGCACTGACGCTTGATGCCGCCGGGGAGACCGCCGTGCTGGTCCCAGCCTTGGTGGAAGAGCTGCACGAAGCGCACGCCCTTCTCGATGAGTCGGCGGGCCTGCAGGCAGTTCGCGGCGAAGGAACCTGGCGACTTCACGCTCTCACCATACATCGCGAGGGTGGCGGGCGATTCCTTCGAAAGATCGGCGACCTCGGGTACGCTGGTCTGCATGCGGTAGGCCATCTCGGCCTGCGCGAGACGGGCATCGACCTCCGGGTCGAGTTCGGCGGCACGCTGATCGGCGTTGAGCTTACCGAGCGCGTCGAGCATGCCACGACGGGCATGAGGGGAGACGCCTTCGGGATTGGTCAGGAATAGGACCGGCTCCTTGCCGGCCTTGAACTGCACGCCTTGGTGTTCGGACGGAAGGAAGCCGGCGCCCCAGAGTCGCGAGTAAAGCGGCTGGTCCTTGGAGGCGTCCTGCGAGACCAGTACGATGAAGGCAGGCAGGTTCTCGTTCATGCTGCCGAGGCCGTAGGAAGCCCAGGCGCCCATCGAAGGACGGCCGGCCACCTGGTTGCCGGAGCAGAAGAAGGTGATGGCCGGATCGTGGTTGATCGCCTCCGTGTGCATCGAGCGGATGACGCACAGGTCATCGGCGACTTCGCCGGTGTGGCTGAGCAGGTCGCTGTATTCGACGCCGCTTTTCCCGTATTTCTTAAAACCGACGAACGAACCGGCGAGCGGGAGCGTCGCCTGGTAACCGCTCATGCCTGTCAGTCGCTGGCCTTGACGGACGGAGTCGGGCAAAGGCTGCGTGTGCTTTTCACGGAGCAGTGGCTTCGGATCGAGGGTCTCGAACTGCGAAGGTCCGCCGGCCTGGAAGAGATAGATCACGCGCTTGGCCTTAGCCGGGAAATGCGTCCCCTTAGGCAGGTCGGCCGCGCGGGCGTCTCCGACGATGCCGCGCATGGCCAAGGCGCCGAGGCCGAGGGCGGAGGCACCAAGGAAGTGCCGGCGAGTGTGCCCCATCAGCTGGTCGTAAGAAGGCTTGGGAGGATGCATGTTCAGCGGGAGGTGACGGCGGCGTCGCTCGCCAGGATGGTGGAGCAGACGAGGGTGAGTGCGGCCAGGGCCGGATCGGCCGGGATCTTCGGTAGAACCTGAGCCGGCGGCGGTACAGGAGTATTTTTCTTCTTCGCTTTGGCGTCCGGCTTGGCGGCGGGAGTCGGCTTAGGCGCAGGTGCGGGGGTGGCGGCGAACTTCGGCGGATTCGCTTTCTGGGTGGCGTAAAGTTCGTTCAAGGCGGCCAGTTCGGCTGGGCGCGGATCCCGCGTGCAGACGGCGCGGAAGGCGGCGACGATCTGGGCGGAAGGTTCCGCGGAGACCTTGCTGACCTTGGCGGCGAGGTTCTTGGCTGCTTCGACGAAACCGGGATTATTCAGCAGCACCAAAGCCTGCAGAGGCGTGTTGGTATTGAGACGTTTCGGCTGGCAGACTTCCCGTGAGCCGGCGTCGAAGATCAACATATTGTCGGGCGGCGCGGTCCGTTTGCGATAGGTATAGACGCTCCGACGGTTGGCGGATTCTTGGACGCTTTCGCCGCCGACTTTCTCGACCAACTTGCCCGAAGCCAGCAGGGCCTGGTCGCGGACCATCTCCGCGGTCAGACGCAGCACCGGGCCGCGGGCGAGATACTTGTTGGCCGGATCCTTTTCGCGGGCCTCGGCGGTCGGCGTGGAAGCCTGACGGAAAGTACTGCTCAGGACGAAGCGCCGGAGCATCGCCTTGGTGTTCCAACCGTTGCGTACGAAGTCGACCGCGAGAGTGTCGAGGAGTTCGGGATGCGTGGGCAGGTCTCCTTGGAGTCCGAGATTCTCGCTGGTCGCGACGAGTCCGGCGCCGAAGGCCTGGGCCCACAGACGATTGATGACCACGCGGGAGGTGAGCGGGTGGCGCGGATCGGTCAGCCAGCGGGCGAGGCCCAGTCGGTTCTTGGGCAGGGATTCATCCCAAGGGAATACACGTGCCGGTACGCCGGGATCGCAGGGCTTGGAGAGGTCGGGCTTGTCGTATTCGCCGCGGGTGAGCACGTAAGCCTTGGGCGCGAGCGTTGAGTGCTCCATGGCGAAGAAAGCCGGGGCTGACTCCTGATGGGCGGCGAGAGCCAAGTGAGCGGCTTGGAGTTTCTTCAACGCCGCCGCATAGGCTTGGTCGACGCGCAGCTTCGCGTGTTCCGCCAGGACGGGAGGGGGAAGGGTCTGGACGGCGAGTCCGTGCAGCACAGCCACCTCGGCGCTCGTCAGCGCCTGGCGCCAGAGTTGGATCTCGTCGAGCGCACCGTTACGGAAGCCGGCGTCGCGGGAACGTGAGCCGATCTCAAGGGCGTTGTCGCGGGGCTTGGCGTTCAGCGTATCGCGCACGACCGTCGTCTTGGCTTCGCGGCCGTCCACGTAGATGCGCAGACCGGCGGCTTTCGAGGAACCGTCGTAGGTGACCGTCACGCGCCGCCAGGCTCCGACCGGCAGTTCGGCCGTGGTCTCGACGGAAGCCGCGCTATTGGGCCAGAGATGGATCATGCTCCAGCGGAGTTTTCCGTGGACGATGAGGAGTTCGACGCCCGTGGCATCACCGTCGCCGGTGTAAAAGCCGGTCGAGTGGAGCACCGTCGCGCGGGCGTTCTTCTCGCCGAGGCGCAGGTGGGCCGAGAACGTGAAAGGGTCGAAGCGGCCGAGCTGCTTGAATTCGGGAAGCTTGAAGCCGGCGTCACCGTCGAACTTCACGCCCTGTCCTTTGACCGCCGGCATGAGCTGAAGATCTTCGGGTGAACTACGACGTTCGAAGACGGCCGGCTTGCCTCCGGCAACAAGGTCGTCGACGCCGGTCTTGGCGAATGACTCCAGAGGGAAGTGCGCGATCGGGGCGGGCACGGAAACCTCCGGCTTACCTTGGTATTCCGACTTGTGCGCGGATAGGGCCATCTCCGCGGCCGTCACGGCGGCCCGTAGTTCGACTTCCTTGTTCCTCTCGACCTCGGACTTATAAAGACGGACGAAGGGAGGCGGCACTTCCCCATGAAAAGAGAGCAGGCCGTTCTCGTTCTGGTCGCCGAACATCGCGGCCATCGAGAAGTATTCGCGCTGCGAGATCGGATCATACTTGTGGTCGTGACAGCGGGAGCACTCCATCGTCAGGCCCATGAAACCGTAGCCGGCGGTCATCACGCGGTCATTGATGCCGTCCTGTCGGAACTCCTCGGCGATCGAGCCGCCTTCGAACGTCATGCGATGCAGCCGGTTGAAGGCCGTCGCCACGCGTTGGTCCTGGGTCGGCGCAGGCAGCAGGTCGCCGGCGAGCTGTTCCGTCAGGAACTGGTCGTAAGGCTTATTTTCGTTGAAGGCCTTGAGCACCCAGTCCCGCCAAGGCCAGGCGAACATGGCCTTGTCGCCGGTGTAGCCCCAGGTGTCGGCGTAACGCGACAGATCCAGCCAGCCGACCGCCAGATGTTCACCGAAACGAGGGGAAGCCAGCATCGCGTCGACGCGCTTCTCATAAGCGTCGGCGGAATTGTCGGCGAGGAACGCGGCGACTTCTTCGGCGGTGGGCGGCAGCCCGGTCAGCGCGAAGGAAGCGCGGCGGAGCAGGGTGGTGCGGTCGGCGGGGGCCGTCGGACGGAGGCCTTTCTTGGCCGCGGCCTCGGCGATGAAAGCATCCAGCGGGTCCCTCGGCCAGGAGGGGTCGGCGACCGGTGGGGTCGGGTGAGACTGCGGGCTCACGAAGGCCCAGTGCGGATCGTATTTCGCGCCTTGTCCGACCCAGCGGATCAGGATGTCTTTCTCCGCCTTGGAGAGCGGGCGATGCAGTTCCGGCGGAGGCATCACGTCTTCCTCATCTTCGCTCAGGATGCGCTGCACGAGGGTGCTGTTTTTAAGATCTCCTGGCGCCACCGCCACATCACCGCTTTTCAATTTCTTCGTCGCCCCGGCAAATTCATCGAGACGTAACCCGGCCTTGCGACCCTTGTCGGCGTCGGGTCCGTGACAGCCATAACAGCGGTCGGAGAGGATCGGACGCACCTCGCGGTTGAAGTCCACCGGTGCGTCCGCGGCCGAAGCCAAGGCGCCTGTCAGGACACAAGAAAGGATAAGCGCCGAAGCACGCATGGGGATGAGACACACAATGATGCCGACCAGTTCCTGTCGAACCGTGATTGGTTCGGAAACCCCTCATTCGTATATCCTTTTCCGCATGCGCTTTCTTGTGACTTCAACGCCGCTCATTTGCTCGCTCGCACTCTTTCGGTCGTATGCGAGTTTGTAGCGGAGGCCTTCGGGTTAGCTTTTCCGTGCACCAAATCCATTAATGACTGATTCAGTCATATCTGTCATTAAAGAAGGTTTTCAGTCATTTATTCTTGCAGAAACCCACAGATTTACCACAAAACACCTATGGCGACCAAACTCTTCGGTACGGACGGAATCCGCGGACGAGCGAACGAATACCCGATCACCCCGGAGATCGCGCTCCGCATCGGCCAGGCGATCTCCCGCGTCCTGCGTTCCAGCGGGGCCAATCATAACCGCGTCATCATCGGCAAGGACACGCGTATCTCGGGCTACATGCTCGAGACCGCGCTGACCAGCGGTCTGGTCTCGAGCGGCATGGATGTGTTCCTCGTCGGACCGATGCCGACCCCCGCCGTCGCGCATCTGACGAAGTCCATGGGCTGCGGTGCCGGCATCATGCTGACCGCTTCGCATAATCCCTACGAAGACAATGGCCTGAAGATCTTCGGGCCGGATGGCTTCAAACTCTCTGATGACCTCGAAGCGCTCGTCGAACAGGAAGTCCTTTACGACGTGAAGGCCAACGGCGTGACTGGCGACAAGATCGGCAAGGCCTACCGTATCGACGATGCCCGCGGTCGTTACATCGAGTTCGTGAAGCATAGCTTGGGTAACGCCAGTCTCGACGGCATGAAGATCGTCGTGGATTGCGGTCATGGCGCCGGTTACCTCCTGGCGCCGCTGATTTTCAAGGAACTAGGCGCGAAAGTCGTGAAGCTCGGCGTCGAGCCGGACGGCATCAACATCAACGCCGGCGTCGGCGCGCTTTATCCGGAGTTCGCCGGAAAGGTCGTCAAAGAGCAGGGGGCCGACGTCGGTATCTCGCTCGACGGCGACGCGGACCGCGTGATCTTCAGCGATGCGACCGGCGCCAGCGTCTCTGGTGACCGTATCCTTTCGCTCTGCGCCTTGGCCTTGAAGGAAGAGGGTAAGCTCAGCGGCAACACGATGGTCTGCACGGTGATGTCGAACCTCGGTCTGCATGAAGCCATGCGTAAGGCCGGGGTCGGCGTGGTCACCACGGCGGTCAGCGATCGGCACGTCATCGAGGCCCTGCGTAAGGGCGGGTATTCGTTCGGGGGCGAAAACTCCGGTCACCTCATCTTCGCCGATTATGCGTCGACGGGCGATGGCATCCTCAGCGCCTTGCAGGTCCTGCGGTTCATGCGGAAGAAGGGCGCCACCTTGGCGGATCTGGCCGCGGGCATGCGTGAATACCCGCAGTCCTTGGTGAACATGAAGGTCCGTTCCCGGGTGCCGCTGAGCCAGCTGCACTCGTTGCAGGAAGAGATCAGCAAGGCAGACGCGGCTTTCGGCAAAGTCGGACGCCATCTCATCCGCTACTCCGGCACGGAGAACAAGCTCCGCATCCTCGTCGAACACCAGGACCAAGGGGAGGTCGACCGCTGGTCTCTGGCCTTCAAGGCCGCCGTGGAGGCTGACTTCGCGTCCCTCTGAGATGGCCACCTTCTTCCTTGCCGATGCCGGAGAGACCCCCGGCTGCCACCCGATGACCCTCACGCGGTCGCTCGGCGACTTTCCCTTGGCGAATATCGCCTTGCGACGCCATCAGGCGGCCGCGCTGCTGGCTCTTGGCCTAACCGAAGCCGCCGGAGCTGAAGCCGATCTGTCCGTCCATGCTTCGGCTTGGTTCTCGTCGGCAGAACTGGCGACCTTCGTCGCGGACGCCTCCTATGGCACGCTGACCACCGCGGACGGCGTCGTCTTGGTCGGCCGCAAATGCGGCGGCCGCGAACTGCGCGCCAGCCAATCCTTCGCGATCAACTACGCCTGGGACCTGCTGCGGGCGAATGTCGAAGCGATGACGACCCGTCAGGCTTATGCCATGGAGTCCGGTGCGCATGCTTCGCTCTATGTCGACGGACGCCTACAGGTCGGCAAAGGCACCAAGATCCTGCCTGGTGTCGTCATCGAGGGCGACGTCATCATCGGCGATCACTGCAAGGTCGGCCCGAACTGCTATATCCGCGGCTCCACGTCCATCGGCGACAAGTGCCACGTCGGTCAGGCCGTCGAGATCAAGAATTCGATCCTCTTGCCGGGTACGAACGTCGGCCACCTTTCCTATCTCGGCGACTCCATCCTCGGCGAGAAGGTGAACTTCGGCGCAGGTACGATCACTTCCAACCTGCGACACGATGGAGGGGCGCATCGTAGTCCGGTCGCCGGCCGCATGGCCGACACCGGCCGTCGCAAGCTCGGCGCCATCGTCGGAGATGGCGTGCATACCGGCATCCATACCTCCTTGTACCCAGGCCGTAAGCTCTGGCCCAAGACCTCGACCTTGCCCGGCGCCATCGTCGACAAGGACATCGTTGCCTGACCATGTGCGGCATCGTCGGCTATGTCGGTCGCCATGCGGCCACTCCTGTCCTCCTCGGCGGCCTGCGTCGGCTCGAGTATCGTGGCTATGATTCAGCTGGATTGTCCGTCCAAGACGGCAATGAGCTCCTGACCCTGCGGGCGGTGGGTAAGGTCTCCCGCCTCGCTGACAAGGTGAGGGCCGAGTGGCCGGATGAGCTGCAAACCCGTTGCGTCGTCGGCATCGCCCACACTCGTTGGGCCACCCACGGCGCGCCGACCGAAGCCAACGCCCATCCGCATGCCGATGCCAGCGGGCGCATCCGTCTCGTCCATAATGGCATCATCGAGAATTACCGGGCCATCCGCTCCAAGCTCGAGGCCAAGGGACACGTCTTCGCTTCGGAGACCGACACCGAAGCCGTCGCCCGCCTCGTCGGCGAATATTACAAAGGAGACCTCCGCAAGGCCGTCATCGCGGCCCTTCGACAGGTCGAGGGAGCCTACGGCATCGCCGTCATCTCGGCCGACGAACCCGGACGCATCGTCGTCGCGCGGAAAGGCAGCCCACTCGTCATCGGTGTCGGCGAAGGAGAGTGCCTGATCGCCTCGGATCCCTCGGCCCTGATCTCGCATACGCGGCGGGTCATCTACCTCGACGACGGGGATGTCGCCCTGGTCACCGCCGACTCCGTGGACATCACGGACCTGAACCATGCGCCCATGGACCGGGACGTCGCCGAACTGGAGTTCGAGCCCGGGGCCGTGGAGAAGGGCGGCTACGACCATTTCATGCTCAAGGAGATCCATGAGCAGCCCGAGTCGGTCCGAAACGCCCTCCGCGGACGATTGGACCTCCTGAACGGCACCGCGGTCCTGTCCGGCATGGGCGCCAGCGCCCGCGATCTTCTCGATCTGCAGCGCATCGTCATGGTCGGTTGCGGCACCTCGCTGCACGCCGGCATGGTCGGCGATTTCGCGTTCGAAGAACTCGCCGCGCTCCAGGCGGAAGTCCAGCCCGCCGCCGAATTCCGCTACCGCAATCCCTTGGTCGACGGACGTGACCTCGTCGTCGCCATCTCTCAATCCGGCGAGACCGCCGACACGCTGGCCGCCGTCCGGGAGGCCAAGGACAAGGGCGCGATGATCATGGGGCTCGTCAACGTGGTCGGCTCGACCATCGCCCGGGAGACCGGGCGGGGGGGATATCTGCATGCCGGACCCGAGATCTCCGTCGCTTCCACCAAGGCTTTCACCGGGCAAGTCGCCGTCCTGCTGCTCATGGCTCTTAAGCTGGGCCGTGGCCGTCGCTTGTCCCGCGAGCGTGGCCTTGCGCTGGCCGCCGAAATCGGCCGCCTGCCAGAACTCATCGAAACCGTGCTCCGACAAGATTCAGCCATCGCGAAGGTCGCGGAATCCATGGTGAAGCACGAACACGCCTTCTTCCTCGGTCGCGGCCCGATGCATCCCGTCGCCCTAGAGGGCGCCCTGAAGCTCAAGGAGATCTCCTACATCCACGCCGAAGGCTATCATGCCGCCGAACTGAAGCATGGCCCCATCGCCTTGCTGACCCCGGGCATGCCCGTCGTCGTCCTCGCTAATCGTTCGCCCGTCGTGGATAAGACCTTGGGTAACGCCGAGGAGTGCAAGGCGCGAGGCGCACATATCATCGCCCTCGTGACCGAAGGCGGACCCGAAGCGGCGATCGCCGATGAAGTCATCCGCATCCCGGACTGCGACCCTTTGGTCGCCACCATTCCGGCCGCCGTGGCTCTCCAGTTGCTCGCTTATCACGTGGCGCGCCTGCGTGGCTGCCCGATCGATCAGCCGAGGAACTTGGCGAAGTCGGTCACGGTCGAGTAAGGATATCGCCTCAGCGATACACCTCAGGGCCTTGTCGTTGCTGACCGGGGTCGGGAGGTCTTCCTAGGTGCCCCATGAACGAACGCTCCAAGAAGAAGTGTCGGTGCTGCCAGAAGACCCTGCCGATGGGTCAGTTCCACCGTCTCGAAGGCACCGCGGCCATCCACCCTTTCTGCAGGCCGTGCCTGGTGACGGCGGCGCGGCGCCGTTCGGCCCGCCGGGCCGAGCAACGCACGCCCAAGACGCGTTGCTGCGCGCAGTGCGGGCAAGACCTGCCCGTGCAGATGTTCCACTGGCTCCGGGCTTCGGGAAGTTTCCATAGCTATTGCCGGCCTTGTCACGCCGCCTACATGGCCGAACGCTACCGGCGCCTGCAGGACGGGCGACGGAAGTGATGAAAAGGTTTCCCGCTGGTGGCTGGACGGGGACTTGAACCCCGAACCAATTGATTAAGAGTCAACTGCTCTACCATTGAGCTATCCAGCCAGACAGCGGGATGGGAATGAGTGCAAGACGCGGGCAGGATTTCAAGAGCAAATGCACATTAATCGGCGAAGCCGAAGAACGGGAGAGAAAGGGGAGGTTCGGAGTGGCCAGACCGGGACTCGAACCCGGAACCAATTGATTAAAAGTCAACTGCTCTACCATTGAGCTATCTGGCCTGCCGAACGCGAAGATTACGACACGCCCGACCGCACGGGTAAAGGAAAATTGACCTCAGCGATGGCCGCGCTGCCGGACGGACTCGAAGAGGCACACCCCAGCCGAGACGGAAACGTTGAGGCAGGGCACCTGGCCGAGCATCGGGATCCGGAGGAGGAAGTCGCAGGTCTCGGCCGTCAGATGGCGGATGCCGTCGCCTTCGGCGCCGAGCACGATCGCCAGGGGGCCGGTGAGCTTGGCCACGTAAAGGGATTGGCTCGCCTTGTGGTCAGAGGTGCCGGCCAGCCAGACGCCGGCGTCCTTCAGCTTGACCAGGGCGTTGCGGAGGTTGTTAGCCTGCACGATCGGCATGGTCTCCGCGGCGCCGACCGCCACCTTGCGCACCGTATCGGTGACCGGGGCGGAATTCTTGCGGGTGATCACCACGAAGGCGCAACCGGCGCACTCGGCGTTACGGAGGCAGGCCCCGAGGTTGTGCGGGTCCTGGACGCCATCGAGGACCAGGATGAGGGGGTCCTTGACGTCCTTGAGCAGGGCAGGGATGTCCCCCTCGTCATAGAGTCGGACCGGCTTATGCAGGTCGGCGTGGCGCGGGGCGCGATCGTTGCTCCGGGCCATGGTCAAATTACTTGCGGGCCAGGCGGCCCTGGGCGTGCAGCGCTTCGGCGATCTGGATCGCATTGAGCGCGGCGCCTTTCCAAAGCTGGTCGCCGGAGACCCAGAGGGAGATGCCGTTGTCGAAGAGGGTGTCCTTGCGCAGACGACCGACGCCGCACTTCTCCTTGCCGGCGTAGTCGAGCGGCATCGGATACTTCTTGTTCGCGGGGTCGTCGCAGAGCTCGGAGCCGGGGAAGGCGCTGATGGCCTTGCGGGCGACGGCGAGGTCGACCGGACGCTCGAATTCGGCGCTGATGGCGATCGAGTGGGCGCGGAAGACGGGGACGCGGACGCAGGTGGTGGTGACCTTGAGACCGGGGAGGTCCATGATCTTGCGGCCTTCGTTGAGCATCTTCATCTCTTCCTTGGTGTAGCCGTCCTCGAGGAAGGAATCGACCTGCGGGATGAGGTTGAAGTTGATCGTGTGCGGGTAGACCTTCGGAGCCAGGGTCTCGCCCTTGGCCCAGGCGCGGGCTTGGGCGTCGAGTTCACGCATCGCTTCGGCGCCGGTGCCGGAGACAGCCTGATAGGTCGAGGCGAAGAACCGCTTGAGACCGAAGGCTTGGTGGAGCGGGAACAGACCCATCAGCGCGATGGCCGTGGAGCAGTTCGGATTGGCGATGATGCCCTTATGGTTGGCGAGGTGATGGGCGTTGATCTCCGGGATGACGAGCGGGACGTCCGGATACATGCGGAAGGCCGAGCTGTTATCGATGACGATGCAGCCGCGCTTGACGGCTTCGGGGGCCAGGGCGAGGGAGATGGAGCCGCCGGCGCTGAAGACCGCGAAATCGAGGCCTTCGAAGGCTTCCGGCTTGGCTTCCTGGACAGTCCATTCCTTGCCGCCGTAGGTCACCTTGGAGCCTGCGGAGCGGGCGGAAGCCAGGGGGCGGAGTTCGGCCACGGGGAAGTTCCGCTTGGCCATGAGCGCCAGCAGTTCTTGACCCACCGCGCCTGTCACGCCCACGATGCCGATGCGATATGCCATGTTCTGAGTTCGAGTTAGGTTTGAAGAAGGAGGTGACCGAACGCCTGAAAGGGCTGGGTCTGCCTGCCGCTGAACATTGCATCGTTGTGTCGATTGACCAGCAAAAACTATGGTTTTTCGAGGGTCAGGACTGCGAGACCTACGTGGTCAGTACCGCGCGAGCGGGCCGCGGGTGCGTCCAGGATTCCCTGCAGACGCCGGATGGTCTCCATCGGGTCGCCGAGAAGATCGGCGACGGAGCGGCTCCCGGGATGGTCTTCAAGGCTCGCCAGCCGACGGGCAAGCTGTCCGCCGATTGGCCTACGCCGGAAGATAATCTCATCACCTCGCGCATCCTCTGGCTCGAAGGCCTGGAGCCGGGTCACAACCAAGGCACGGATGCGGCGGGGAGGGTCGTCGATACGCATCGCCGCTACGTCTATATCCATGGGACCAACCAGACCGATAAGCTCGGTCAGCCGAACAGCCACGGTTGCGTGCTGCTCGCGGATCAGGATGTCATCCGGCTTTACGGACTCGTGCCGGCCGGCACCCCGGTGCTGATCCGCGCTTAACGCGCCGGTTCGGCCGCGGGCTTCTCGCCGGTACCCGCCCAGGTCTCGAGCATCTGCTTCACCACGGGACCCGCCGTCTTGCCGCCCCAGGTATTGGTGTCGAGCTGACCTTCGACGAGGACGCAGAAGGCGACGACCGGATTGTCCGCCGGGGCGTAGCCGATCATCCAGGCGAGGTGAGCCTTCTCGCCCTTCTTGAAATATTCGGAAGTACCGGTCTTGGCGGCGATCGGCAGACCTTGGATGCGGGCGCTGCGACCGGTCCCTTCCTCGACGCAACGGACCATGCCGCCGCGGACGGCGTCGAGCTGGGCCTTGCTCAGGCCGATCGGCGTCGAGCCACGATGACGTCCGTCGCGGTCCGAGGCGTGGGTGATCGTCGGGATGGTGCGGGTTTCACCGCGTGCCAACGAGGCCGCGAATGAAGCCATGTGGAGAGGGCTGGTCAGGAGGTAACCTTGCCCGATCGAGAAGTTCGCGGTGTCTCCGTCCTGCCAGGCTCCGGCCTTGATCCGGAGCTTATAATCCCGATCCGGGACGACCAGGCCGCGGCCGGCGGCATAGGGAAGTTCGGTGTGAGCCCCGCCGTTGGCGTCAGGCGAGGAGGTCGATTCAAGCAAAGGGGTGTCGAGGCCGAAACGACGGGCTTCGGAGGCCAGTGCGTCGGGTCCGGCGCGCAGGCCGATCTGGTAGTTCCAGACGTTGCAGGAGATCGCCAGCATCTTGTCGAGGTCGACGTCACCATAACCGACCGGTTCATGTTCGGGGAAGTCGCGGTCGCCGACGCGATAGAAAGCGCCGCACTCGAGGATGTCGTCCCAGTCCACCACTTTCTTGCGCATGCCGGCGATGGCGGTGACGATCTTGAACGTCGAACCGGGCGGGTAGAGTCCTTGGGTCGCGCGATTGAGCCAGGCGCCGGATTTCTCGACTTCGTCGTAGTGGCTGGCGGTGATCCGTCCGGCGAGCCGGTTGGGATCGAAGGTCGGCTGGCTGGCGAGCGCGAGGATCTCGCCGGTGTGCACGTCGAGCATCACGGCCGCGGCCGGCAGCGCTACGCCTTGCGAATCCTTGATCTCCGCCAGCGCCTGCTCGGTGGCACGTTGGATCCTCAGGTCCAAGGACAGGTTGATATTACTGCCTTGGACGGGTTCGCTGTATTTCAAGCGGGTCTGGTTGTAGCCGGAGGAAGTCTTGGTCCAAAGTTCCCAGCCGCTGAGGCCCTTGAGGACATGATCGAAGGAGAGTTCGACGCCGGCGGCGCCGGTCTTGCCCGTCTGCCGCAGCTTCTGCATCGATTCGCTGCGCACCTCGGCGATATCTTCGACGTTGGGCGGAAGCTCCTCGGAGTCTTTCACGTAACCAAGGACGTGGGCGGCCATGCCGCCGTAAGGATAGGTGCGAATGATGTCCGATTCCAGACGGATGGGGCCCTCGACCGGGAACTGCTCGATGAAGCGCGCGACGGCCTTGACGCCTTCGTCCGGACCGGCCGGCACGTTCGCGACCGGAAAAGCCAGGTCCGCGACCAGCGTGAAGGGCAGGGCCCGTCGCTCGCGCAGGTGCTTGCGCAGGTCTTCGATGTTGACCTTACGCTCGCCGGGCGGGTCCAAAGGCGAGGCCTTGCCTGGGGCGGGCTTCCGCACGGTCTTCCGCTGGTTCTCGTCGATGACGAACCAGACCTTGTTGAGCCAGCCTTGGAGGACGTTGACGCGCGCGAGTTCCATCACGCGTTCGGTGTCCACCTGCACGGCCTGACGGGCACGTTCGGCGGCGAGGAGCCGGAGATACTCGGAACGGAACTCCTTCTGCAAGGCGGCGAGATCGGCCTTCACGCTCCAACGGGCGCGATTATCGACGAGCACGAAACCATTACGGTCATAGATCCGACCACGGGCCGGCGGACGCAGGACGATGCGGCGGCTCTGATTGTCGGACTGTTCCTTCAGGTCGGTCGACTGGATCAGCTGACGAAAGGCGAGTCCGCCGACGACGTAGAGGAAGCCTACGGCGAAGAGTCCGAAGACCGCATACAGACGGAGGCGGTCAACCGGCGTCGAGGGGAGCACCTTGGTGTCAGCGCGTTCCCTCATGGCCGTTCAAGGGCGGGCGGGACGCCGAGCCGGTCCATGACGGCGTTCTGCGTCAAAGCCACCGGCACCAAGCCGAGGGTCCCGACGACTCCCGCCAGCAGGAGCTGTCCGAACAGATGACCCACGGCGCCGTCAGCCGGGGCGTCGGAAGCGAAGGCCGCGGCGAGATACCAGACCAGGCACGCGCCGACATTGACGATGGCCGCGCCTTGCAGCATCCGCGGGGTGCTGCGGAGGAGGGGCCGATTGGACGACAGGAAGATCGCGACCGCGACAAGGGTCAGCGCCAACATGCCGTCCGGGATCGGCCGACGAGCCTCGAAAAGAAAGCCAAGCCCCGCGGCGAACAGGACGCACTGCCAGCGCTTGAGCCGACGGGAAGGGGCGATCAGACAGGCGCCACTGACAAAGACGACGAGCGAGGAGGAGGCCAGGGTGTCGCTGGCGAGGTCCGCGCCCAGGAGCCAAGGGTAGGTCGCCAACAGGAGGATCAGCCAAGCCCAGCCCATCGTCACTGGAATTGGTCGCCCTGGATCAGCGCTTCGCCGGGCGTCTGGATGATCGGGACCAGCACGGAGACTTCCTGCAGATTGTAAAGGTCACGCGAGGGGACGAGCAGGCTCTCCTTGAAGTTGCCGACCTGCGTGGCGTAAGCGCCGCCGTCGAGGTAACCCAAGGTCAGTCCGCTAGGGAACACGCCGCCCATGCCGGTCGTGGTCACGCGGGCGGGCGTGCCGGCGGGCAGCAGGTAGTCGTACGGGATCACGCTCACACGCGCCTTGGCGGCACCCAGCGAATTCGCCGCGACGCCGTTGATGAGGACGATGCGGTTCTGTTCGTCGCCTTCGAGGTAGGCGGTGCAACGGAAGCCGGGGCTCGTGACGAGGTCGACCTCGCTCGTCGTGAGATGGACGGCGGTGACGCGCCCGACGACGGTGTCGCCGAAGACGACCGGAGCGCCCGGGCGAATGCCATCGTTGCGCCCCTTGCGGATCACGATGCGCTGCCACCACGAAGAGCTGTCGCGCGTGGCCACGCGGGCGACGACGGAAAGGTAATCGGCCGGCACGTTGTAGCGGGTGACCTCGCGGAGGCGGGTATTTTCCCGGCGGATGTCCTCCATCCCCTTGAGCTTGAGTTCCAAGGCGGCGTTGATGCGCGCAAGGTCACGGCCGGCGGCGACGAGCTCATCGGTGCTGCGGCTCTTCTTCTCCCAGAAGGTCGCCAGGTCACGAGACTTGCCGACGAGATGAAGGGCCGGGGCTTGGAACTCGACGAAAGCTTCCCGATTAAAACGACGCACGGCGCCAGGCAGCAGGATCCACGCCGCGACGAACACGGCGAGGGCTACGTAGGAGGCGCGGGCTCCTTGGCGATTCTGGTCCATGGCGGGAAGGCCCGCGAACGGGGCTTAGTCGCGACCGCTCCAGCGGGAGGAGTTGGCGAGGATCTTGCCGGTGCCGTTGACGACGGCGCAAAGAGGGTCTTCGGCGACGAAGACGGGGAGGCCGGTGGCCTCGGAGATGGCGCGGTCGATCTTGCGGATCAGCGAACCGCCGCCGGCGAGCACGATGCCGCGGTCGACGAGGTCGGAGGAGAGTTCCGGCGGGATGCGCTCGAGGGAGCCCTTCACCGCTTCGATGATCTGGTTGATGTTGTCAGCCATGGCCTCGCGGACCTCCTGAGAGGTGAGGTGCAGCTGGCGGGGCAGGCCGGTGACGTTATCGCGGCCCTTGACCTCGAAGGTGAGCTCCTGCTCGAGCGCGTAAGCGGAGCCGATCTTGATCTTGATTTCTTCCGCCGTGCGTTCGCCGATGATCAGGTTATACGAGTTGCGGATATACTTGATGATCGACATGTCGAACTCATCACCGCCGACGCGGATGGAGCGGGCGTGGACGATGCCGCCGAGGGAAAGGACGGCCACTTCGGTGGTGCCACCGCCGATGTCGACGATCATCGAGCCCGTGGGTTCTTCGACCGGCAGGCCGACGCCGATGGCGGAAGCGACCGGCTCAGGGATGGTGATGACGTCATCGGCGCCGGCGCGGTAAGCCGAGTCCATGACGGCGCGACGTTCGACGGCGGTGATGCCATAGGGCACGGCCACGACGACGGTGAGATTCGTGAAGAGGGACTTACGCGCGACCTTGCCGATGAAGTAACGGAGCATGTGCTCGCTGATCTCGAAATCGGCGATCACGCCGTCCTTCATCGGACGCAGGGCCTGGATGTCGCCCGGGGTGCGTCCGAGCATCATGCGGGCCTCGTTGCCGACGGCGATGGGCTTGCGCGTGCTGGTGCGGATGGCGACGACGGAAGGTTCACGAAGGACGACCCCGCGGTCCTTGAGGAACACGAGGGTGTTCGCGGTACCGAGGTCGATGCCGATGGCTTGGTTGAATAGCCCGGGGAAGCGCTTGAACATCAGGGTCGTGGTGGTTTCCTTTATGAACAGTTTATTCACAGCATAGTCAAACGAAACTTCGGCTACGGAAGGCCCACTGGGGCCGTCATAAGATTCATTCAGACAGCGACATAGGCCGTCCGCACGGCCTGACCACCGGACCTGTTCACATCGGAGTCCGCCGGACCGCTCCTCGGCCTCGGTGACCGGGCAGCGAGGCAGGTCGGCGACCGCCCGCATGGAACTTGCGACCCGGCCGGCGACTCATAGACCTGCATTACCCCAACCCTATGACACCCCAGCTCGATCGTCGTTCCTTCCTTCGTCAGACCGGCCTGGCCGCCGCGGCCATCGCCGTCACCGGCTGCGCCACGAACTCGTCGCCCGGTCAGGCTCCGGCCGTCACTTCGACGCCCACGCCGAGCCGGAAGCTCAACATCGCCGCCATCGGCTTGGGCGTCGGCGCCAGCAACGTCCGTAATTCCGCCGACGAGAACATCGTCGGCCTCTGCGACCTCGACCTCGGCCGCTGCGGCGGGTTGATCAAGCAGTTCCCGAAGGCCGGTGTCTTCACCGACTTCCGCAAGATGCTCGACCAGCAGAAAGAGATCGATGCGGTCATCATCGCCACGCCCGACCACTCGCACGCTTACATCGCCATGGAGTGCATGCGCCGCGGCAAGCATGTCTACGTCCAGAAGCCGATCTCCCATTCCGTCTTCGAAGCCCGCATCCTCACCGAGTCGGCCCACAAGTACAAGGTCGTGACCCAGATGGGCAACCAGGGGCATTCCGGCGAAGGCATCCGTCAGGTGACCGAGTGGATCGCCGCCGGACTCATCGGCAAGGTCCGCGAAGTGCACACCTGGACGAATCGTCCGATCTGGCCGCAGAGCAGCGAGATGGACCGTCCCTCCGAAGCGCAGAAAGCCCCGCAAGGCATGGACTGGGATCAGTGGTGCGGCCCGGCGCCGCTCCGTCCGTTCCACGCCTCTTATCATCCGGGTAAGTGGCGCGCCTGGTGGGATTTCGGCACCGGTTCGCTCGGCGACATGGGTTGTCATATCATCGACCCGGCCTTCATGGCGCTCGACCTGCGCTACCCGATCAGCGTCGAAGGCAACGTCTCCACCGTCTTCGAGACCTTCGGCAAGAAGACCACAGGTAAGTTCGAATCCTATCCGCGCTCCTCGGTGGTGCGCTTCAAGTTCCCGGCCCGTGGCGACATGCCCCCCGTGACCCTCACCTGGTGGGACGGCGGCCTGATGCCTCAGCGCCCCGACGAGCTCGAAGACGACATGCCCTTCGGCGATCCCAACGGCGGCTGTCTCTTCATCGGCGACAAGGCCAAGCTCGTGTGCGGCTGCTACGGACTCAACCCGCGCATCCTGAATCCGGATCTTCGTGAAGAGTCCAAGAAGCTCGCGAAGACGCTGGCCCGCATCCCGGGCAATTCCTCCGGCCACGAGAAGGACTGGATCCGCGCCTGCAAGGGCGGACCGGCCGCGTCTTCGAACTTCGACTACTCGGGGCCGCTCTCCGAGATGGTGCTGATGGGCAATCTCGCCTCGCGTTACCCCGACCGCAAGCTGCTCTGGGATGGTCCGCAGATGCGCGTGACGAACGACAAGGACGCCGACGCCTACGTCCGCCGCGTCTACCGCAAGGGTTTCGAACTCGGCACCTAAGCCGGTTTAGCGCAGCGCGAGGAACGCCAGGATCGCACCGCCTAGCGCGAGGCGATACCAGGCGAACACGCCCAGTCCGTTCCGCGACACATACCCCACCAGCCACTTCACGGACACGAAGGCCGTCACGGCGGCCACGAGGAGGCCGACGCCTGCCGGGCCGGCCGGATAGACCTGCGTGAGGGCAGGGCCGAGCGACCACATCTTATAAACCGAAGCAGCCGAAAGGGTGAGCAGTCCGACCAAGAAGGAGAACTCCGTGGAAGCCGCATGAGAAAGGCCGGCGACGCGTCCGCCGAGGATCGTCGCGAGCGAACGGCTCGTGCCCGGGATCAGGGCGAAGCACTGGCAGAGCCCGACGGTCAGGGCCGGGCGCCAGCCGATTGCGGCGACTTCGTCGGCCGTCTCGGCGACCTTCTTCGGCAAAAGATGTTCGGCGACGAGGATGACCAGTCCGCCGACGACCAAAGCGGCCGCGACGACTTCGACCGAGAACAGATAGGCCGTGATGACGTCCTTGAACAGGAAACCGAGCAGGGCGGCAGGGAGGAACGCGACCACGATCGAGGAGGCGAGGGAGATGGAGCGTCCGTCGCCGCGGCAAAGCCCCGTCAGCACGCCACGCACGCGTCCGAAGAACGCCACGAGTACGGCGAGGATCGCGCCGAGCTGGATGATGACGATGTAGTCATCGGCGACCCGTTCCATGGAGACCGCCCGGCCCTTGCGGTCGGTTACGCCCGACACGGTGACATCGGCGAACTTCGGCACGCCGAGCAGGCTGTCACTGAGGATCATATGACCGGTCGAGCTTACCGGCAGATATTCCGTGACGCCTTCGACCGTGCCGGTGATGATGGCGCGCGTATAGGTGAAATCACGGCGGACTTCCTCGGGGGACACCGTCGATCCATACCCGGCGAAAGAGGGCAGGGAAGACAGCAGCCACAGACCGAAGGCGAGACGAAGCATGGGCGACCTTTAGGCTCACGGCCGTGCCGGGGCAAGGAAAGCCGTCAAAAGCCCTTGTCGCTTGCCCTCTCCGCATGTTCTCGCTTTATGCAGGCATCACCATGTCGGCCTCCAGCCTCATCCCGACCACCGAACCTCGCTTCCGCGTGCCGGACGCCCGCGGCCGTTTCGGTCAGTTCGGCGGAATGTATGTCCCGGAGACGCTGATGACCCCGCTCCTGGACCTGACCAAGGCCTATGACGAGGCCCGTCGCGATCCCGTCTTCCAGCAGCAGTACGCTGACATGCTCCGGGATTACGCCGGACGCCCCACGGGACTTTACCACGCCGAGTCGCTGACCAAGCACGTCGGCGGCGCCCGCATCTACCTCAAGCGCGAGGACATGCTCCACACCGGCGCCCACAAGATCAACAACGTCATCGGCCAGGCGCTGCTCGCCATCCGCATGGGCAAGAAGCGTATCATCGCCGAGACCGGCGCCGGCCAGCACGGCACCGCCACCGCCGCCGTCTGCGCCCGCTTCGGGCTTAAGTGCGTCATCTACATGGGCGCGACCGACATGGAACGTCAGGCCCTCAACGTCTACCGCATGCGCCTCATGGGAGCCGAAGTCCGCGGCGTCGAAGCCGGCCAGCGTACGCTCAAGGAGGCCGTCAATGAGGCCATGCGTGACTGGGTCACCAATGTCCGGGAGACCCATTACATCTTGGGAACGGCCTATGGTTCGCATCCTTATCCGATGATGGTCCGGGATTTCCATCGGATCATCTCGATCGAGTCCAAGCAGCAGATCCTGCGCGCCGAAGGCCGTCTGCCTGACGCCATCGTCGCCTGCGTCGGCGGCGGCTCCAACGCCATCGGCGCCTTCTTCGAATTCTTGGACGAACCCGGCGTTCGTCTCATCGGCGTCGAAGCCGGTGGCCGCGGCATCGCCCGCGGTGAGCATGCCGCTCGTTTCGCCGGCGGTCGCCTCGGCGTGCTGCAAGGCTGCATGACGAACATCCTGATGGATGGAGAAGGGCAGATCGAAGGCACGCACTCCGTCTCCGCGGGCTTGGATTACGCCGCGGTCGGACCCGAGCATTCCTATTATCGGGAGAAAGGTCGCCTGGAGTTCGCCTATGCGACCGACGACGAATGCCTCGAAGGCTTCAAGCTGCTTTCCTGTACCGAGGGCATCATTCCCGCCCTTGAGACCAGCCATGCGGTCGCCTACGGCGTTAAGCTCGCCGCCAAGTTGCCGAAGGAGCAGGTGGTCATCATCAATCTTTCCGGCCGCGGCGACAAGGACGTGTGGAGCGCGGCGCGCGCGATGGGCACGGAGATCAAGCTCTGACCATGGCGGCTTCTTCGATGACGGGTTTCGGACGCGCGGAAATCGATCTCGCCGGCGTCCGTCTTTCGGTCGAAATCGCCTCGGTGAACCAGAAGAATCTGCAGGTCTCGGTCTTCGGTCCCGAAGCCTGGCCGGCGCTCGAATCCACCGCCTCCGCTTGGATCCGCGCCCGCTTGCAGCGCGGGAAAGTGACCGCCCGCGTGACGCAGGCCGCGGCTTCCGTGCAGCAACGCCAATGGGATGCGGAGTCCGTGGCAAGCAGCCTCGAGGAGCTCGGTAAGATCGCCGCTCGCTGTGGCGTCGCGTTCTCTCCGGACGCCGACCTGCTTCACCGTCTCGCTGAGAGCAGTCGCCGCCCGTCAGTCGTGCTGCCACCGCTGGCCGAAGTCGAGGCGACCGTCCAGAAGGCCTTCGACGAAGCCCTCCGCCATCTTATCACCATGCGTCAGGCCGAAGGGGCCGCGCTGGCTAAGGACCTCGAGGCACGGCTTGCCAAAATCTCCGCGATGGTCACCGACATGGAACACGCCGAGAAGGCCGCCCCGGTCAGGCATCGGGACGCGCTGCTCAAGCGTCTGAAGGAAGCGGGGCTCGCCTTGGACGTGTCCGATGACCGCGTGCTCAAGGAACTAGCCCTGTTCGCGGACCGTTCGGACATCACCGAAGAGGTCGTCCGCCTCCGCAGCCATGTCGCCCAATTTTCAGCCGAACTCAGCCAGCCGAACAGCGGACGGAAGCTGGATTTCCTCATCCAGGAGCTCCTCCGGGAAGTGAACACCATCGGCAGCAAGGCGGCGGAAATCGCCACGACCAAGCAGGTTTTGGAGGCGAAAACCGAGATCGAGCGCATCCGGGAGCAGGTCCAGAACCTGGAGTGAGGTTTTTTAGGGTGCGGTATTGCCACGACCGCTTTCCCATGCCTTTGTCTATCAACACTTACGCAACGTCATGTCCAACAACCTCACCAAGCGCGACATCGTCCTGAAGATTTTCACGGACAAGGGTTACCCCCAGAAGCATATCCGCGACTCGGTCCAGATGACCTTGGACGCCATCAGCGAGGCTTTGCTCGCGGGCCGTGATGTCGAGCTCCGTAACTTCGGTGTCTTCCAGGTCCAGGTCCGCAAGAGCCGCATCGGTCGCAACCCGAACCGTCCGGAGACGGACGTGGTCATCCCGAAGCGCGCGGTCATCAAGTTCAAGGCCGGCAAGGAACTGAAGGCCAAGCTCAAGTCGATCGACATCGATAAGCCCGCTCAGCAGTAATCCGCGCCGCGATGTCCGACATTCGAACGCTCCCCGGTTTCCGGGAGTTCTATCCCGAAGACCGTGCGGTCCTCGGTCATATCATGGACGTCTGGCGTCGTGCCTGCCGTCGTTATGGCTTCCGTGAGTGGGAATCCCCCGTGCTCGAGCCCCTTGAACTCTTCACCGAGAAGTCGGGCGAAGAGATCGTCCGCCAGCTCTTCAACTTCGAGGACAAGGGCGGCCGTAAGGTCAGCCTACGTCCGGAGATGACCCCGTCGTTGGCCCGCATGGTCGGCGCCAAGGCCAACGGCATGCCCAAGCCGATCCGCTGGTTCGCGATCGGCGAGAACTACCGCTATGAAAAGCCCCAGAAGGGCCGTCTGCGTTCTTTCTACCAACTTAACGCCGACCTTCTCGGCGAAGCCGGCCCCGCGGCGGACGCCGAGATCATCGCCCTCTGCGCCGACTGCCTGCTCGGCTTCGGCCTGACGCAGCAGGACTTCCGCATCCGCGTCTCCGACCGTACGCTCTGGTTCCGTTACCTTGCCAGCCTCGGCGTGCCCGAAACTCAGGCCGTCGCCGTCCTCGGCGTCGTCGACAAACTCGAACGCGGCGCTCCCAAGGATCTGCTCGACGCCATGACGGCGGCGCTCGCCGGGACTTCCGTCGATCCGGTCAAGGCTTTGGAATCCGCCCGCGTTTTCGCGAACACCAAATCACTTGCCGACATCGAGAAGCTAGCCGCTGGCGACGCTGCCATGACCGAGCGGTTGGCCGACTGGAAACATCTCCTCGGCACGCTGACCACCATGGGCTTCGGCGAATGCGTCGCCATCGACCTCACCATTGTCCGCGGCCTGGCTTATTACACTGGTTTCGTCTTCGAAGCTTTTGAGACCGGCGGCGAAGCCCGCGCCCTGGCAGGTGGCGGCCGCTACGACGCCTTGGTCAAGAAGCTGGGCGGCCCGGATCTGCCGGCCGTCGGTTTCGGCATGGGCGACGTCACCATGCGCGACTTGCTGGAACTCAAGAAACTGATCCCGGCCTATGCCGACGGACCTGATTTCTACGTCATGATCCTCGGCGACGACGCCCGTAATGCCGCGCTGGAAGATATCGCGAACCTTCGCCGCGCCGGTTTCCGCGTCGAATACAACCTTAAGGACGGCAAGTTCCCCAAGCTCATCCAGGCCGCCGAAGTCGCCGGCTCCAAGTATGCGCTCGTCTATGGAGGCAGCGAAGTCGCCAAGGGCGTCGCGAAGGTCCGCAGCCTCGCCGACCGGTCTGAAGCCGAAGTGCCGCGTACGGACCTCGTCCCGGCGCTCCGTGCCGTGCTCGAGGAAGGCATGCGCGCCATCCAGCCCTGAGGCCATGACCGAGCAGACGCGCCAGTACCAGGCCATGGCGAAGACCGCCTCCTGGACGATGGTCTCGCGCGTCCTCGGCCTGGTCCGTGACCAACTGACCGCCGCGGTGTTCGGCGCTTCGGCCATCGGCTCGGCGTTCGTCATCGCGTTCCAGATCCCGAATCTCTTCCGCCGGCTGCTCGGTGAGGGCGCCCTGACCGCGGCCATCGTGCCCGTGCTCGCGGACAAATCCGTCAAGGACGGCAAACTGGCTTCGTTCGGCTTCCTTAATTTCGTCCTCCGCAAGGTGCTGCCATGGATGGTCGGCCTGACGCTCGTCGGCATAGGCGCGGCATTAGCTTTCGATTTCGCCTTAGCGGGTAAGAACGAGGCGGCCGTGCTCACCGCGCTCTGCATGCCATACATGCCGCTCATCTGCGTCGCGGCCTTGTTCACGTCGGCCGTGAATCTCTCCGGTCGCTTCGGCCTCGCGGAGATCGCCTCGGGAGTGCTGAACCTCTGCATGATCGTCGCCTTGGGCGTCTTCGGCGAAAACTTCGCCTCGAGCGACATGGACAAGGCCGTCTGGCTCTGCCTCGGGGCATTGGTCGGCGGGTGCTTCCAACTGATGATCCCGCTCTGGGGTCTGCGCCGCGAAGGCTGGCGCCCAGGTCTGCTCCATGTCGACGAAGCCGCGTGGAAGACCCTCAGCATCGCGTTCCTGCCAGCTGCGCTCGGGGCCGGCGTGCAGCAGGTCAACGTCCTCATTTCACGCGGATTGGCCTTCAACGTGAGCGACGCGGGCCTGATGTATTACTACGTCGCCAATCGCATCGTCGAACTGCCCATCGGGCTGTTCTCGGCCTCGATCGCCGTCGTGATCTTCCCGGCGCTCGCGACCGCCTTCGCCAGCCGCGACGTCCCGGCCTTGGCACGCAACTACGCCCGCGGCATGCGTCTCGTCCTGGCGATCAACGTCGGCGCGGCCTTCGGACTGATCGCGCTCGCGGTCCCGATCGTCCAGTTGCTGTTCAACTACGGCAACTTCGGGATGGGTGACTGCGCCAACACCAGCCGGCTGCTCGTCATCTTCGCTTTGGCCATGCCTTTCTACGCGATGATCTCGATCGTCACGCGCGCCTTGAACGTCGCCGGACAGACCAAAGCCACGCTGATCGCCGCCATCCATGCGCTGGTCGTGAACGCCATCGGCTCGCTCGTGGCCGTCGGGATGAACCAAGGTGTCGAAGGCCTCGCCTGGGCGAACGCCGTCTCGACGCTCTGGCAGTATTTCGTGCTTCGCCACTATCTGAAGAAGCATGCCCCTGAGTTCCTCGCCGAGAGCCTGTTCAAGCCCGCCTTGCAGGTCTTGGGAGGTTCCGTGCTGCTGGCGGTAGTGTCGTTCCAGGGTTACGCTTTCCTGCACAACGTCCTCGCCGGACACGTGAACGAGACGATCAACCTCGTGCTCTCCATGGCTTTGGCCGGAGGAGCAGGCATGGCTCTTTACGCGCTCATCCTGGATAAGCTGGGTTACCCGGAAAGAGACTTGTTACGCGGCTACGCCAACAAGGTCCTGCGCCTTTTCGGACTACAGCTCAGGGCCTGACCTGGACGGAGCGATAGGGCGGAGACTGGTAACGTCGCACAAGGCATTCGAGAATCGCCGTGCATTCGAGGTCGATGACACCGTCGATCTTTGAAGGACGGAAGTGACGCTGGAAGGCTTCGACCGCCAGTTTCAGGCCAGCGTCATCGGGAGCTACGGCATAACCATACTCACTCAAGAGACGTCGAAAGAAAGCCGGAGTCGCGACGCGGCCATGGGCGAGACGTTCCTTGAGCTCATCCGGCAGAGGCGAAGCGCCGATGCCCAGTTTCGCAAGCTTGGCCCAAGGGAACTTCGAACCCGGATCGATCTTGCGGCCGACCGCGATGTCCGAATGGGCGACCACGTTCCAAGGTTTGATGTCATGTCTTCGGATGATCTCGGCGCACAAGGCGAAGATGATGTCCGCCTGAGCATCCGAATACGGATAAACGTTCCCGTCGTAGTTGATGATCTCGATGCCAATGGAATGCTGATTGAGACCATCGAGCTTACCCCAGGTGCTCTTGCCGGCGTGGAAAGCCGCCTTGTCCTCGGGGACCATCCGGATGACCCGAGGCTTAGCTTCATCGGTCACGACGTAGTGGACCCCGACGCGGTGCTTGGGATCTTTGCCTTGGAGGATGTCTAGGGAGGAGGGCAGGGAGCCCGCGGTATGGTGCAGGACGAGGATGGTCACCGGGCTGCGGCGTGGTTCGCATCCCAAAGAGGTCGGACCTTGTTCGATCGTCAGTCCTGTGAAGGCCGGCTTTTCCTCAACCTTCAGCGGAAGCTTGGCTTCAGGCGCGGACGCGCAACCGCTGAAAAAGGCCGCAAACATCGAATAAATGGCCAGCTGGCAGCAATATGAGCGAAAGAAGGCAATCATGGCGGGGTGCGGTCAAAGATAGCGAACGTCTGATTTAGCCCAAGTAAATATCGATTAAGCGTCTTTTAAGCCATTAAATGTTATTCGTAACTCAATTAGACATAATGTATATTGTGCGAAATATACCTAGAGATTAGTACCGGGGCGCATTGCGTTATTGATTGGTCGATTGGGAACGCTCATAAAGAAACTTCCCCTAACCAATCTAGCTCCGACTTTATGAAAG
>Ga0208597_1000046_pt1 | contig 41383 bp, 30 predicted proteins | sample LakMenEpi05May12_FD_150673 | JGI IMG/M metagenome (GOLD analysis project Ga0208597, IMG submission 150673) | Freshwater microbial communities from Lake Mendota, WI - 05MAY2012 deep hole epilimnion (SPAdes) | ecosystem: Environmental > Aquatic > Freshwater > Lake > Epilimnion/Euphotic zone ...
CCCCGCTTCGGTCCGCGCCGGCCTGTTGATCCATGCCGACAACAGCGCCGGCCTCGAGAGTTTCTCCGCGTCGGCTCCGTTCAACGCCGTGCGCGTCGGATTGATGCAATACGGCCTGCCTCCCTCGGCGGGCTCTTTCCTGGCGAGCTTACGCCCCGAGCCGGTGCTTTCTTTCCACGCTCGGGTGGTCTTGGTCAAGGACCTGCCCGCCGGCACCACAGTCAGCTATAATCGCACCAAGGTCCTCAACCGTCCGAGCCGCGTGGCCATCGTCGCCGTGGGTTATGGCGACGGCGTGCCCACCGCCGCCAGCAATCGCGGCCACTTCCTGGTCCGCGGCGCGCGCTGCCCCATTCTCGGACGCGTCACCATGGATCAGACCATCATCGACGTGACCGACGTGCCTGCCGTGGCCGTTGGCGATGTCGTGACGATCCTCGGCGCGCAGGGCGGCGATCGCATCACCGTCGCGGAGTTCTGCGCCTGGTCCGACTGTATCCCGTGGGAGGCCCTGTGCACGCTGACGCAGCGCGTCCAGCGCGTGTATCGGACCGATCGGACCTGACCATGTCCCCCTTTCTCCGTCTCGCGCTGCTCTGCGTCTTCTCGGTCGTCTTACGCGCGACGGATGAGCCTCTCGCGGTCACGATCGGACATGCCAAGGCCCATCCGCAGGGCGATGTCCCGGCCAGCTTCGTCGCGGCGGATTATCGCGGAGACCTCCGCGACCTGCCCATCGGCGTCTTCGACTCCGGCGTAGGCGGGCTGACGGTCCTGGAGGCCCTCAAGGCTCACGACCGTCACGATAACCGCACGGGCAAGGAGGGCGCGGACGGCGTGCCGGATTTCGCCGGCGAACGTTTCGTCTATTTCGGAGACCAGGCCAACATGCCGTATGGGAATTATTCCGCCGCCGGGCGCACCGAATTCCTCCGCGAGCTCATCCTGCGCGATGTCCTGTTTCTGCTTGGCCGACGTTATGCCAAAGGTCAGAAGCCGCCGGTGAAGGCCATCGTCATCGCCTGCAACACCGCTACCGCTTACGGTCTGGAGGATATCCGCGCCGCGGTGAAGGCGTGGGGTCTGCCGGTCATCGTGGTCGGTGTCGTCGAAGCGGGCGCGCAAGGCCTGGCCGAGACCGCCGAAGGCGCACAGGGCGGCGTGGCCGTCCTCGCCACCTTAGGAACGTGCGCCTCCAACGCCTATCCGAAGGCCATCGCCAAGGTCACCGACCGTCCGGTCCGCCAGCTCGGCTCCGCCACCTTGGCCGCCGCGATCGAGGGCGACCCTTCGGTCCAGACGCCGATCCGCGACATCATCCGCGCCGACGTCGGGGCGTTCCTGAAGTCGGCCGCTGCCGATGGTGCCGCGCCGATCGATACTTTGATGCTGGGCTGCACCCACTATCCGTTGGTCGCCGACGAGATCGCCGCGGCCTTCGCCTATTGGCGTGAGCAGCCGGAGGCCGACGGACGTAAGCCTTACGCCCGACTCGTCGCACTGAAGCTCAAGCAGGTGAATCCCGCCGCCTGGACGGCCGAGGCGCTCTGGCGATCACTGCGGGGCGCCAAGATGATGGCGGTGACGCCGTCTTCGGCCGGCGACCTGTTCTATCTCTCCGTCCCCAACCCGGCTTGGCCGGGCGTCGGTCTCGCCGCCGCCGACGGCGCGTTGACCTACGAATATAAATACGGACGTCAGCCAGGTCAGGTCGGACGCGAGGATACGATCAACGTACCCATGACGCCGGAGAAACTTCCCGGCGCGACCGCTAAGCTGGTCCGGGAAAAGCTCCCGCTGACCTGGCGTAGCCTACAGGGAGTTCGCTGAGCTCTGTTTACTCCGCCCGGCTTTCGCGGCGAATGTCTCGGAGGATCCCGTAGACCACCAGCGCGCCGATCGCGCCGCCCTGACCGATGAGCGTGAGCAGGTTGGATGAATCCTGCTCGATGAACGGCGAGAGGTTGCCGAGGAGGAAGAACGGCAGGTAGCCGGCGAAGGTCCACAGGGCCGTGCTGATCGCGGTGCTATCCATCGGGAGAGACGGAGTCAGCAGCATCAGCAAAGCCCATGCCGCGCTGGTGAAGGCCAGCAGGTGGAATTGCGGCTCGGTCAGGAAAGAGATTTCATCGGGCAGGAACTGCGCGCACAGTGCGAGCAGGAAGAGCAGCGAGCTTAGGATCCGGATGGCCGCCTCGAGGCCGGTGCGTTCGCGCGTCGGCACGAGCTGATCGGAGCTGAAACCGGAAGAGCTCACGGCGCCACGCGGCTGCCAGCCGAGGCCCCAGAGCAGGCAACCCAGGAGGAACCGGATCATCGGAGGGACGCGGACGGCGACAGCGGGGGCATGACGTCATCCTTGCCAGACGAAGAGGTCGGGCAAGCCCGCAGGTCGCCAGGCCTCTTCGAGGGCGCTTGGCTTGCTTGGCGAAGCCTAAGCCGACGTTCTTCCCTCAGGGCTGTGTGCCGGACTCCCGGCGAACGGCGACGAAGCAGGCTGTGCCGACCAAGAGGGCGGCAATCGTGACGGACAGCACCTGGGTCTCAGCCAAGATCATCTGATAAGCATGCGGGAGCAGCGTCGCCAGGCCCGTGCCGACCGACGTACGGTCGAGCGGATGCCGACGGGCGATGAGCATGCCGATGGACCAGAGGACAGCCGGGAGCATGTTCCAGGGGGAATCAGCCGGCGTTAACCGCGCTCCCCAGTGCAGGAAGATCTCGGCCGTGATCAGCAGGCAGAGCGCGATGACGAGGCCCACGATCGTGGCCTCCGCTGGGTTGCGCGGACGCTCATCCCCATCGAGCACTTGCGAGTTACGGGTGGCCATATGCCGTCCGTAGACCGTCGCCGCCAGCACCACGAAGATCAGCAAGTATACGAGGTTCTCCATTTTCCTGCGGTCTGCGGTGCGGCGGCGGTCAGGCCGTCGGTCAGCTCTTGAAGCCGAAATACTGGCTGGCGTTGCCGTAGCAGACGTCGGCGATCAGGCGTTCGTTCCAATCCTTGCGGTCCGGGATGCGGCCCGACTCGACGTCTTGGCCGACGAGGTCGCACAGGATGCGGCGGAAGTATTCGTGGCGAGGGTAGGAGAGGAAGGAACGCGAATCGGTGATCATGCCGATGAAGCGGCTGAGCAGGCCGAGGTCGGAGAGCGCGTTCATCTGGTCGCGCATGCCGCGTTCCTGGTCGAGGAACCACCAGCCGGAGCCGTATTGGATCTTACCCGGCGTGACGCCGTCCTGGAACGAGCCCGGGAGGCAGGCGAAGAGGGCCGTGTCGGCGGGGTTGAGGTTGTAGAGGATCGTCTTGCCGAGGGCGTTCTCGCCCGAGAGCGTGCCGAACCAGCGGATGAGGCCCGGGCCCTGACGGAAGTCGCCGATCGTGTCGCAACCCGCGTCGGAGCCGAGGCGCTTGAGCAGGCCGAGGTTCGGGTCGCGGACGGCGCCGAGGTGGAGCTGGGTGGCCCAGCCCTTGGCGTGGTTGAGGCGTCCGACGTGCAGCATGATGAAGGCCGTGAACTTCTCGGCTTCCTCCAGCGTGGCGGCCTGGCCGGCGATGGCGTGCTCCCAGATGGCCTTGGCTTCGGCTTCGGTGCAGGCGGCGTCCGGTAGGTAGTCGAGGCCGTGGTCGGAGGCGCGGCAGCCCGCGGCGGCGAAGTCGTCGTGACGCTGGTTGAGGCCGGCGATCAGGCCGGCGAAGGTGTCGGCTCCCTTGCCGGTCGCGGCGGCGAGGCGCTTAGCCCAAGCCTGCACGCGGTCAGGGGTGCGGACCTTGAGGCACGCGTCCGGGCGATAGGTCGGGACGATCTTGGTCTCGAAACCGGACTTCGCGATCTGGTGGTGCAGGTCGAGCGAGTCGGCGGGGTCGTCGGTCGTGCCGACGACGCGCACCTTCATCAGTTTGAGGATGCCGCGGGCCGTGAGGTCGCCGTGCTTCAGCTGGCGGTTGGCTTCGTCCCAGATCTTCTGGGCCGTGGCGCCTTCGAGGACGTCCTGGATGCCGAAGTGACGACGCAGTTCGAGGTGCGTCCAGTGGAAGAGCGGGTTGCGGAGCGTGGACGGGACCGTCTCGGCCCAGGCCTGGAACTTCTCGCGCGAGGTGGACTTGTCTCCGGTGATCAGGTCTTCGCTGACGCCGTTGGCACGCATCGCGCGCCACTTGTAGTGGTCGCCGGCGAGCCAGATGGCCGTGAGGTCTTCGAAGCGACGGTCGTCGGCGATGTCCTTCGGGCTGAGGTGGCAGTGATAGTCGACGATCGGCTGGTCCTTCGCCACGCCGTGGTAGAGCTTCTGCGCCGTGCCCGTCGAGAGGATGAAATTATCGTCCATGAAGGCCATCGTCGTCGGTCTCGTTCAGATGGACATCGCGGCGAAGCCGCCGTCGACGACGATCTCGGCGCCGGTGACGAAGCTGCCGGCGTCAGAGGCGAGGAGGAGCGAGGCGCCGATGAGTTCCTTGGCTTCGCCGAAGCGGTTCATCGGGGTCTTGCCCAGGATCATCGCCACGCGCTCAGGGGTGAGCACCTTGCGGTTCTGTTCGGCCGGGAAGAAGCCCGGGACGAGCGTGTTGACGCGCACGCCCTTGGCGGCCCATTCGCGGGCGAGGTTCTTCGAGAGATTATGCACCGCGGCCTTGGAGGCCGAGTAGGTGAAGACGCGGGAGAGGGGCAGGATGCCCGATTCCGAGCCGAGGTTGATGATCGAGCCCGAGCCGGCGGCGACCATCGCTTCGCCGAAGACCTGGCAGCCGAAGACGACGCCCTTGATGTTAACCGTCAGGATGCGGTCGAGCTGGGCTTCATCGATCTCGAAGAAGGGCGTAGCGGAGTTGACGCCGGCGCCGTTGACGAGGACGTCGACTTTGCCGTGCTGGGCGAGGATGCCGTCGCGGAGCTTCACGAGATCGGCCTTGTTGGTGGCTTCGCACGAGAGGAACTCGCCGGAACCGCCGGCGGCTTTGATCTTGGCGAGGCGCGCTTCGGCTTTGGCGGGGTCGCGACCGACGAGGATCACATGGGCGCCGGCGGAGGCGAAGCCTTCGGCCATGGCGCCGCAGAGTTCGCCCGTGCCGCCGATGACGACGGCCGTGCGGCCTTTGAGGGAGAAGAGATCGAGGGAGGACATGGGGCGAGAGTATGGAGTTTGGAGTATAGAGTATGGGGGATTAGCGGACGACGCGGGCGCCGCCGCCGGCGAGCTGCTTCTCGACTTCCTTACGGGTGACCATCGACGTGTCGCCGGGGGTCGTGGACGCCAGCGCGCCGTGGGCGGCGCCATAGTTCACGGCCTTCTGGGCGTCGTTGTGCTCAAGGAAGCCGAAGACCAGGCCCGAGGCGAAGCTGTCGCCGCCGCCGACGCGGTCGAGGATCTCGAGTTCCGGGAACTGGATGCTGTCGTAGAATTTACCGTCGTGCCAGCAGATGGCGCTCCAGTCGTTCTTCGTGGCGGTGATCACGCGGCGGAGCGTGGTCGCGGCGACCTTGAAGTTCGGGAACTGCTTCACGGCTTCGGCGATCATGTCCTTGAACGCCTGGGTCTCGATGTGGCTGAGGCTGTGGTCGGCGCCCTTGACCTCGAAGCCGAGGGAGGCGGTGAAGTCTTCTTCGTTACCGATCATCACGTCGACATACTTCGCGATCTCGCGGTTCACTTCTTGGGCCTTCTTGAGTCCGCCGATGGTCTTCCAGAGGGAAGGGCGGTAGTTCAGGTCGTAGGAGACGATCGTGCCGTGCTTCTTGGCGATCTTGACCGCCTCGATGGTGGCCTGGGCGGTCGTCTCGGAGAGGGCGGCGAAGATGCCGCCCGTGTGGAGCCAGCGGACGCCGAGCTTGCCGAAGAGGTGTTCCCAGTCGAAGTCGCCGGGTTTGATCTGCGAGGCGGCGGTGTTGCCGCGGTCCGGGACGCCGACGGCGCCACGGATGCCGAAGCCGCGCTCGGTGAAGTTGAGGCCGTTGCGGACCGTACGGCCGATGCCGTCGTCCTCGCGCCACTTGATGAAGTCGGTGTTCACGCCGCCCTGCATCACGAAGTCCTCGAGCAGGCGGCCGACCTCGTTGTCGACGAACGCCGTGCACACGGAGGTGCGGAGGTTGAAGCACTTGCGCAGGCCGCGGGCGACGTTGTATTCGCCGCCGCCTTCCCAGACCTGGAACTGGCGCGTGGTGCGCACGCGGCCTTCGCCCGGGTCGAGGCGGAGCATGATTTCACCGAGGGAGACTTGGTCGAAGGCGCATTCCTTCGCCGACTTGATCTGAAGAGCCATGGTTGTGAGGAGGGGTTGGGTTGTTTAAGGTGAGGTTGCTCAGCCGGTAGGCAGCGAAGCGATGTCGAACGGCTGATGGCCGATGTGGGACGCGACTTTGTTGAACTCTTCGATCTCGGCCTTGGAGAAGAGGAGGCCGCCGGCCTTCTGGCTGCGCGCGGCGAAGGTCGCCTCGAGCTGGCCGGGCAGCATGCACTTCTCGTTGCCGTGGCCGAGGACGTCGTCGATGACGGCCTTGACGTTCTGGCCTTGGGTGCGGCCCTGGGCGAAGGCGCCGGAGCTCATGGCCTCGGGGTGGATCACCTGGAAGAAGAAGGCGCAGGCCTGCTTCTCACCGGGGACGTGCGTGCGGCTGCGGATGGTCGGAAGCGAGCCGCCGATGTAGCCGGCGACGATCTCATTGATGAGCGAGAGCCCGTAGCCCTTATGGGCGCCGAAGGGGATGAGCGAGACGGCCTCGTTCGGGTCGAGGGTGACCTTGCCGTCCTTGTCCACGGCGGCGTCGGGCGGGAGCATCTTGCCTTCGCGCTTGAGCACCTGGACGCGGCCCATGGCGATGACGGAGGTGGCCCAGTCGATCACGATCGGGAAGCCGAGCTCCTTGGTCGTGGGGAAGCCCCAGGAGTGCGGGTTGGTGCCGAGCGTCGGGAACTTACCCTGGAAGGGGACGACTTCCGCGAGGGTGGCGGTGCAGTTCGTGTAGGCGAGGTAACCGCGCTTGGCGGCTTCCATCACGTAGCCGCCGCCCCAGAGGTAGTGGAAGGCGTTGTCGACGGAGACCGTGCCCACGCCGTATTTATCTGCGAGCTCGATGCAGCGCTCGATGGCGTCGACGGCGACGGCCTGGCCGAGCTTCTGGTGGGCGTCCCAGACTTCCGCGGCCTCGAAGCGCGTGGCCTTCTTGGTGACGGTGGCGTTCGGGGTGCAGCCCGGGACCTTGGCGCCCGAGCCGAAGAGTTCGTCGAGGTGGAGGGCCTTCAACGCGTTGTGCGTGCGGATGCCGTGGTGCGTGGCCATGCTGGCCATCTGGGCGGCCTGCGCGGATTCCTTGGCGCCGAAGCCGCGCTTGACGTAGGCGGCGGTGACGAGCGCCTCGTGGGCGGCGCGGGGGACGACGTGGAAGACTTCGCTCATGGGTAAGGATTCGGGGGGGATTAGACGACCTTCTTCACCGGGACTTCGGGGTTGATCTGGGCGAGCGGCTTCTCGCCGTGCATCGCGCGGATGAGGTTGGTGACCGCGGCGACGGCCTGGCGCTGGACGCTCTCCGCGGTGCGGGAGCCGATGTGCGGCGTGACGACGCAGTTCGGGAGCTTGGTGAGAGGGTGGTCGGCGCGCGGCGGTTCTTCGTCGAGCACGTCGGTGCCGTAGCCGCCGACCTGGCCGGATTTCAGCGCGGCCGCGATATCGTCGGTGTGGACGATCTCGCCGCGGGCGCAGTTCAGGATGAGCACGCCCTTCTTCATCTTGGCGATGTTCTCGGCGCGGATCAGGTCGCGCGTCTCGGGCGTCAGGTTGGTGTGCAGGGAGAGGTAGTCCGCGACGGCGAAGACGTCGTCCATCGTGGCGGCACGCTGCACGTCATACTGGGCGGCGAACTTGTCGTCCCAATAGAGGTCGAAGCCGACGACCTTCATGCCGAAGGCGCGGGCGCGGATGGCGACTTCCTTGCCGATGCGACCCATGCCGATGATGCCGATCGTCTTATCGAGCAGCTCATGGCCCGTCTTGCGCTTCCAGCCGCCGGAGCGGGTGGAGTCGGTGTGGAAGTAGAAGTTCTTCTCCATGGCGAGCAGGAGCAGGAACGTGTGCTCGGCGACGGTCGTATGATTGACGCCGGGCGTGAAGAGCAGGGGGATGCCCTTGGCGGTGAGGGTCTTCACGTCGATCTTGTCGACGCCGATGCCGTATTTCGAGACGACCTTCAGACGAGGGAGCGCCTTCTCGATGACCGCGGCAGTGATCATGTCGTCGCCGCAGATGTAGCCGTCGAACTCGCCCATCAGCGCAAGGGTGTCCGCCTCGTTAAGGGGGCCGCGCGCGGTGACGACTTCCCAGCCCGTTTCAGCGAGCATCTTATGGTGTTCTCCGGGGGTGTCCTGGAAGGAGGTGGTCGTGAGGAGGATGCGAGGCTTCGTCATGGGAATATTCTCTTCAATTACTGGCTTTATGGCGGGGTTCCGTCAACAGGACTTCTGGGGTGGACTTACCCGAAAATCGGCGTTTGTGTTGGCCGATACCCTCTTATGACCGAAGCCTTAGGAAAAATCGGTAACAAGCGCTGGATTATTTGCGCGCTGCTGTTCTTCGCCGCCACGATCAACTATATCGACCGCCAGGTCATCGGCTTGCTGAAGCCGGCCTTGGAAAAGGAATTCGGCTGGGACGAGCGGACCTATGCTGCGATCGTCTTCAGCTTCCAGTTCGCCTACGCCATCGGCATGGTGCTTTCGGGTCGCATCATCGATCGCATCGGCATCAAGAAGGGTTTCATCATCTTCGTCGGTCTCTGGAGTCTGGCGGCCATTGGCCATGGTTTCGCCCACCTGTTGCCGGCCTTCAGCCTTCCTTGGATGCAGATCGACGCCAAGACCGGCTTCGCCTTCGTGACGCTGACCGGTGCGGCCGCTGGCTTCGCCTTGATGCGTTTCCTCCTCGGCCTCGGCGAGGCAGGCAACTTCCCGGCCTCGATCAAGGCCACCGCTGAGTGGTTCCCTAAGAAGGAGCGTGCTCTGGCTACCGGCATCTTCAACTCCGGCACCAACATCGGCGCCCTCGGCGCCCCCCTTATCGTGCCGTGGATCGCGGTGACTTGGGGCTGGCAGTGGGCCTTCATCATCACTGGCGCCATCGGCTTCGTCTGGGTGATCTGGTGGGCGATCTCCTACCATGCTCCGCGCGAACACCCGACGATCACCCAGGCCGAGCTCGCTCACATCGAATCTGACCCGCCTGATGAGCAGGGTAGGGTCAGTTGGCTCAGCCTGCTGAAGTTCCGTCAGACGTGGGCCTTCGCGGTCGGCAAGTTCATGACCGACCCGGTCTGGTGGCTATACCTCTTCTGGATACCCGGCTTCCTGAACAAGCAGCACGGCGTCGACCTCAAGAACATCGGTCTCCCGCTCGTCACGATCTACCTGATCGCGGACGTCGGCAGCATCGGCGGCGGCTGGATCTCTGGCCGTCTGATCAAGGCCGGATGGTCGATCAACGCGGCCCGCAAGACCGCGATGGGCATCTGCGCGGTCAGCGTGATCCCGATCGTCTTCGTCAATGACGTCGGTATGTGGCCGGCGGTCTTCCTCGTGTCCCTCGCCGCGGCCGCTCACCAGGGTTGGTCGGCTAACATCTTCACCCTCGCCTCCGATATGTTCCCTCGCAAGGCCGTGGGTTCCGTGGTCGGTATCGGCGGCATGGCCGGCGCGGTCGGCGGCATGCTGCTCGCCTTTGTGGTCGGCGAAGTCCTGCAACGCACCAACTCCTATGCGATTCTCTGGTTTATCGCGGGTTCGGCTTACCTCATTGGTCTTCTGATCATCCATGTGCTAGTTCCTCGCATGGAGCCCGTTAAGATGGAAGATATCGCCGAAGCCGAGGCCAAGTAACCCTCGCTTTCCCGGTAAAAGAAAAGGGCCCCATGACGGGGCCCTTTTTATTGGCGCGTCGCGCGGTGCTTAGCCAGCGACGACGATGTTCACCAGCTTGCCCGGTACGATGATCTCCTTCACGACGGGCTTTCCGTCGGTGAACTTGATCACGTCGGCGTTGGCCTTGGCGAGGGCGAGCAGGGCGTCCTTGGAGATGTCCTTGGCGACTTTGGCGGTGGCCCGGACCTTGCCGTTGACCTGGAAGATGACTTCGACGGTCGTTTCGACGAGCTTGGAGGCGTCGAGCTTGGGCCAGCCGGCGGCGGTGACGGTCTCCTTGTGGCCGAGGCGGGCCCAGATCTCCTCGCACACGTGCGGGGCGAACGGCGCGGCGAGGCGCACGAAGTCTTCGACGGTCGCACGGCGCAGGGCGGGAGACTTCTCGGCGACGTTCATCAGGATCATCATCTGCGAGATGGCGGTGTTGAACTGCAGGGTCTCGATGTCCTTCTCGACCTTCTGGATGGTGCGGTGGAGTTCGCGGACGAGCTCTTCGGACTCGGCGCCGTCGGCGCTGATCTTCGGGGAGACCTTGCCGGTGTTCTCGTCGACCGCCAGGCGCCAGAGGCGCTTGAGGAAGCGGGTGATGCCGATGATGCCGTCGGAGTTCCAAGGCTTGGAGGCCTCGAGCGGTCCGAGGAACATCAGGTACATGCGCAGGGCGTCGGCGCCGTGGTCCTTGACGATGGCGTCCGGGTTCACGACGTTGCCGCGGCTCTTGGACATCTTCTCGCCGTCCTCGCCCATGATGAGGCCCTGGTGGAAGAGCTTCTTGAAGGGCTCGGCGGTCGGCAGGACGCCGATCTCGTAAAGGAAGCGGTGCCAGAAGCGTGCGTAGAGGAGGTGCAGCACGGCGTGCTCGGCGCCGCCGATGTAGAAGTCGGGGCAGCCCCAGTATTCCAGGTCGGCCTTGGAGGCGAGGGCCTCGGCGTTCTTGGGGTCGATGTAACGCAGGTAATACCAGCAGGAGCCAGCCCACTGGGGCATCGTGTTGGTCTCACGCGAGGCCTTGATCCACTGCGGACCCGGCTGGGGCTGGGACTGGGAGACGGTGGCGCCGGAGGCGACGTCATACCAGACTTCGGTCCACTCGGGCTCCTTCGAGAGCGGCGAGTCTCCGGTCGGGGAAGGCTGGTAGGATTTGACCTGCGGCAGGGTGAGCGGGAGCTGCTTGGAGGTCAGCGGCACGGCGCAGACTTCGACGCCGTTGAGCTGGCAGGTGACGGGCTCCTTCGGGAGGAACTCGCGTACTTCGGAATCAGCCGGGATCTTCGCGTAGTCTTCGCGGGAGACCCAGAGAAGGGGGAAGGGTTCGCCCCAGTAGCGCTGGCGCGAGAAGAGCCAGTCGCGCAGCTTGAAGTTCACGGCGAGCTTGCCCTGGCCCTTGGCGGCGAGGTCGGCGGTGATCTTCTTCTTGGTCTCGGTGGCGGAGAGGCCATCGAAGGGTCCGGAGTTCACCATCGGGCCGTCTTCGGTCCAAGGCTGCTCGTTGACGTCGATCGCTTCCTTGGAGCCGACGACCTGGATGATCGGCAGCTTGAATTCCTTGGCGAATTCCCAGTCGCGTTCGTCGTGCGCCGGCACGGCCATGATCGCGCCGGTGCCGTAGGTGATGAGGACGTAGTCGGCGGTCCACACGGGGATCTTGGCGCCGTTGACGGGGTTGATGGCGTAAGCGCCGGTGAACACGCCGGTCTTCTTCTTGGCCGCGAGGTCGGTGCGCTCGAGGTCGGTCTTGTTGCGGACCGCGGCGACGTAGCTTTCGACGGCCTGCTTCTGGGCGGCCGTGGTGAGCTTGCCGATGAGCGGGTGCTCGGGCGCGATGACCATGTAGGTCGCGCCGAAGAGGGTGTCCGGACGGGTCGTGAAGACCGTCAGGGTGTCGGTATGACCGTCGAGCTTGAAGACGACCTCGGCGCCCTCGGACTTGCCGATCCAGTTCTTCTGGAGGCGCTTGGTCGAATCGGGCCAATCGACGTGGTCGAGCCCTTCGATGAGCTTGTCGGCGTAAGCGGTGATGCGCAGGACCCACTGGCGGATCGGGCGGCGTTCGACGGGGTGGTTGCCGCGGTCGGAGCGCGGGCCTTCCGGGGTATTGAGGACTTCTTCGTTGGCCAGGACGGTGCCGAGGGCAGGGCAGAACCACACCGGCTTTTCGGAGACGTAGGCGAGGCCGTGGCGGAAGAGCTTGAGGAAGATCCACTGCGTCCAGCGGAAGTAGTTCTCGTCGGTGGTGGAGAGCTCGCGGTCCCAGTCGATGGCGAAGCCGAGCATCTGCAGCTGGCGACGGAAGTTGTCGATGTTGCGCTTGGTCTGGACGGCCGGGTGCTCGCCGGTGGCGATGGCGTGCTGCTCGGCGGGCAGGCCGAAGGCGTCCCAGCCCATCGGGTGCAGGACGTTGAAGCCGTTGGCCTTTTTATAACGGGCGAGGATGTCCGACGCGGTATAGCCTTCCGGGTGGCCGATGTGCAGGCCGGCGCCGGAGGGGTAGGGGAACATGTCCAGGACGTAGTACTTCGGCTTGCCGCAGGAGATCGGCTCGGTGCGGAAGGTGGCGCCAGCTTTCCAGACGGCCTGCCACTTCTGTTCGAAGGCGGGGAAATCGTAGCTGCCGGGTTTTGTTTCCGAAGTGTCCATGAATGCGTGCAGATAGGAGGTTCGGGACGGCGCTGGCAAGGTTTTGGAGCGTCCGGTGACCCTATCCCGCTTGCCTAGGCCCATCGGCGGGGGTTATCTGCCGTCATGAACGTGCTCGTAGTGGGCGGTGCCGGCTACATCGGCAGCCATTGCGTCCGGCAGGCCGTGGCCGCCGGGCATGAGGTGGCCGTGCTCGACGATCTTTCCTATGGCCACGCGGAGTCCGTCCCCGCCGGGGTTAAGCTTTATCGCGCGGACATGGGGGATCAGGCCGCCGTCCGCGCCGCTTTGCGCGAGACCAGCGTCGAGGTAGTGATCGATTTCGCGGCTTTCACGAACGTCGGCGAATCCGTCCAGCAGCCTGAGCGTTACCACGAGAACAACGTCGTCCGGACGGAAGGACTGCTTCAGGCGATGCTCGCGGAGGGCGTGAAGAAACTCGTCTTCTCGAGCACCTGCGCGACCTACGGCGTCCCGGAAAAGATGCCGATGTCCGAGGACCTGCCGCAACAGCCCATCAACCCGTATGGCGCCACCAAGCTGGCGGTCGAAAGGCGTCTGCGCGAACTCGCTGCCTCGCACGGCCTGAGCTTCGCCGCCTTCCGTTACTTCAACGCCGCCGGGGCTTCGGCCGACGGTTCCATCGGCGAAGACCATTCGCCGGAGACGCACCTGATCCCGCTGGCCATCGCCGCCGCCCTCGGACGCCGTCCACCGCTCAAGGTCTTCGGCGCCGATTATCCGACGCCTGACGGCACCTGTCTCCGGGATTACGTACATGTCGACGACCTCTCCCGCGCCCATCTCGACGTACTGCCGAAACTGATCCAGCCTGGACAGGCCCTCTTTTATAATCTCGGCACGGGCACGCCGTATTCCGTCAAGGACGTCATCGCCAGCGTGGGCCGCATCCTCGGCCGGACCGTCCCTCATGAGCTGGCCGACCGCCGCGAGGGCGATCCGCCCGCGCTTTACGCCGATGCTGCCAAGGTCCGCCGGGAGCTCGGCTGGGTTCCGCGTTACGACACGCTCGACAGCATCGTGCTGACGGCATGCAATTGGCACCTCGCCCGACCCAAGGGCTTCGCCTCCTGATCCGATGTCCGAGCAACTCCACCCGCACTGGCGCATCCAGTATATCCGCACCCGCAAGGAGCCGGGCGCCGGCAGTCCGTTCGCGGCCTTGCTCGCGGCCAATGACGATGAGGCCAACCTGATCCTGCATCGCGGCGCGCATTGCTTCGTCATCCTCAACAACTCTCCTTACAACCCCGGTCACCTCATGGTGCTGCCGAACCGCGAGGTCGGCGAACTCGCTGACCTGACCGCCGAAGAGCGCGCCGAGATGATGGACCTGCTCGTCCGTTGCCAGGCGGTGCTCCAGAAGGTGATGAGCCCCGCGGGCTTCAACATGGGGCTCAACCTCGGCAAGGCCGCGGGGGCGGGCATCCCGACGCACCTGCATTTCCACGTCGTGCCGCGCTGGGACGGCGACCACAACTTCATGCCGGTCATCGGCGACACGCGCGTCCTGCCGCAGGCCCTCGCCGAGCTCTGGGCGCGCCTCAAGCCCGTCTTCGCCGCCGCATGAGCCGCGTCGTCGACATCTCCGTCCGCCACGCGAGGACTAAGGTCTCCGCGGTGTCCGTGCAGCGCGTCGTCTACGCTTTGGACAAACTGAAGGGCTATCGTTGCCCGGAAGGTTCGCTCTCCATCGCCTTCCTTGGCGACAAGGAGACCGCGAAGCTGCACGACGAATTCCTCGGCGATCCGACCGTGACCGACGTCATCACGTTCGTCGGCGAAGAGCATCCGGGCGAGCCGTTCGCCGGCGAGATCTGCGTGAATATCGACCAGGCCCGCCGCGCCGCCAAGGAGCACGGCGTCACGCTGGCCACGGAGCTCCGCCTCTACGTCGCCCATGGCTGGTTGCATCTTTCCGGCCTGCGCGACGGCAATCGCAAGGAGTCCGCGGCGATGCGCGTCGGCGAGGCCGTGGCGGTCTCGCATCTCGACAAGCTCGGCGCTAAGCTCCGGGTCCGCGATTAACGGACTCGCCCTCGGCTCCGTCCGCGTCCAATTTCGCCGGAGATGAAGCGCACCGTCATCATTCACTCCGGCGGAATGGACTCCACCGTCCTCCTGGCCCATCTCGTGGCCGAGGGCAGGGAAGTGCATGCGCTCTCCGTCGACTACGGTCAGCGCCACCGCCGCGAACTCGTCGCCGCCGCCGAGATCTGCGCCCACTATAAGGTCCCGCATCGTATCGCCGACCTCCGCGGGCTGACTCCGCTCTTTGGGGCCAACGCTCTGACGGATTCCCATATCGACGTCCCCGAAGGTCACTACGAGGAGGCCAGCATGAAGGCCACCGTCGTGCCGAACCGCAACATGCTCCTCATCGCGACCGCCGCCGCTTGGGCGATGTCGCTCAAGGCTTCTTCCGTCGCTTACGGCGCGCACGGCGGCGACCACGCCATCTACCCGGATTGTCGCCCGGCCTTCGCCGATGCTCTGGATAAGGCCATCCGCCTTGCCGACTGGCATGAGGTCTCCCTCGAACGTCCTTTCGTCGGCATGGACAAGACCGCCATCGTCCGACGTGGGGTCGAACTCGGCGTTCCCTTCGCGCTGACCTGGTCCTGTTACGTCGGCGGCGACAAGCACTGCGGCAAGTGCGGCACCTGCGTGGAGCGCAAGGAGGCCTTTGTCCGCGCAGGCGTGGCGGATCCGACTGCCTACGCCGGGTAGTCTTATTCTCCTGATTAGCAGGCGTAAGACCCGATGCCCGGGCGGTTAATTGATTTGAGCCCTGTCGTCCGCGGGTGCTTATTCATTGGCGTGTCCCGACGTTTCCAACGGCCGATCGCTTGGCTCGCCCTCGTGGCGTGGCTGGCCGCGTCCGGTCTGTCGTGGGACCTCCTGCAGGTCGTCGCCTGGACGAAGATGTCGGTCGAGAACGTCGCGCAACGCTCCATCGGGGCCGCCGTGACGAAGGCGCTGGCCGATGCTCCCTGCGCGATGTGTAAGGTCGCCCAGGACGGTCGTAAGCAGAGCGAGCAGCAGCCTCTGGCCAAGGAAGACGCCGTGAAGGCGAAGGCCAAGGCGGACAGCTCCGTCGACGTCCTCGCGGTCATCGGAGCGCATGATTTTCAAGGTCGGGAGCATGCCCGGCCGACGGATGAAGTCGGGATGAGCCGCGCCAGCGAGGTGCCGGTCCCGCCGCCCCGCGTGCGCGGCTGATCACCGTTGCCGGTCGCGGTTAGTTCGGCCGGCGCGTGGCTTCATCCCTCCACCCAAGTCGCACCTCTCGGTGCGCATCTTCGCCTGCGCGGACCGCCACACCCGGGCCGGCGATAAAATCAAAAAATCATATTCTTCATGAAACCTTCGTTCCTCTCCGCCCGCTCGTCCCGCGTGGCGCTCTTCTCCCTCCTGGCCCTCGGCGCCTACACCGAAGCCCAGGCCTGCCCGTGCGGCTGCGTCCGGGTCCCGGTCGACAACCTCCTCGACCGCCCTGCCGCCGCCACCAGCCCGTTCACGTTCGACGTCCGTTACGACAACGTCGACCAGAACCGCCGAAACAACGACGCCCACGCGCACTTCTACGCGGTGCACCGCAACATCACCAGCACGCTCGAGACCAGCTTCGGCGGTCAGATCTGGTCGCTGGCGATCCCGCGCGTCGACCGGACGATTCGTTCCAACATCACGCCGACCGTCCTCAACCCTAATCCGGCGAACACCAGTCAGGACGTGAGCGGCCTCGGTGACATCGCCGTCTCGACCCGTTTCAAGTGGTCGGACTACACCGTCATCGCGGGTGTCAAGCTCCCGACCGGAGAGGATGACCTCACGCTGAACGTCTCGCGTCGCTACCTGCAGCCGGGCACCGGTTCGACCGACCTGATGCTTGCGATCCGTCGCGAATATGCGGCTGACGCGGATCATCCCTGGTTCTTCTGGCAGGTCGGCGCGCAGGGCGCGGTGGCCCACGACCCTAACTTCCGTCCGGGCACCACGCTGACCGGGACGGCCGGGGTGCGTTACGGCTGGACCGAGGCGCTGAACTTCTCGCTGCAGACGACGGCCATCCGTCAGTTCCGGGATAAGAACACCATGAACGCCGCGGGTTTTACCGCCTACGCTGAAGACCTCGAGAGCGCCGCGTTCTCGACGCACCTGGCCGCCGGACTCTCTTATCGTCTCGGCGCCAAGACGAACGCCTACCTGTTCTATAGCACCCCGCTGAAGACCAATAACCTGGCGACCCGCCTGAATGGCACCGAGGTCAATCCGGTCCACTCGAGCGAGATTTGGTCGCTGGGTCTGTCGCACTCGTTCTAAGCCAGGTCCGCTTCATCGCCTTCCGAGGCCTGCCGTATGAGGATGCGGCAGGCCTCTTTTTTGGGTCTTTCCGCGGCGCCGCCGACCGCATCTTCCTTGCGACCCGGCCCTCGGCCCTCCTATCTGCAGGCTGTCCCATGTTCACCTGCAGCAAGACTTACCGAGACATCCCGTTCGCCCACCGGCAGCATCGGCATGACGGGCATTGCTCCTTCCTGCACGGTCACAACTGGGCCATCGAGATCGAGTTCGGCTGCGAGCGTCTCGATGAACGTGGTTTCGTCGTCGATTTCGGCGGCCTGGGTTTCCTGAAGACCTGGATCGCGGATCATCTCGATCATGCCTGCCTGTTCGCCAAGACGGACCCCGTCCGCGAGAAGCTTCTGCAGGATTACCCGAAGTTGTTCCGTCCGCTCGTCATCGATTCCGTCTCCACCGAAGGTATCGCGCAGTTCCTCTTCGAGACCTTTGATCCGATGGTGCGCAAGGAGACCGGCGGTCGCGCCTGGGTCCGGCAGATCATCCTGCACGAGGACACCAAGAACAAGGCGAGCTACCAGCCGAAGGCCTGACCATGGCCGACCTTTACCCCGTCAATGAGACGTTCCTCAGTTGGCAGGGGGAAGGGGTGCATCTCGGCCGCAAGGCCTTCTTCATCCGCCTCCAAGGTTGCCCGGTGAAGTGCGCCTGGTGTGATTCGGCTTCCACCTGGCATCCTCAGTTCGTCCCGAAGCAGGTCCGTAAGGCCTCCCCGGCCGAGTTGGCCGAAGAGGCCGCCGCCGCCCGCCCTGAGTTCGTCGTCCTGACCGGCGGCGAGCCTTGCATCCATGACCTCGGCCCTCTGTTGGCCGCCATGGCCTCAGTCGGACTCAAGGTCCACCTCGAGACCTGCGGGGCCTACGCCCTCGCCCCGGGCTTCGCCTGGGTGACCGTGAGCCCGAAATGGGCCAAATTGCCTTTGGCCGAGTCCTTGGCCCGCGCGGATGAGGTCAAACTCATCGTCGAAGCCCCGGATAGCATCACCCGCTGGACCGAGGCCGTCGGCGGCAAGTGGCTCAGCCCCAACGTCTGGCTGCACCCCGAGTGGTCTCGCCGGGCCGATCCGGCCGTCTTGCGCACGATCACCGAGCAGGTGAAGCAGGGTGGGGCGCCTTACCGGGCGGGCTGGCAGGTCCATAAGCCTTATGCGGCCGATGCTTTGGACCCCCGCGCCCGTCCTCCGGCCCCTTTGGGCGGCGACGTCGGCAAGGGTTTCTGAGGGGCCGCGCCTGTCCGCCGGCCGCGGGTCGGGGCCCGTGGTCGATACTATCTTCGGATGGGAACTTTTTTTGCTTCACACGGGGGCGGAACCCTCATTCAAAACGACCTCATGAACCGACCTGCCGTGCTCGCTCTTGAAGATGGAACCATTCTTCGGGGCAGGGCGTTCGGAGCTTCGGCCACCCTCTGCGGCGAAGTCGTGTTCAATACGAGCATGACCGGCTACCAGGAGATCCTCACGGACCCCTCCTACTTCGGCCAGATCGTCACCATGACGACCCCGCAGATCGGCAACTATGGCGTCAACGAAGACGACTTCGAATCCGCGCGTCCGCATGTCGCCGGTTTCGTCGTCCGCGACCTTTCGCCCATCGTCTCCAACTGGCGCGCGACCACCGACCTGGGTAGCTGGCTCGCGAAGTATGGCATTCCCGGCATCGAGGGCGTCGACACCCGCTCGCTCACCAAGAAGCTGCGCTCCGCCGGCGTCATGAAGGCCTGTCTCTCCACCGAAGGCATCACCGACGAAGAAGCCCTCAAGCGCGCCCGCGCCTGGACCGGCACCGTCGGCGCCGACTTCGTCAAGGACGTCACCTGCAAGGCTCCGTATCACTTCAACGCCAAGGCCGGCGATTGCGAGGCCTTCACCGTTCCGGGCACGCACCTCAATAAGCCTAAGGGCCGCGCGACCAAGTATCGTATCGCGGCCTATGACTTCGGCGCCAAGACCTCCATCTTCCGCCGCCTCGTCGCTTCCGGCTTCGACGTCCACGTGTTCCCAGCCCGCACCCCGGCTGCTGAGATCCGCGCGTTCAATCCCGACGGCGTCTTCCTGTCCAACGGCCCTGGCGACCCTGCCGCCCTGAAGTATGCCCACGAAGCCGTCGCCGACCTCATCAAGACCTACCCGGTCTTCGGCATCTGCCTCGGTCATCAGATCATCACGCACGCCATCGGCGCCTCGACCTACAAGTTGAAGTTCGGCCATCGCGGCGGCAACCAGCCCGTCAAGAACACCGAAGAGGACCGCGTGTCCATCACCGCCCAGAACCACGGTTTCGCCTCCAAGCGCGAAGACCTGGAGCGCTGCGGCGCGGTCGTCACCGAGGTCAATCTCAACGACGACACCGTGTCCGGTCTGCGCCTCAAGGATAAGCCCGTCTTCTCCGTCCAGTATCACCCGGAAGCCGGCCCTGGTCCGAACGACGCCGACGTGCTGTTCGACCGTTTCTACGACTTGATCGCCAAGAGCAAGGCGGGCAAGTAAGCCGCTTCGTCATGGCTGCCCGACTCCTCGCAGCCTTGGGCTTAGCTCTCTTCCTCGGTGGGTGCGCCCTGCTGCCGCCGACGGCTGAAGACCGCGTCGTCGAACTGATCGAGGATGCCGCCGCCGGGCGGAGTATCGCCGGTCGTTACCATAACCTCGACCCCGTGGATGAGGCCAGCACGGCCCAGTTCATCTACGTCGAGGAGTGGTTGGACGTGAACGGGGAGGCGGTCCTGGAAGTCCTTCCCGGTCCCGTGCCGGCGGAGGGCGCCTTCCGCTTCACGCGTTCGGTCGATGGCCGCACGACTTATCTCATCAGCTACGGCTGGCCCGGTCCGCAGGTGCGTTCGCGGGTGCTCCGGCCGGTGCCCGGTTCGACCATCACCTTGCTCGGCTGGTCGGATCTCCTGCCGTGGGAGCAACTCGGCGGCGTCTGCGTGATCACGACGCCGCGCGAGATGGCCGACGAAGAGAATCACCCTTGCAAACAGGCGTTCGTCTTCAAGGTCACCGCGCCGAAGTGACCGCTCAGAGCTCGACCTGCATGCCGAGCTCGACCACGCGGCCGGGCGGCAAGTTGAAGTAAGCCGTCGCGGACAAGGAGTTGCGGTTGAGCACTTCGAAGAGCTTTTCCTGGACGGCGTTGAGCGAGAAGCCGGACGTCGCGCGGACGATGGTCTCGCGGCTCAGGAAGTAGGTGGTCTCCATCTGATTAGGCGTGATGCCCATCTCCTTGTAAGCGGCCTCGAGGACCGGGAAGACATCCTGCTTCTCGCGGAAGCCGAAGCGTCCGGTCACGCTGAGCACGGAGGGGAACTCCTCGTGGCTGTCGACCTTGCAGAATTTCGGCCCGCGGGTCTGGAAGCTCACGCGTTCGGCATCCGGCACGATGGCCCGGTCTTCGTCGACCTTGAGGGTCACGACGATGATATGGTCATGCAGGGCGCGGTTGTGCTTGAGATTGTGGGCGAGGGCCATCGGCACGGACTTGGTCGAGCCGGCCAAATAGACCGCGGTGCCCTTCACGCGGGCGAGCTTGCCCGCCACGAAACGGTCTTCGACGCTGTCCAGGAAGTTCTCGAAGTCGCCGGCGGCCTCGCCTTCGGTCATCTTCTTCTTCATGGCGATGCGACCCTTGTTCCAGACGGCCATCAGGTAATAGACCACGACGCCGATGAGCAGCGGCAGCCAGCCGTTGGGCAGCACCTTGTGCGCGTTACCCAGCACGAAGAGCACCTCGAGCAGGATGAACGGGGTGAGCAGGGCGTAGGCGCCGGCGGAGGGGATCCGGAGTTTGTGGCGCAGGTATTGGCCGAAGAGGATCGTCGTCACCAGCATCGTCAGGCTGACCGCGATACCGTAGGCGCTGGCGAGATTTTCGGACGTCTCGTAATGCAGTACCAGATAGATGGAGCCGATCATGAGCAGCCAGTTAATGACCGGCACGTAGACCTGGCCCGCTTCCTGGTCAGAAGTGTAATTGATGCGCATGCGCGGCAGGTAGTTCAGCTGGATCGCCTGCATGGTGATCGAGAAAGCGCCGGCGATGAGCGCCTGCGAGGCGATGATGGCGGCGAGGGTGGCGATGACGACCAACGGGATCTGGGCCCAGCCGGGCGCCATGTTGAAGAAGGGATTGAAGCCTGGCACGAGAAGCTCGGTCGGGTGGGCGAGGGCCCAGGCGCCTTGGCCGAGGTAGTTCAGGATGAGGGCAGGGAAGACGATGAAGCACCAGGCGGCGCGGATGGGCTTCTGGCCGAAGTGGCCCATGTCGGCATACAGGGCTTCGGCCCCGGTGACGGAAAGGAAGACCGCGCCGAGGATCAGGATGCCCAGTCCGGGGTGGCTGGTCAGCAGGTGCAGCCCTTCGAGGGGGTTGAAGGCCCACATAATCTGCCCAAGCACCGCATGATGCATGGCGAGGGAGAGTGCGCCCAATCCGCCGATGACGGCGAACCAGACCATCGTAATCGGTCCGAAATACATGCCGACCCGGCCGGTCCCGATCTTCTGGAGCCAGAAGATGCCGACGAGGATGAGCACGGCGGCGGATGGGATGAAGTATTTGAGGAAGCCGGCCGAGAGCGGGCCATGGAGGCGTTCGTTGGCCTCCTTGACGCCTTCCAGGGCGGAGACGACCGAGATGGCGGGGGTGATGACCCCGTCGCCGTAGAGCAGGGCGGCGCCGAAGACGCCGAGCAGCACGAGCACGCTGCGGTGCTTCCGTTTGTTCTTCTCCTTGTCTTTGGATGAAGCCAGCGAGACCAGCGTCATGATCCCGCCTTCACCGTCCTCGTTGGCTTCCATGACCAAGAGCACATATTTCACCATCACCACGAAGATCAGGGACCAGATGATCAGGGAGAGGATCGGGACGACCTGGGTGGCCCCGAGGATGTTGTTTTCGGCATCCCTGACCCGTAGGCATTCCTTGAACGCGTAAAGGGGGCTCGTCCCGATGTCACCGAACACGACCCCGAGGGCCGCGATGGTGGCCGCCATGGTCAGCGGTTTTACGGGGGAGGAGCCTTGGGTCGGCTCCGGGTCGGACGTGCTCATGTAGAGTTATTCACAGTGACAGCTCCTAGGGGTTAATCAAAGGCAATCGGGGATGCCGGGGCTTGCCTTTTTGTCCCATAATCGCATCTCCAGACCTTAAACCCACCCCTTTCCAAACAATACGAACAATGAATATCATCCAAACTGTTATCAATCAAGGGCTTGCACAGGTACCTTCTGCCGCCGGTGCGTCCCAAGCCGAGCAAGGTGGCGGCTGGACCATCCTGGTCATGTACGCGCTGCTTTTCGTGGGCATGTACTTCCTGCTCTTCGCTCCCCAGCGCAAGCGACAGAAGGAGCTCGAAAAGCTCCAGTCTGAGCTGTCGGTGGGCGACAAGGTGCTCGCCGCCGGTGGTATCTACGGGCGCGTCGTCTCCATCAAGGATGACCGTATCACCCTCGAACTCGATTCCGGCCGTCTCGTCGTCCACAAGTCCGCCATCATGGGCAAGGACGTCGACGCCGTCGTCCAGGCCTGAGGTCATCCACCCCTAAGCCTACCCTGATACTATGACGTCCAGGACCTGGTTCTGGAAGATCGCGGTCTCGCTCGCTGCCTTGGCTGTCGCCTGGTACGAGTTCCACCCGATCGCTCCGACCCCTCTCGAGCAGTTCGTGCCCACGCAGGTCATCGCGCAGAAGCCCGCCTTCGACAAACTCCACGCCGAGGCCCTTGAACGCGTCAAGCGCCACAAGGACGCCGCCGTCGCCGCCGACCAGAAGTCGGTCTCCTACTTCCAGGCTCTGCGTGACATCGGCGAAGGCCGTGGTCGCGCCGCCGCGGTCGACCTCCGTCCGTTCTTCTTCACCGAAGCCCAGATCGTCAGTGAGCCCGACCAGGCCAAGCGCAACGGCATCGTGCTGAAGCAGCTCCTCGTCGGCTCCCAGGGCCGCCTCAAGCTCGGCCTCGACTTGCAGGGCGGGGTATCCTTCACCCTCAAGGTCGACCCGACCGGCGCCGAATCCGGCGAGAAGGGTGACAGTGACAAGTCCGGCGTCTCCCGCTCGGACATGGTCAATCAGGCCCTCCAGGTCATGGAGCAGCGCGTCAATCAGTTCGGCGTCGCCGAGCCCGTGCTCCGTCCCGTGGGCGACCTCTCGCTCGAGATCCAGCTGCCTGGTGAGGACGCCGCCAATAACCCGGACGTCATCGATTCGCTGAAGAAGCCCGCCAAGCTCGAGTTTCGCCAGGTGCACCGGACGGAACGGCCCGCCGAGACCGAGCGCGAGCACTCCCTCCGCTCGATGCCCGTCGACCCGATGCTCGGCGCCGCCTCGGCCATCTCGACCTACGAGGTGCTGACCATTCGCGACACCGATAACAAGACCGGCGAGGTCCGCGTCACGCGCTATTACGTCCGCAAGACCGCCGATGCCACGGGTAAGATCATCAAGGCCGCCTCGGGTCGCTCCGATGACGGCATCTCCTTCTACGTGGACATGAAGTTCACCGACGAAGGCTCCAAGAAGTTCGGTGACCTCACGGCCAAGATCGCCGAAGGCAACGCCCGCTCCGTCGGCCAGCTCGCCATCGTCCTCGACGGCAAGCTGCAGTCCGCCCCGACCGTCCGGGACGCCATCCGTGGCGGCGGCGCGACCATCACCGGTTCGTTCTCCCGCGAAGAGGCGGTCGAGCTCGCCAACGTGCTGAACAACCCGCTCGAGTTCCCCCTGATCATCCAGGACGTGACCTCGGTCGGTCCTTCGCTCGCCAAGGATGCCCAGGGCAAGTCCGTCGTGGCCTCCTTGGTCGCCATCGGCCTGGTCGTGTTCTTCATGGTCGGCTTCTACGTCTGGGGCGGCTTCATCGCCATCCTGGGCATGATTCTCAACTTGCTGATGATCCTCGGCGCCATGGCCTACTTCGGCGCGACCATCACGCTGCCCGGCGTCGCCGCGCTCGTGCTCACCCTCGGCATGGCCGTCGACGCGAACATCCTCATCTTCGAGCGCGTGCGCGAAGAGGCCGCCCTCGGCAAGGACCGCTCCGTCGCCCTCCGCGAAGGTTACGCTCGCGCGACCTGGACGATCATCGACGCCAACCTCACGACCCTCCTCACGGCCTTGATCCTCGTGTTCATGGGCTCCGGTCCGATCCGTGGTTTCGGCATCACCCTGACCATTGGTATCTTCACGACCGTGTTCACGTCCCTCGTGACCTGCCGCGGCCTGCAGGAACTCGCCTTGTCCCGTGGCGTGATGACGCGCGTCTTCGGCCTGCCGGTCTTCCGTCCGACGCTGGATATCCCGTTCCTCAAGTTCGCCCGCCTGGCCTTCATCGCCTCCTGGCTGATCATCGCGCTCGGCCTGGCCCAGCTCGCCATCAAGGGCAAGGAGGCCTTCGGCAAGGACTTCCGCGGCGGCGAATCCACCCTCGTCGCGCTGGCTCCCGGCGCGGCCGTCGATACCGGCAAGATCGCCGCGCTGGCCGCTTCCATCGGCCTGGCGGACACAACCGTCACCGTCCAGACTCCGGTCGGCGGCGGCGAACCGACCCTCCGCATCGAGACCGAACTCACCAAGGATAAGTCCAAGGGCGAGTTCGCTAACGTCGCGGCCATCGTCAGCGCCATCAAGGCGAAGACCCCGGAGATCCTCAAGGACCGCTCCGCTTCGGTCGACAAGCTGATGCTCTCCAAGGAAGCCATCGGCGGTTCCGTCAGCTCGGAGCTGCGCTCCAACGCCGTCTGGTCCGTCATCCTGGCGCTCCTGGGCATCGGGCTCTACGTATCCCTGCGATTCGAGGCCGGCTTCGGCGTCGCCGCCATGGTCGCCACGCTGCACGACGTGCTGCTCACGATCGCGCTCTTCGTGGCCTTCGGCGGACAGTTCAACGCGACGCTCATCGCGGCGATCCTGCTGATCATCGGTTACTCCATCAACGACACCATCGTCGTCTTCGACCGTATCCGCGAGGAACTCCAGGCCAATCCCGGCCGCGAGCTCCGCGACGTGATCCACTTCGCCATCAACCGCACGCTTTCCCGTACGACGCTCACCGCGGCCACGGTCTTCCTCTGCGCCGTCGCCCTCTGGGCCTTCGGCGCCGGCGACGTCCGCCTCTACGGCGAGATCTTCATCTACGGCGTCCTGACCGGAACCTTCTCCTCGATCTTCATCGCGAGCCCCGTCTTCTTCTGGTGGCACAAGGGCGATCGTAAGGGCGTAGACGCCGCGGAACTCCCGCGCACCTACTCCTGGGAGGCGGGCTCCGATAAGGACGCCTAAGGCGCCCCACTCCTATGGCCGCCTGGTCTCACCGGGCCGCGGACGCCGGGCTTGCCCGTCGCATCGCGGCTTCGCTGGGGGTTAGCGAACCCCTGGCCGCCGTCCTCGCCCGTTCCTTCTCGGACGAGGCGGAGGCGGAGCGTCATCTCCGCCCGCAGCTCGCCCACGTCTCTGATCCGTTCGCGGTCGGTGGCCTCCGCGAAGCCGCCGAACGTCTCGTCGCCGCCGCCGCCAAGGGCGAGCGGATCGCCATCCTCGGCGACTACGACGTCGACGGGGTCTCGAGCACCGCGATGCTCGTCCACTTCCTTCGTCGCCTCGGCGCCCAGCCGGAGTATTTCGTCCCGCGCCGCCTGGAGGAGGGCTACGGTCTGTCGATGGCCGCGCTCGACCGCGTGCTCGCCGAAGCCAGACCGCAGCTGTTCGTCGCGCTCGATTGCGGCACCAACTCCAAGCCTGAGGTCGAACGCCTCCGGGCCGAAGGCGTCGACGTCATCGTGGTCGACCATCACGTCGCCAAGGAGTCCCGCGTCACCTGCATCCTCGTCAACCCGCGCGTCAACGACGCCGAGGACGCTCCGTGGCAGACGCTCTGTACCGCCGGACTGGTCTTTAAGCTGGTCCATGGCGTCCTGAAGGTCCTGCGCCTCGCCGGCGACGAACGCGGCACTTCGATCGCGGTGAAGGACTACCTCGACCTGGCCGCCCTCGGCACCATCGCCGACCTGGTCCCGCTGCGCACCGAGAACCGCATCCTCGCCGCCCACGGACTCAAGGCCCTCGGCGAAGCTCGCCGTCAGGGCCTGCGCGCCCTCATCGCCGTCAGCGGCATGGAGCCCGGCGGCGTGCTCTCCTCGGTCGATGTCTCGTATCGTATCGGACCCCGCATCAACGCGAGCGGCCGTCTGGCCGATGCGTCGCTGCCGTTGCGTCTCCTGCTTTCGGATGATCCGGATGATTGCCTCCGCGATGCCGCGCAGCTCGACGCCATCAATCGTGAACGCCAGGAGATCGACAAGAAGGTCACCGAAGAAGCCATGGCCCAGGCCAAGGCGATGGGCGACCTCGCCGGTTACGTCGTTCATGGAGATTGGCACCCGGGAGTCGTGGGCATCGCCGCGGGCAAGATCTGCCGCGCGCTGGACCGTCCGGTCATCGTCCTCGGCAAGGAAGGGGAGAGCGCCAAGGGTTCTGGCCGCAGCGTGCCGGGCACCAATCTGGTCGAGGCCCTCGGCGCCTGCGCTGAGCTGCTTAAGACCTACGGCGGACATCCCATGGCCGTCGGCGTCTCGTTGGACGTCTCCTCGGTCGAAGCCTTCCGCGCCCGCTTCAACGAAGCCATCCAGGCCCAGCGCCTGGCGGGCGCCGTGCAGGCGGACGGTCGCGACATCGACATCGCGCACTGGATCCGACCCGCGGACGTCACCGATCAGCTGCTCGACGACCTCGATCTGCTGCAGCCTTACGGTGAAGGGAACGCCGAGCCCGTCTTCGGCTTCAAGGGCTTCGTCTTTGACCGTCCTCCGTCGCCTTTCGGCGAGGGTAATTTCCGGCACCAGGTCCCGCTCAGCGGCGGCCGTCGTCTGAACTTCGTGGCCTGGCGCATGGCCGACCGGATCCCCGAGCTGGGCAAGCCCGTGGAGATGGCCGTCAAGCTTCAGTGGAACCGCTGGCAAGGTCGCCGGACCCCGCAGGCCGAGATCCTCGACTGGCGCTACGGCTCGTAAATCAAGGACCCTGCCGCGGGGCTCTTTCGGTGATGCCTTTGACCGTCAATCCGTCGCCTTCGGGCAGGAGGAGGTAGGTCGTGCGTGCGTCCGTCTCGGGACGGGCACGAACGGTGCGCAGCACCCGGCCTTTGTTCGCCGGGTCACGGATCTCGATGCCGACGTAACCATGTTGGTCACGTTTGGGAGTGAACTGCGTGGGTTGCTTGGGTGGGGCGATGACCGTGCCTGACAGCGAGAACAGCTGCAGAGGAGCCGTCCCGAGATTGAGGAAGCGAAGCGTCCCGTAAGGATGTGACTGAACGGGGTCTTTGATCTTCAGGATGCGTTGTCCTTTGCCGTCGGCAGAAAACAGCAGGATGAGCGAGTCGCCCTCGGCGGCCATCACGGAACCTAGTTTAGGCAGGCCTTTTGTGGTCGCGATGGGCTTCTCAGAGGCCTTCTCTGCCGGCTTTTTTTCCTCGGGACGGACGGGGTTGATTCGGTCGATGCGCGTTTGGAGTTCCGCGGCCTTCTTGCGCGCATCCTGGGCCGCCTCGACGGCAGGGGCGGCCAAGGCTAGGATCAAGTCGGCCTCCCGGCGGGCGGCGTCTCCGGCTGGACCTTCCGGAGCATTGGCCACGGCTGCGGCGGCCGCCTGCTGCGCCTGAAGGTAGATTCCTTCCTGCCGTCTGGCTTCCTCGATGTTCGCCCGCATCTGCTCGCGCAGCGGCGAACGTTCGTCGGTATCGGCGGGAGCGACGATGTTCTGGAAGAAATCGATCCGCGCCGGACCACGATAGGTTTCCGGCGGACTCAGGAAGTCGGAGGGAATGAGGAAGCGCACGACCTTTCCGCCGTTCACGTATGCCGCCTGCTCGATGGGTTCTCCGAGCGAGAGCGCGCGGAAACGGAGGTTTACCTCCTTGGGGTCGTTTTCGGCGCCCAACAGCAGGGAGGCTGAGCTCAGCAGGATGAAGATGGCTCTCATAGCTGTCCGGGTCGGAGGGTGCGGACGGAGATGGCCCGGAAACGTCGACCCAGGAGATGATTCATCGATGACAACGCAGGATTGGGTCGGGATACGTCGGTCGGATGGGTCAACGGAGTCTCCGGCGCCTGACTGTTTTCGCAGAATTCCGGCAACCTCTGGACGACCGCCTCCATCCAGACTCCTGCCTGGGCTCCGCCTTCTTCCGCCTCTCCGTAGACGCGGATGACGAAAGTATCGGACCGGGTCGTCAAAGCCGGCCCGATGGCGGCGAGGATGTCGGATTGCAGCATGCTTCCTGAAGATCCTTCGGTCATCCGGGTGCGGCTGACCGAGTGGCTGCGGGGATCTCCGGCTCTGAGGCTGGTCCGCAGGGCGGTGTCGAACCACGGAGTCTGTCCGGGGCCTTGATGAGGAGCCTGTTGCGTCTCGCTGGAGAGGCTTGCGACAGGCCCGCTCCGGCTGACGAGTTCGGCTCCGTCGGTGTCCGCCCGGTAGATGGCGTTCTGCAGGCAGCCGGCATGGGCGGCATAGTCCGAATTGCCGCAGGTGGAGCGATTCACGAACTGGGCCAAGCCTGCGAAGGGTACGGGCACGGTGGCGATCGAGGTGGCGTTGGCTCCCCGTAAGGTCGGAAGGGAGTGCGCCAAGGCCAGATTGATGCGGCCTTCTTGGTTGCGGTGCAGATTGGTGCACCGGCTGCGGATCTCATCGACGATCGACTTGGCGAGCAGTCTGATCTGCGCGTCGTCCAGGGTGGTGAGGCCTCCCCAGGCTTCGTTGGTTCCGAAGCTGGCACGGTATCCCGGGGCGGCTCCGTCGATCCGATTGGCCCGTGGATATCGGGCGTTGCTGGTCTGCGAAGGCGCGTCGGCCGCGGCTGTTCCGCTCGGGATTCCTTTGGTCGCGCCGAGGAGCGCGGCCCAGGCGTCGACGGATACGCTGTTCACGTTGAAGGCTCCGTCGTTCATCACCGCCGCCGCCATGGTGCGATGTGAGGACAGCTGCCGACGCGCGGTAACCTGGGGCTGGCTCTCGAGCAGCGTGACGCGAGGGTTGGCCAGGCGTCCGTTGCCGGCGGCGAAAGCGTCCAGCACGGCCGTCATGCTCCGGACTTCGCTTCCCCGCACCCACTCAGGACCCGCTCCGGAGAGGAAGTAGCGGTCGAAGAGGGCTTGGTTGATCATGAATGACCGGTCGACGTCGGTGCAGTTCTGCGCCGCCCGGTAGGCCCAGGCGTCGGCTCGGAAGATGTAGGGTGAAGCGAAGCTGTTACCGATGGCCAGCAAGGGGTCTTGGTCGCGGAGATGGATGTTCGCATGGGTGTATTCCGCGAGCGAGAGGGGCGGGGACAAGGGGGCTTCGGTGAAGACGGCATGAGTCCGACCGGAAGAGCTCTGGCTCATGCCGCCGAAGGTTAATCCGCCGGTCAGGTCCGTCTCCAGCACCTCGGTCCAATCATTCACGCCGCGGATGGTCATGCGGAAGCTGTTGGAAGTCGTGGCATGGCCCGCCGGCATGGATCCGGGTCCCCAGCCTGTCGCCTCGGGACGCGTCAGAGTGGCCATGGGATTGGAACGGGTGAACACCGGGAACGGCCGCGGATCCTGCGCCCAGCGCATGCCGTAGTCCATGACGGCCAGCACGGTGGGAGGCTGACCCGGGGCGGGGAGCACGGCGGAGGGCGGGATAAGTTTCGGGGTGACCTGACCGCTGCGTTCCGGCGCCAGGCTGTTGGAGAGGAGCTCGGTGACTTCGCTCGAAGCGTTGTAGAGGGCCGCGTCGCTGGAGTTGTTCAACTCGTCGAGCCGGTCGCCCGGCCAGCATGACATCATGTGACGGACGTAGAATGGTCCTTGGCTCCGCAGTCCGATGCTCAAGGTGTCCGTAGCATTGCGCGTCAGCACGTTTCCGTTCGCGGTGAGGCAGGATGCCCAGAACCCGCCCAGGAAATCAAAGCGTGGCACCGTGGTCCCGATGCGGTTGAAGGGCAGGGGCTGCGGTCCCGGCATCGACAATACCCTGAATTCGCCCGGAGCGAGCGTCATCTCGGGGATGTATATGCGCATGCTTTCGGCATTGTTCGGGTTTCCGCCGATGCGACTGGCCATCGTGAGCAGGTCGGTGGACCAGGTCCGGCCGCCGCCTTCCGAACTTGCCAGGTCGAGTCGCCATTGGTCCCAGAATCGGAAGGAGAGGCGCATCGCCGCGTCACGGGGCTCCACCGGGCTTATCCGCAAGGCGACATTATACGGATTGTGCAGCACGGTCACCGGGGAAAGCACCAGCCGGATCTCGCCGCCGGCATCGACGAGTCCGAAGACGAGCTGCTGTCTCGCGACGTAGGGTGAGACCGAAGGCTTGGTCGGCAGCGGCGCGGGAGTCCCTCTGATGTTTTCGTAGGCCCACATGTCCTCGTTGGTGTCCATCCGGTTATACAGGTGACAGTAATGTGCCGTGCTGGCGTTGACATGTCCGCGCAGGCTCACGGTGTTTGGGAAATGCGTCCGCGCCCGGAGGACCGGCTGGCCGACGGACGGCCATTCCATCTCCCGATAGAGAAGGTGATGACCGCGGAGCGCTTCCCAGAGCGGCCCGCGGATGTTCGTGCCCGTGCGCGAGGCGTCGGGGAAGGCGTAGATCGGCGCGAGGAGATGGTCGGCCGCGTGGCCGGGTTCGGTGAAGCGAATCCGCGTCTTGCTGTCGGCGAAGGCCGCGGAAACCCTGCGGGCGTAACCGGTCCCGAAAGGATTCCACACGTAGGTCGCCACGCCGGCGCCGGCGCCGAATTCCGTCGCCCGGAAGCCGGCGTCATCGAGCTCGAAGGCGGAGGAGAGGTCTACTTTCAACCCGCCCCACATGGAATCTGCGAACACCCCCCGCGAGTTGAACGTCGCCATGGGCCACAGCCTGCGAGCGAGCATCGCGGCCGATGTCTCCGTGTGGCCGGCGGGCGGCGAGAGCGCGAGGTCCGCCAGGGATTCCAGCCTCGCGTCCTCCAGGCTCGTGACGGCGTCGAGCCCCGGAAGCATTTCGAGGCCCGTGCGTCCGACGCCCCGGACGGCGAGCCGGCGGGACAGTTCGGTGGGGGCGTTTCTTCGTGGGTCGGCCAGGTCGAGCCGGACTTTCACGCCTTCGTCCCCGACCCAGTAGGCGTAAGATCCGCCGCCGTCGGCGAACGGTACCTTCGGGAGGTTGACCCTGCCATCGGGCCTGCCTGGCGTGGCCGGTGCAGCGTTGAGTATGTTCGGGACGGCGTCTTCCGCTCCGAGCGCGGTCGCGTCACCGACGAGCGGGACGAGAAGATTCGCCGGGGGCGTATAATCGCCCTGCCACGGAACCCAGATTCCTTCCGGGTAGTTCGGGCGGATGTTCGTGGATGATGCCGGCACGAACGGATTGAAGTTCGACTGCAAGGAGACCGATTGGGTGCCGGCGGGACGATCGTGACGGCCGCTGATGAGCCAAGCCGGCGGGGTGCTCATGGCGTCGTTCCGCCAGACGCCGGTCCACATGGGGTTGATGACCTGGCGCCAGTTCCGTCCGGGTTGCGTCTGCGTCGCGGTGAAGTCCGCCCGCGCGGTCGCCCGTCTGTCCGGTCCGGCCTCCTGCTGCAGGTGGGCCAAGGCCAGTCGCAATGCCGCTTCTGCGTTGAGCCTTGCCCGGACGGCGAGCTGATGATGGAAGGCCGCCTGTGACTCGATTTGGATGAACGCGGACAACGTCAGGACCAACAGCACGATGAACGACATCACCACGAGGGACAGCACGATGCTGAAACCCGGACGCCGGGGCGGGCGGGGCGGACTGTCTGGGGCGCTCTTCAACGCCCATAATTTAGAATAAGAATATGAGTAGGCAAGACCCGAGGGCTCGGGGGCTTTCGTTCAGGTCGTCGCTTGGCGCATGGCCGACCGCATCCCTGAACTCGGCAAGCCCGTGGAGATGGCGATCAAGCTCCAGTGGAACCGCTGGCAAGGTCGACGGACCCCGCAGGCCGAGATCCTGGACTGGCGCTACGGCTCCTGATTCAACGCTTCGTCGGCTCCCCCGCCGTCCGCGCATCCTCGATGCTGCGGCAGCGGATGGCCTGCGGGTTTTCGGGGTCGGGAAGAAGGAAGGTAAGCGTCCGGATATCCGGATTGCGGAGCGTGCGTAGCGCGTAGCCGGGGGTCACTCCGTCAGGTCCTTCGACGAGGATCTCGCGGAGTGAGTAGCCGTAATCGGCGCCCTGGTTCTTGATCATGCCTCGGGTATTGCCCTTCAAGGTGAGGCGCCCTCCTTCGGCTTTCACTTCCACGGGTTTGCCGGTCAGATTGATGAATTGCTGTGAACCGAAAGGGAAGACGCCGTCGTCATCTTCCATCACCATGATCTGGTAGCCATTGGCCGCGGCATAGAAGATGAGGAGATACTTGCCGTCCTTGCGGAAGGTGCAGTCGGTGGTGGGGGCGGAGGGAAGCAAGGCTGGCTTGGTCTCGACCTTAGCGGCCGTCGGTTCGGTCGATTCAGGCATCGCTTCCAGACGGAGTACCGCCAGGTTGGCTTCTTCGGTCTCCTTGGAATTCGCGGACAACGCCGCGCCTAGTTCCTGCAGGCGTTGATGGAGGGCTTCGATCTGGGTCAGGTCGCCGGCGGAAGGAGGCCGATTGTCCTCGGACTTGCGCAACTGGAGTTTCTGGAGGAACTCGGTCGTCTGCTCGTGTTCCTGGGAGATCTGCAGGGTGGCGGCCTGCGAGCGGCGCAGTCTTTGCAGGGCGGCTTGCAGGGCGGGGGAGAGGGTGGTCGCTTTCTTCGCCCGTGGGTCGATCGTCACGAAGCGCAGGTTGTTCGGTCCTGCGTAGGCGTGTTCGGGGGTGAAGCCGTCCGTCGGGATGTCGATCCGTTGCAGGCGGTCACCCATGAGGTAGCTGGCCCCCGTGATCGGTTCATCGAAAGACAGCGCCCGGAAGCTGACGCGGACGGCGTCACGTTCCGGGTTGGTGGACTGGCCCGACAGGGTGGCCACGTAGGCGGCGCAGAGGATGGCGACCAGCAGTCTCATAGGTCGTTAGGTCCCAGCATGCGGGAGGAGAGGATGACGAAGCGTCGTCCGAGCGTCTGGTTCACCGGGCTGAGCAAAGGATTATGCTTCTGACCGTCCGTGGGGCTGCTGACTTCGGTTTCGGGCGGCTGGCTCGGATCGCAGAACTCAGGGATACGCTGCACGACGGCCTCGATCCAGCAGGAAGCTAGCGTCTTCGAGGGGTCCAGCGGGTCGGCGGCATCGCCGAAGCAGCGGATGACGAAAGTGTCCGAGCGGGTCGCGAGGGACGAGCCCACGGCTGCGAGGATATCGGCTTGCGTGAGGGAGGTCGGAGCCGCCCGGAGCGCGTGGTTACGATTCAGCGTAGGGTTTATCCGCGGGTGTGTCGCCATGGCGTTGGTGGGGACTAAGACGTAGGGAACTCCCCCGGCCAGCATGGAATTCGCCGCAGTCTGTAAGGAGCCGAAGGCCGGCGCGGGGGTGAGCGGCGCAGTCCGGTCCGAAAGGTTGGCGCCGGCGACGTCGGCCCGCAGGATGGCGTTCTGCAGGCAACCTTGCCAGGCGACATCATTGGCGTAAGGCGCGCAGTTGAACCGATTCAGGAATTGGGAAAGGCTGATGAAAGGCAGGGGCACTTCGGCGCCGCGGTTCCGGATGACGTAGTGGATGTCGAGGTAAGGCGTGGCGCGCAGGCCGTATTCATAGCGATGGTTGAAGCGCATCCGGTTGCGCATCTCTTCCACGATGAAACGGGCGAGGGTCCAGATCTGGTCGTCGCTCAAGGTGGCGAGTCCCGTCCACGACCTTGGTTCGATGAAGTTGCTGCCGTTGCTGACGGCGGCTCCGTCGGCCCGCACGGCGCGCGGGAAGCGGGCGTTATTGGTGGGCGAGGGTTCCAGTTCGTTCGCTGCGCCGAGGGCGTTCCGTTTGGCGCTCGCGAGCAAGGCCGCCCAAGCCGGCACCGACGTGCTGTTCACGTTGAAGGTGCCTTCCGAAAGGATCGTCCCGGCGATGCGCCGATGATCGCGGAGCATCCGGCGGACGGTTTCTTCGTCGCGTTGCGCGAAGAGCCAGGTGCGTGGGTTCGCTAGCTTGCCTTGGCCGGCGGCGAAATCATCGAGCACATTTTCCAGCGACTTGACTTCGGTGACGTCGTCGTCCCGACGGATGACGGGTGCCGCGCCGGAAAGGAAGAATCGGTCGAAGAGGGCCACGTTCGCCATCCAGCTTCCCTCATGGTTCGTGACGCCGGCGGCGCCATCCGTCGTGGTGGCCGAATTATTGTAGCAATTGAGGGGGGCGAAGCTCTGACCGATCTGAAAAAGCGGATCCTGGTCACGTAGGCCGTAATTGGCGTGCGTATATTGGGCCAAGGAAAGCGGCGGTGCCAGCGGCACCTCAGTGTAGACCGCTGAGGATACGCCAGCGATTCCTCCGGACAAGGAACTCGTCTGGCTCAATCCGCCGAAGGCCTGTGTGCCGACGATGCCGGTGAATTCGATCACGTTGCCCCAGGTGCTCGGCCGCGACATCGTGGTCCGGTAGCTAGGGGAGGTGAACGCTCGCCCGACCGGGGTGGAGCTTGTGGGTATGCCACTGGCGTCGGCCCGGGTCACCGGGGCCATCGGATTAGAATGGGAAAAAAGCGGCCACGGCCCAGGGTCGAGCGGCCAGCGCAGTCCTTGGTCGATGACGCCAAGGATGCGTGGCTCGGCGCCGATGACGGGTAGGCTGACGCCGCTGCTTCCGCCAAAGGTGAAGGCCAGGGGGGATGGCGCGCTTCGGCTGAGATTGGTCGTCATGAGCGTGTTGAGCTCGCTGGCGCCATCGAGGGAGTCGGCTTCGATGTTGTCACCAGGCCATGCAGGGAGCATCACGCGCGTTTCGAAGACTCCGCTGTTCAAGAGGCGGACGGTCGTGGACGAGGCCGTGGCGGACAGGGTCGCCCCTGTGGCTGAGGGCAAGTTAAGCCAGAAGCCGCCGCGCGTCTCGAGGCCCTGTAGCATGATGCCTCCGGTCCGATTGAAAGGTGCCGGCCGGGTGTCGACCGGCGGGGTAGTGCCTGCGCCAGGCAGTGAGAAGATCCGGAATTCACCGGGCGCCAGCAGCACTCCGGCGCCGATGTAGGTCCGGAAACTTTCGTCGGAAGTCGGAATGGGATTGGGAGGAGTCGTATTCGCCGCAGCCAATTGCAGAAGGGATCTCGTTATGGTCGGCGAGGAACCTGTTTGGACCGTGAGGCTCAGCTTATCCCAATTACGGAAGGAGAACCGCATGCCAGCCGGTTCAATGGGGTTGTTCTTTCTTCCGAGCCGTAAGTTGATTCCGTAGGGATTATGCAAGACGATGATCGGCGTCACCGTGAGGCGGGCCAGGCCGCCGTGATTCTGTAAACCGAAGGCGAGTATTTCGCGGCTGACGTAAGGAGAAACCGCTACCTTGGTGGGCCGCGGCGCGGGCAGGGTGAATAGGCTCGTGGCGTTAAGGAAATCCCCGGTCAGCGTGTCCGTCCTGTTGAATAAACGGCCATAATGACTTCGTGTTCCGTAGCCTGCGTTGCTGAGCGCGACGTTGCTCGGGTAGTGCGTGCGGGCGTTGATCTCAGGGGTGGTCCGATTCACCCAGGTCACTTCCTTGTAGAGGCGGTGGTAGTTGCGTAAGGTGTCCCAGAGCGGTCCACGGATCGTCAGCGAGCCCCTGTTGAATGCGTAAAGCGGGGCGTGGCCTCGGTTGGTGCCGTCGAAGCTCAGCGTGGTCTTGGTGGTGCCGAAGGCACGACGGACGGTCATGCCATCCGGATGATAGGTATAGGTGACGCCGGAGAGCGGGTTGCCGACCGAGTCCACGGGAGTCGTACCTGCGCCGAATTCGGACGCAGCCCAGTCCGCGTCGTTCATCTCGAACGCCAGAGAGAGGTCCACCTTGAGGCCGCCCCAGAGAGAGTCGGAGTTCACTCCGCGGGACCAGAGGGTCGTTTCGGAGGTGAGGCCGCGGACGATGGTCGGAGGGTCGGTTTCGACGACGCCACCGCCGTTGGTGAGTAGCGAGAGCTGCTGCACATGCGAGACGCGCGGGTCGATACCACTGAGGGGCATGGTCGCGAGGCCTGGCAGGATTTCATTTCCTGACCGGCTCGTGCCGCGTAAGGCTTCTTGTTTGAGCTGCGGCGTACTGGCTGTGCCATCCGTCGGCGTGAGCCTCGGGTCGCTTAGGTTGAGACGGGCTTTGACGCCTTCATCGCCGATCCAATAGCAATAGGAACCGAAGACGTCCGTGTCGGGCAGGCTGATCCGCGGGAGCACGATGCGTCCGTCCGGCTTGCCGGCGTAGTTTCCGCTGGGCAGTTCGGCGGGGCTCGCGCTGGTGTCTCCGACCAGCGTGATACCCTGGTTTTCCTTGTAGGCGTAGTCCATCTGCCACGGCACCCACTGCGACAGATAAAAGTCGCTCTGCCCTTGGAGGTTCACGGATTGACTGCCGGGAATCTCATCGTGGCGTCCGCTGATCAACCAGGCCGGTGGTTGGAGTTGAAGGTCGGTGCGCCAGACGCCGGTCCACAAAGGGTTGCGGAGGGTCTGCCAGTTCCAGCCGGGCTGCGTCGTGTTCGCGATGATGTCGGCGCGGGCGGTGATGCGCCGGTCAGGTCCGGCTTCTTGTTGGAGATGTCCCAGCGCGAGCCGCAGGGAGACCACCGCATTGAGCCTGGCGCGGAGTTGGTTCTGTTGGTGCGTGGCGACCCGGGATTCGATGGTGATGAATGACGCCAGTGAGAACAGCAGCAGGATCATGAATGACATCACCACCAACGCCAGGATCAGGCTGAAGCCTGATCGCTGAGCGGGGAGGATGGGTCTGGCCGGCACGCCTTTCACTCGTATCGAGGATACGCTGGTGAAGTCTTTCGGCAAGCCCCCATGCGTGATGCGCCTAAGGCCTTTACCCCAATTTGCCATGTCAGCCGTCCTAAATGGCGACTTATGGCTGTTCGTCCGCTCAGCGGTAATTATCCTCGGCGGCCAGGCCGTCCGAGATCGACTTCAGTATGATGCCTTCTCCATGGGGGTCGCCTGGGATGAAGATGCGCAGATTACGTCGCCCGTCATCTTGGGCCGTGAAGGCGGAGAAGAGGAGTTTCTCCTCGCCGTCGGTCTTCGTCAGGAGTCGAAGCTGATACTGACGTAAGTGAGCCGTCCCTGGCCGTAATACGATACTGCCGTTGGGAGCGAGGGTCTGTCGTCCGGCCGGGATGTCGATGATCACCGAGGCGGTCGTGAGATTGACATATCGATCGCTGCTGGGGGGGAAGGAGCCAAGGCGATCCGGGATCGCGGTCAGTCCGCTACCTTTGCCGGGATGGACGAGGATGATGTAGCGCTGAGGATCGCCGGTCGGCAGGTCGATCCAGCCTAACTCGCGGGTGCCGGCTTTGACCTTGCTGATTGTCTCCACGATCCGCTTCTTCCGAAATCCCGGGGTCTGCGGAGGGATGTCCTCCGGTCGGATCGGGCCGGCCACTTTGGTCGGCTGCGGGGCGACTTGTGTCGAGACCAGTCGCAATCTGCCAGTGGGGTGAGCCACCGGGGGGCTGAGGGAGTCGGCTGGGATGATCAACGGGATGGCTTGGCCCTCAGTCTCAGCGAGGCCGGCTCCGATGATCGGCTCGTGGAGAGAGACGAAGCGCAGCTGGACTCTTTGTGGGGCAGGTTCGGCGCCTTGCCCGGTCACGCCGCTCAGGGCCGAGAGCAGTAGGAGCCCGACAATCTTAGATCTCATCGGCTTTGAGCCAGCGCATGGAGGTGACCTTGAAGCGCCGGCCGAGGATGTGGTTGATCGCCGACAGGTTGCGATTGGTCGCCGCGTCGGTGGAAGTCGGAGCACCGAAGCCGAGGGGTTTCGGTGCGCTGCTGCCGGTCTCGGCGGGGTTGGTCCGGTCGATGAACTCGGGCGTGCGCTGCACGACGACTTCCATCCAGGCCACGCCGGTCTCGCCGGTGGTGAGGATGGCTTCGCCGAAGCAACGCAGCGTGAAGGTGTCGGAGCGCGTGGCTAACGCGGAGCCGAGGGACTGAAGGAGGTCGGATTGGAGCAGGTTGCCGGGTGCGCTGAGAGCCGTATGGACGCGACCGCCGTTGCCTACTTCGATGTTCTCGGGGTGACGGATCCAAGGGGTTTGCGTGTTGGTGAGGCTGGTTGCGTTGAGTCGGAGGGCGCTGAGGCCTCCGTAGAGCCGGTCGCTCAGGCCCGCGGCTTCGTCGGCGTCCGCCCGGAAGATGGCGGCCTGCAGGGCGCCGCAGCGGTTGGCCCAGGTCTGCGGGCAGAGGAAACGGTTGATGAATTCAGAGAGGCCAAGATAGGGGGTGGTCGTCTTGTCGTGACCGCCGAAGCGACGCGCGCCGGGCGGGGTCGTCTGGTCGCGTTCGCCGCGGACACTGATGCCGAAACGTTCCTTGTTCTCGGCGATGATGGCCTTGGCCAGTTTCTCGATCTGCGCGTCGTTCAGGTTCGCGAAGCCATCCCAGTTGCGGGGGTTTTCCGCGTTGCCGGTCGCCGGGGCGGAGTCCTGACGGGTCACGGCACGGAGGAAGCGGGCGTTGTCCGTCGCGCGTGGCGCGTCGGAAGCCAAGCCCTGCAAGGCTTGCTGCTTCGCGTTGCCGAGGAAGGCCTTCCAGGCCTCCAGCGAGGTGGAGTTGACGTTGAAGGCGCCTTGGTTGAGGAGCACGGAGGCCGAGCGGCGGTAGTCGTCCAAGGCTCCGATGATGGCCTCGTCGGAAGCGCCTGAGCGTTCGATCGAGAAACGAGGATTATCGAGAGGGGTCCCGTCGAGTACGAAGCCTTCGATGACCTGCGCGATGGATTTGACCTGATTGATGGGTGCGGTCGCCGTGTTGCCGCCGTTGGTCACCTTGTATCCAGGGTGGTCAGGCAGGACGGCGGTCGTGTTGTCAGTCTTCATCCAAGGTGCCACGCTGGAGAGGAAGAAGCCGTCCCACAGGGCTGCGTTGAGGAGATAGGTCTGGTCGAACTCGGTCCAGTTGGGGCCGTTATCCTGCAGCACCTTGGTGGCGTCGACGAGCGGGCTGGCGAAGCTGTTGCCGACGGAGAGCAGCGGCTGTTGATCGCGCACGCCGAAGTTGGCATGGGCGTATTGGGCCAGCGAGGTGGGCTGGACGAGCGGAATCTCGGTGAGGATGACGCGTTCGTTGTATTTGCCGTCCGCCGTCGGTGCGTAAGCATAACCACCGAAGGCCCGTTGCAGGTCAGGCTGCTGGATGATCGAATCCCAGTTCGCGACGGAGCGAGCCCTGACGCTGAAGCTCGCCGGTGAACCACGCGTCCCTTTCAGTTCACCGGCGCTGGTGCGACCGGCGCCGCTGGCCCGCAGGCTGCCCGCGAGCGGGTTGGAGTGGGTGAAGAGCGGAAAGGGCGCGAGGTCCGTGTTGGCCGTCTTGGCGGCGATGTCGATCACGGCGAAAGGCGTGGGCGCCTGGGTGGGGCCGGAGCTGGTGAACTGTTTGTCGACGTATCTGAAATTTATCTCATTCTCCTTTACGCCGTCCGCGAAATGGCGGCTGGCGGAGAGATTCAGTTCGTTGACGACGAGTTCGGTGTGCTCACTGCTATTGCGGAAGAAGTTCAGTTTGTCGTTGGCGGAGGTCGAACCGTTGCGGTCGAGCAGGAGTTTGTCCCCGGGCCAGCAGTCCAGCGCATGCCGGATCCTCAGGGAGGGACCGGCGAAGATCTCGGCGTCGAAGGCTTCGTCTTCATAGATGCCGGACTCGATGCTGCCTTCCCCTCCGTGGGCGAGCTCCGAGATCTCCATCGCTCGCCCCGGAGTGAACCGGTTGATGGTCGCGGTGGTCTGCGTCCATGAGGTGGTGCCGGCGAGGTTTCCGGCGAGAGGTTGGCAGGAGAAGACCCTCATCTCACCCGGCTCCAGCATGATGGCGGTATTTGTGGCTTCGCCTCCGAGGTAGAGTCGGAGCACGTCATCGCTCTCGGTGACGTGTCCGTTCGTACGGAGCAGCTTGGTGAGCGGGGCGGAGTGGAGGAGGGATCCCTGGCGCATCCGGAAAGACCATCCTTCCATGTCCGATAGTGAGACCACCGCCGGGTAGGCGGTGGAGCTGCCGGACGAATCGCTCGTCGGCTGCCAGCGCATCCGGACGTTGTAGGGGTTGTGGACCACCACGACTGGAGTGATGTTGAGGTATATGTAGTACATGGTCCAGATCACGGGCGGTCCGCGGTAAGGCCGCGGCGGCATGACAAGTTCTTCTCTCGAGGACTTGGTTAAACTGAACGCTAAGGAGACTCGCTGGATATAGGGCGTGGCGGCGACGTGAAGCGGGCGGGTGACCAGCCGGCCTTTGTCTCCGTTGAGGAAGTCCGCGGCGTTCGGGTTCAGCGTCGACGAAATATTGCCGTCGTAGATGTCGGAGTAGCTGTAGGCTCGGTTGCGGATACCGTTGTTATCTAGGCCGCTATCCTCTGGATTGCCTGAAGGGCGCGAGACGGCGGCGTTGGGCCAGAAGGTGCGGGCCCGTAGTTCCGGCAGGGTCGTGCCGCGACCGCTGACGGCTCCCGCGCTCCATCCGAGCTGCTGGTAAAGGCGATGGTAGTCGCGGAGCGCCCACCATGCAGGTCCGCGGACCTGGCCGGCGGACGTCGTCCGACTGAAGACCGGAGCGGCCACGGCGGCTGCGCTGTTACCCCCTCCGGAGCTGCTGTTGCCGTTAGGTCCCGTCACGATGGCCATCATGAGTGGATCGTCGGTTCCTTTGGCTCGCGTGCGTCCGCCGAAACCGTTCTCCGTATGGGTGCCGGCGGCGCCGTCAGGCGTGTTCCCTCCGGTCACGTTCCGTCCCTCGCCGAACTCGGTGTTCGCGAAGGCGTCGTCGGAAAGTTCGAAGGCCCGCGAGAGGTCGCGGCGCAGCCCGCCGTGGAAGGAGTCGGCGATGACGCCGGCGGAGACGAAGCTCAGGTCGTGGAAGTAGGCCTTCTCGGGGTTGGTAATCGGGTCAGGGTCTGAAGCAGCTCCTGAGTTGAAGCCTGAAAGCAGCGTGAGCTGTCGGGCCGTGTCGATATGGCCGAGTTGTTCAGGGCGGGTCAGCGTATTCAGACCCTTGACTCCGGTGAGCCCTGCCACGACCGGGCTGCGCAGGGCGATGAGGCGGTCCGCCGCGCTCGCGGCCGCGGAGCGTCCGTCGGCCAGGTTGATGCGGGCTTTCACGCCTTCGTCGCCGATCCAGTAGGCGTAGCGTCCGAAAATCTCGTCATCCGGCAAAGTCAACTTGGGCAGGCTGACGAGGCCGCTCGGCCGGGTGCCGGCGGCGGGTAGGGCGCTGCCCAGGCCGACGAGCTCGATCATGTCTTGCGACGAGCCGACGGGCGGCGTCTGCCACGGCGCCCAGTAGCCGGCAGGGTAGTCGGGCGTGCTGCCCGTCTGGAAC
>Ga0208597_1000048_pt1 | contig 41341 bp, 35 predicted proteins | sample LakMenEpi05May12_FD_150673 | JGI IMG/M metagenome (GOLD analysis project Ga0208597, IMG submission 150673) | Freshwater microbial communities from Lake Mendota, WI - 05MAY2012 deep hole epilimnion (SPAdes) | ecosystem: Environmental > Aquatic > Freshwater > Lake > Epilimnion/Euphotic zone ...
ATGGGCTCCGGCGGCGGCAAGAACTTCGTCGCGAAGCCGGTCATGGGCGCGAACATCTTCTCCCAGCGCCTGGCGGTCTATTTCGACGCCTCGGCCTCCATGCTGCCCTACCTCGAGCGCGTCGAGGCCGAGATCCGCGACAAGTTCCCGGACGCGGACGTCTACCTCAGCAACGGCGTCTTCATCGACGTCCATGACAACGAAATCGTCGGTGGTGATAAGTTTAAGGGTGCTCCTTACCTGAACCGTCCGACCGGTGCCGGCTCCAAGAAGAACGCGAAGGGCGAACTGGTCCCGACCGAGACGAACGTGAACAAACTCACGACCCAAGGGCGCGCCATCTACAAGAAATACGCCGCCAATTTCAAGACGGGCTCCGTCGGCGGCTGGGTCGATATCCTCAAGGACGACCGCACCTACGACGCGCTCATCATCTTCTCTGACTTCCAGGACGGCGTCCGCCAGATCCGCACCAAGGCGATCGGCAACGTCTCCGCCTACAAGCCTGACAAGGGCATGCGCGCCGACCCGCCCGTCGTCTTCTCCGATCGCACCAATCAGGGCGGCGGCTTCGCCCGTTCCGTGACGTTGATCGCCAACGGCGGTGGCTCCGGTCAGAACGTCGTGCAGTGCAAGGACACCTCCGGCCTGATCGTCGGCATGGTCGCCCTCGGCTCCGGCATCCCCCCCGGCACCACGGTGACCGAGATCAAGGAGAACGTGAGCTTCACGCTCAGCAAGCCCCTGACGGCCCTCGCCAGCGGACGCATCACCTGCAATAACGGCGGCGACAAGCGTTTCCCCGAAGAGCGTAAGTGGGAGGCCGAGTGGGAGAAGGCCTTCGCCGGCGCCCGCGAGAACAAGGGCCCCCGTCTCTATCTCATCAGCACTTCCCGTGCCTATGGCAACAAGCCCGGCACGATCTTTCAGCGCTGCGTCTCGGCCTCCGAGGGAGCAGCGATCATGGTGAAATTCGGCAGTAGCAAGAAGGGCACCAATACCCTCAACGACCTGCATAACTACGACGACCTCTATGTCGGCATGCCGGTCAGCGGCCGAGGCGTCCCGGATGGCGCGACCCTCACGGCAATGCCGACGTTCAAGAATGTCCTCGACCCCGAGGATCCGGAGAAGAAGCGCATGAAGCGCGTGATCGACAAGCAGCTGACCGTCTCCGTCCCGCTCACCGAGGACGCCCTCAACGCGGTTTACGCCTTTATTCCGCTCATCCAGGCGGTCGGCACCCTCGCGAAGGACTCCAAGACGATCGAAGACGTCTCCGGCTCGATCGACCTGCGCTCGGGCATGCTGATCCAGGACAACCGCTTCCCGGCCGGCACCAAGGTCGTCGCCGTGACCCCTGACAAAAAGTCTCCCGGATTCTTCACCGTCGAGATGTCCGCTCCGGCTACGGCGGCGGGCGCCAACAGCGTCCTGCGTTTCCGCCCCGCCGGTTCCGGCGCGGGCAGCAACCGCGGCGCCGCTCCGACGCGCTAAGCTAGGCTCTGACGCTCACCGCCCCTCGCCGACTCCGGGTCGACGAGGGGCGTTTGTTTGATGGGTATCGTTGCCTAGGGATTTCGCCTCAGCGTCCATTTTTCGGCTGTCTCATTCCTCCGCGGATGTAGGCTGAAGTCACCCCAATGAGCCCCTCTCGTTTGATCACGACCCTCGTCCTGGCCTTGCTTTCCGCCTTCGCGCATGCGGCCAAGGTGGGTGAACTTCCCGCGGCGACCACGTCCGGCCCCCGGATCGCCGTGTATCTTGATTGCTCGAACTCGATGGCCGACTCCCTGCCTGCGGTCGAGGCGGAGGTGCGTAAGCAGTTCCCCGATGCCGATGTTTTCCTCGTGCCGGCGATCAAGGTCTGGGTCGATGGTGCTGCCGTCCGAGGAAGCGGCCTCATGGGCCTGGCTCATCGTCCTCCGGTCACGGGGCCGCGCGTCTCGGTCGACACGAGCCGGATGACGCCGGTGGGCCGAGAGATCCTCTCGCGCTATGCCGGCAATTTCGAAGTCGGCTCAGTGGGCGCCTGGGTCGATATCCTTCGTCGCGAGAAGCGTTACGATGCGCTGGTCATCTTCTCGGATTTCAACGACCCAGTCATCCAGGCTCGGGCTGGTAAGGGTGAGGTCTATGTCGATGACGCGGCCCAGCGTGCGCTGCCGGAAGCGGAGATCGCCGATAGCCGCACGGTCGCGGAGAAGGTCTGGGAAGATTCGTGGATCGGTTCTTTCGAGGCCGCGCGCTCAGGCAAAGGACCCGTGCTCTATCTTTTCTCCACCCGCCATCCCGCGACGCGCGTGCTCCAGAAGTGCGCCGACGTCTCGGGCGGAAAATTCACGCTCGTCGATTGGCTGCGCCCCGACGGCCCGCCCCGTCCCGGTAACTGAGGCCCCATCCTGAGGACTTCGCCGGGGCGAAGGCTCAGGGATGGATGACGGGGCTCGACCTTGAGTCCGACGATGGCCCGCTAACCTGCGGGCCATGTCTTTGGCCGATCCTCTCGTGGCTTCTCGCCCGCGCCCGCGCGCTTGGCGCAGCCTGGCTTCGTCGCTGCTCTTCCATGGCTTGCTCGTCGTGCTCGCCTGCTGGGTCGTCCTGCGCACGCCGACTCGTCCGCCGCCGGCTAAGGTGTTCGTCGCGCACGCCGTCGCCGGAGGTAAGTCGGGCGCGCCGGCCTCCGTTCACCCGGTCCAACGCAAGCCGAAGGTCGCGGTGCCGGCGAAGCGACTGGTCTCAAAGTCAGCGAGCGCGACGCTGGCTTTGCCGCCGATGAAGGCGATGACGCCCGAAATGGGGCTGGCCGGATTGGCGACGGGCAAAGGGAAGGGCGGTTTCGGCCGAGGACAAGGCGCCTTCGGTGGCAACGGCTTGGGCTCAGGGCTGGGTAATCGCATGGGCTTCACCGGCCGTCCAGTGATGGGTGCGTTCATCCGCGCGCAGCGCGTGGCGGTCTACCTGGATTGCTCAGGGTCGATGCGTTCCTACCTGCCGCGCGTCGAAGCCGAGATCCGGAAGCAGTTTCCGGACGCGGACGTCTTCCGCTTCGATGGCGCCCGCGTCGTCGGCTTGGGCGACAAGGTCGTCTACGGCCGCAGTTTCCATGGTCAGGCGCCCCGCCTCCGCGAAGGGCCGACTCAGACCGTCGTCGAGACCCTGACGCCCGCGGGACGCCTGGTGCAGGCGAAGGTCCGCACGGCCTGCGAGAAGGGTTCGCTGGGCGCATGGATGGATCGGCTCTTGGCCGAGCCCTATGATGCCTTGGTGGTCTTCTCGGATTTTCAGGACGGCGTCCGTCTCTACGTGGCCAAGAAGGGCGAACCCAAGATGGTCTGGTCCGACAGTTCTTATCATAAGTTCGGGGGCGCGCAGAAGGGGCAGACGCGTTGGCAGCGCGAGTGGCTGGACGCCTTCGCCAAGGGCGCGCAAGGCCGTGGTCCGAGGCTATACCTCTTCAGCGTCCAGCAGGAGCCGCAGGCCTTCTTGCGCGCGTGCGTGACGGCCTCCGGCGGCGCCTGGACCTCGGTCTCCTGGCTCCGTAAGGGCGGCCGGAAGGCGCCTTGACGGTTGCGCCGGCGGGCCGGACGGCTTGGATGGAGTCATGGCTCCTTTCACGGCGGATTACCGCGCCAACTTCTCCGACACGGACGCCGCGGGCATCGTGCATTTCTCGACGGTCTTCTTCTGGGTCGAGGCGACCGAAGAGGCCCTCTTCCGTCATCTCAAACTGCCGTTCCTCCGCACCGAGGGCGCCAAGCTCACCGGGTTTCCCCGGGTACGCGTTGAGTGCGACTTCCTTTCCCCGATCTATCGTGAGGACGTCGTGACCGTCGCGCTGACGCCGATCGAGATCGGCGACAAGAAACTCGTCTGGGGCTTCACCGCCGCCGTCGGCGAACGCGCCGTCGCCAAGGGCGCCCTCACGACCGTCTACGCCTGGCGCGAAGCGCAGGGTCCGATGTCGGCCGCCCTCGTGCCGCTCGACATCAAGGCCGCGTTGCAGAAGCATTTCGGCGTGTGATGGTCGACGCGACGAACCAGTCGGGTAGGGTCTCCTGGTTTGGCCTGGTACTCGTGATCGCCTTGGGCCTGTGGGTTTCTGGATCAATGGCTAACATCTGGCACTGGGGGTATCTGCACGCCGACGAAGCCGTCCAGTGGTCCTTGGCCAAGGAGCTATCGGAAGGGACGCCCTATAGCACGCATCAGGACAAGTTTCATGGGCCGACGCTGGCTACGGCTCTGCTCATCTCGGCCAAGGTGACGGGCACGGCGCCGATGGATATGAGTGAGGACTACCTGCGAAGCGTCGTCTCGATCTTCCTTGGGCTCATGGCGGCGGCGGCCTTGATCCTGCCGGGCGTCGACAAGGGGCCGCGGTATGTCACGGCCGCCTTCATCGTGCTCACCGGCGGGTGCACGCCGTTCAGCTATTACTTCGTCCAGGAGATGCTGCTGGTGACGGGCTTCGTCTGGGGTGTCGCCTTATGGATGCGTGCCGAAGGGTCGCCGCCGACTTCCCGCTGGTGGTTGCTTTCCGGCGCGGCTTTCGGTTTCGCCCTCGCCTGCAAGGTCACCGCGGCGGCCTACCTGGTCTTCTTTCTCTTGGCCTTGTTGCTCCTGCGCCGCTTCGTGCCCGATCGCCGCTGGCTGCGTTTCGGCTTCGGTCTGGTCGCTTCCTGGGCCTTGTTCCAATCCGTCGGCTTCACGGATCTGCCCGGCCTGAAGACCTGGTGGCTGCAGTTGGCGCGTTCGCTCGGCGTCGCCAGCGGCCGATCGGAGGACACTCTCTTCGCTGAAAGTCTCGCGCCTTGGGGCTGGGCCGCCGCATGGCTGGCCGTCTTCGCCCTCGCCCGCTCCGGTCTTTCGCGCGCCGGATGGCGGAGCCGACATGAGGCCGATCTGCCGTGCTTGGTCGCGCTCCTCGTCTTCCTCTTCCACTTCGCTTTGCCTTACAAGACGCCGTGGCTACTGCTGCTGGTCTTCTCGCTGCCGCTGACGCTCGCCTTGCCGCATCTGCTCGACGGTCGGGTCACGCGCGTCGCCTTACTCGCCGTCGGTATGGCGGCGGTCGCGATGCTCGCCCGTCCTTCCTTGGCCGAGCACACGCGCACGTCGGACCTCGGTTTGTTCAATGCGGGTGTCGGCAGGCTGGCTAAGGCCTGCGGCGATGAATTCTATGTCGCCGTGGAGGGAGGGCATTATTGGCCGCTCCCGTATTATCTCAGGCAATATAAGGTCGGCTTCAGTGACTTCCCGCAGGCGGCCAAAGCCCCCCTTCGCCTGATTCTCGCTACCGACGCCAGCGAACCTTTCGTCCCGGGCTATGCGGTCTCCAGCGTGACCCTCCGCGAAGGCGGCGACCGCTACTGGGTGTTGGTTGCCAAAGGCTACGAAAGCGTTTTCATCGGAAAGTAAGCCATGGAAGACACCCCCATCATCCACAACTTCTCGCACGAGGCCTTCGGCTCCCGTTTCTGGGTCCGCATCGCCGCGGAGGACGGCGTCTACGCCCGCAACGCCGCCGAGGCCTTGTTCCAGCTGCTCGACGACCTGGATTTCCAGACCGACGTCCGTCATGACAGCGGCCCGGTCGCGTCGATCAACTATATGCCCGAGGGCGCGATGATCGCCGCCTCGGAGCACGTGCAGGCGCTCTGGAATTTCTCGAAGGACGTCGCCGCCGAGACCGGCAAGGCCTTCGACGTCACCGCCGGCGCCCAGTTCAATTATTGGAAGAAACGTGGTGACCTCGGCTTCAATCCCGACGACGCCGCCTGGACCCAGGTCATGAACGCCTATCGCGAAGGCGCGTTCCGTCTCGAGGGCTGCGAGCTGCATTGCGACAAGTTCGGCTGCGCCGTCGACTTCGGCGCGATCGTCCGCGGTTACGCGCTCGACCGCATGGCCGATATGCTCGAGAGCAGCTGGGGTATCCACCGCGCCCTGCTGATGGCTTCGGGCAGCGTGACCCTCGCCCTCGATCCGCCCGGTGAATCCGCCGGCTGGCGCATCGGCGTCGGCGCGCAGTCCGAGATCAAACTCTGCCGTTTCGCGATGGCCAGCAAGACGGCCGACTCGGCCCGCAATAACCTCGTCGACCCGCGCACCGGCCAGCCGGTATCGCTCCCGGGTCCGGTGCGAGCCATCGCGACTTCCGCCCTTGAGGCCGAAGGGCTCGCCATGGCCGCCTGCGTGCTCAACGCCTCCGAGGCCGAAGAGTCCGTCAACCGTGGCTGCAGCCGTGGTCTCTGGCTGCCGGACGGCACGAAGCTCGGTTCGGTGACCTATTTCGAAGTGACGGAGCGCCCGGAGCCCGAGGCCAAGCCGACTTCCTCCGAAGAAGCGGCTACTTGATCTTGGCTTCGACGTCGCGCAGCAGCTTCTCGCGGTCAGCCGAGAAAAGGTAGGTGTCCGAACCGAGTCGTCGCAAGGCGGCCCGGAGGACTTCCGGCGAAGGGCGGCGGTTGAGCATCAGCCGGCGCAGGTAGGTCTCGAGGTCGGCGGAGATCAGCGGATGGTCGAGCTTCAGTCGCACGATCTGCATCAGGATGGCCTGGTTGGTCTCGTTCTGCAGGTGGGCCTGGATGAGCACTTCGTTGGCCTCGTCGTAGCGGCGCGCGGCGATCAGTTTGCGGCTGGCGGCCACCAGCACCTGCGGCGGCACCTTCCGGTGCTGCAGGAGCTTCTGCAGGTTGATGGAGCCGATCTCAGTCTGGCCGTCGGCGAAGTAGGCGATCGTGCGCAGGGCGTCGAAAGCCATGCGCGTCTCGGCGACCCATTGGTCGCGCTCGGCCTGCTTATATAACGCGTCGACAAGCAGGATCGTCTCGCGCGCGCGGCCGGCGTTGAGCAGGCATTCCACGTGGACGAGGTCGAAGCGCACGCGATTGCCGAACTTGCGTTCGAGCGCGAGCTTCGCCAGCCGGGCGGTGAGCGCGACGTCCGCCGTGTCATTACCGAAGCGGGCGAGGTCGAGCATCGGCTGCTCCTGGGTGCCGAACGTCGCGATGATCTTCTCGGTCAACGCTTCCCGGCGCACGCGACCTTCTTCGCCGGGCAGCAGGTAGAGCGACTGGATGAGCGGGCCTGGTCGGCCGGGCTGGCTGATGGCGAGTAGGTCCAGCGTGTCCTTGGCCCGGGAAAATTCACCGCTTTCCTTGAGCCAGCGGGCCTTCATCTCGAGGAGACGCACGCCGGCGGGGAAGACGGCGAGCGCCGCATCGAGTTCGGCGAGCGCACCCGTGCGGTCGCCGCTTTCCCAGAGGAGCTGGCAGTTGAGGAGGTAGCCGTCGGCGGTCTGGTCGAGACGGTGTTCCTTGATCAGGCGGGCGGCATCGGCGAAGTCTCCGCGAAGGAAGTGGGCCTGCGCGGCGGCCAGCCGGAGGTCCGCGCGGATGTCCTCGGCCACCGCCGAGTCGCCCAGGTATTTCGTGGCCGTGGCGATGAGGCGGGCGTCCTGGTCCAGCATGAAGCAGCGCTGGACGTATTGGCGGAAGTATTCGCGGTCCTGCTTGGCGAAGACGAGGGATTCTTCGAGCAGCTGGTAGGCGTCGAGCGGGCGCTGGAACGCGAAGAAGAGGTCGGCGCAGAGGCGCTGGGCTTCCAGGTTGGCCGGGCTCAGCTGAGCGCCGGTCCCGATGTAGCGGGAGAACTCGGCGTAATCCTGGCGGGCGAGGGCCTCCTTCGCGACGCTCACGAAGTATTCGCCTTTGCGGTAGAGGTGCGCCGACCGTCCGTAGGAATCTTTCGCGGTCAGCAGCTTCTCCCGCTCACGCAGGCGAACCTGCTCCTTGCCGAGGAAGAGGTTCGCGACCGAGTTGGCCGCCGTGTCGGGCAGGTAGAGATACATGTCGGCCCGGCGCGTCGTCGGGATGCCGTTCATGAAGCGCTCCTTGAAGTAGTTCGCTTCGGAAAGCCCGACCCACAGCAGGAGCAGGAAGACCGGGAACAGCAGGCCGATCCGACGCCAGTTGGGGCGGTAGCGGCGCTCTTTGTAGCCCACCACTTCGACGGTCACCGTCCCCAGCAGGATAGGATAGCTCGAGCGCGAGCTCTGCCCTTGGCCGTAGACGTAGTGGGGGTCGGCTGACATGCCTGACCCGATGTTCCCGCTCCCATGGGAGCGGGCAAGAGCGGATTGCCCGTCAGAGGCTTGCGGCGGCCTCTTGGGCGGTCGGGACGGGCGCGAGGCAGGTCTGACCTACACAGACGGCGTAACCGGCCGTGGCGGGCTCCGTGACGAGGAATGCGGGGCGGTAAGGGCGGGCGTGCGGCGCGGTCTTATCGTCACCGTTGAGGGCGGAGCGAAGTTCGTCCCAACCGCCGGCGGACTTCACCGTCGCATGACCAAGCGCGAAGCGGGCGATGCCGTCCAAGGCGTGGGCGACGCCGTTCGGGACGTTCTTGCAGAGGCCGCCGTAAGCCATGCTCAGATCGGCGAACTCGCGCGCCCAGCGCGGGTCGGCGGAAAGCATCTGGATCTGGCCGAAGCCATGGAGGAGCGAGGAGTTGCCGGCCGGGACGGCGTTGTCGAACCAGTCCTTCTGGCGGACGGAAAGGTCGTCGCGTTCGGCCGGCACGACGAAGGCGCCGACGGCGTGCGGATCGCCGAAGCGTTCCAGCGCGGAGCCTAGGAGGCGTTCGGCGCGCACGGCGTAAGGGTGCGTCTTGCCGGGTCGCGCCCAAGGCGCGTAGGCGGCGAGGGCGAGCTCGGCTTCGGCGAGCCAGGCGAAGTCGCTGAGGTTGCCGTCGAGGGTGGTCTTGTCGCCATGTGCGACCGAGAGCAGCCGAGCACCGTCTTCGCGGGCGAAACGCGTCCAGAGCAAGGCTTCGGTCTCCAAGGCGAGCTCGATCCAATCCTTACGGCCGAGGATCCAGCCGGCCTTGGCGAGGTTGCCGACGAGCAGGGCGTTCCAGCTGAGGAGATTCTTATCGTCGCGCGAGGGCTGCGGGCGCTGGTCGCGCAGCGCGAGGAGCTTAGCGCGGGCCGGGGCGAAGCGTTTACGCGCAGCGTGGTCGCCCTTGAGTTTAGGGATATTTTTACCCTCGAAGTTACCCTTGTCCGAAAGGCCATAGGCCTGCGCGAACGCGAAGGCTTCGTCCCCCAGCGCAGCGGCCACTTCCGGGGCCGTCCACACGTAGGTCGTGCCTTCATGGTGATTCGTGTCGGCGTCCAGCGAGGCGGCGAACAGGCCGTTGGCGGTACGCATCTCGCGCAGGAGCCAGCCGACGGTCTCTTCGCAGATATCGACGTAGAGCGGGTCGCGGTAACGGGCCCAGGCTTCGGCGTAGGTGCCGAGCAGCTGGGCGTTGTCGTAGAGCATCTTCTCGAAGTGCGGCACCGTCCAGTCGCGGTCCACGCAGTACCGATGGAAGCCGCCGCCGACCTGATCGAAGAGGCCGCCGCGGGCCATGGCGCCGAGCGTGATGGTCAGGACGGCGTCGATGCGCGTCGCAAGGGCGCGGTCCGCTTCGACCGCGGCCGCGCCGCGCAGGCCGAGCAGCAGGTTAAGCGTGTGCGGGGCGGGGAACTTCGGCGCGGCGCCGAAGCCGCCGAAGGTATCGTCATGTTGTTCGCAGATGCGGTGGGCGGCCGCGACGAGGTCGTCCGGCGAAGGCGCGCTGCCGTCCGCATCCGGAGCGCGGGTCAGGTGCGTCAGGTTCTGCGCGATGGCGTCGGCGTTCGCGGCGAGCTCGGACTTGTTGCGGTGATAGAAATCCGAGACGCGCATCAGCAGCTGCGGCCAAGGGACCTGGCCGTGACCGCGATCCTCGGGCGGGAAGTAAGTGCCGCCGAAGAACGGGCGGCCGTCGGGGAGGCAGAAGCAGTTAAGCGGCCAGCCGCCGTGGCCTTGGATCATCTGCACGGCGTCCATCATCAGCTTATCGACTTCTGGGCGCTCTTCGCGGTCGACCTTGATGCACACGAAATGCTGGTTCATCAGGTCGGCCACCCAGGGCTGTTCGAACGATTCGCGGGCCATGACGTGGCACCAATGACAGGACGAGTAGCCGACGGACACCAGGACGGGCTTGTTCTTGGCTTTGGCTTCCGCGAAAGCCTCGGCGCACCAAGGCCACCAATGCACGGGGTTGGCCTCGTGCTGGCGGAGGTAGAGGGAGCTTTCGTGGGCCAGGCGATTCGACACGTCAGCAAGGTTGGCATCCTTGGGCCGGGCGCAACAAAGACCGTTTCCGAGCCGTTCGACTTGCAGGGGAGGGGGCTAAGGGCAAAGGTCTGCGGGTGCCTTCCGTCCGCCCCAGTCGCGCCCTCGGCCGTCCCTCCGGACGGTCTGCGTCGGGGCCTGCCTGACCATGTCGACCATCCGTATCCTTGAGCCGACCGTGGCCAACCAGATCGCCGCCGGCGAGGTGGTGGAGCGCCCGGCCGCCGTCATCAAGGAGCTGCTCGAGAACTCCCTCGACGCCGGCGCCCGCCGCGTGACGGTGGACTTCTCCCGCGGCGGCAAGGCCCGCATGATCGTCGAGGACGACGGCAAGGGTATGACGGGCGACGAAGCCCTCCTGAGCCTCGAACGCCACGCGACCAGCAAGATCCAGCTGGCTTCTGATCTCGACCGTATCGCCACCTTCGGTTTCCGCGGTGAAGCCTTGCCTTCCATCGCCAGCGTGGCCCGTTTCACGATGCAGACCCGTCCGGTCGCGGCGCCCTCGGGCACGGAGATTTCGATCAACGGGGGTAGACTCGTCCATCGCCGTGATCACGGCATGGCGCCGGGCACGCGTATCGAGGTGTCGAATCTTTTCCATCCGGTCCCGGCCCGTCTGAAGTTCCTGAAGTCCGACGAGACCGAGGCCGCGCACATCGTCCGCCTCGTCCGTCTCTACGCCATCGCCCACCCGGAAGTCGGTTTCCTCCTGCGCGAAGACGGCCGCGAGATCTTCCGCTCGCCGGGTAACGCGCCTTTGCTGGACCGCGTCCGTGAGATCTGGGGCCGACAGGTGGCCGAGGAGGTCACGCTGATGCCGCTCTTCGAACGACCGGGCATGCGTCTCAGCGGGCTGCTGGGTAAGCCGGGCGTCAGCCGCGGTACGCGCCAGGACCTCGTCACGGTCGTCAACGGCCGCCCGGTCGACAGCCGCACCATGGCCTTCGCGCTGACGGAGAGCTATCACACTTTGATCCCGAAAGGACGTTACCCGCTGGCTTTCGTCTTCCTCGAAATGGATCCGGCGTGGGTCGACGTGAACGTCCACCCCGCCAAGCGTGAGGTGCGTTTCCGCGACGAAGCCAAGGTCCGCAGTTTCCTCATCGAGTCAGTCCTCGCGGTCCTGCGCGCCCGGGCCGACGACGGCCTGCCGGCCGAGACTGTCCCGACGATCACGCCGGCGACTCCGCTGACCGCCGCCGTCCCGAGCGTCAGCGCGCCGGTCTCCGCCGGAGCCACGCCCCCGGCTTACGTGCCGTCCTCGGCGCCTGCGCCGGTCTCGCCGACCCACGCGCCGTCCGTCCGTCTCGGCTGGCGTCTCCTTTCGCGCCTACGCGAAGAACGGGCCGTCTTCGAGACCCCGACTGGACTGGCCATCCTTGATATCGGCGCCGCGCACCAACGCGTGCTCTACGAATCCATCCTGGCGCAGTTCACCGCGCAGAAGCCGGTGAGCCAGCCGCTCCTCGTGCCTTTGAGCATCGAACTCGAACCGCTGCCCGCCGCGGTGCTCAAGGAGCGCCTGCCCTTGCTGGCTTCCGCCGGCTTCGACTTCGAGGAATACGGACGCAACTTCTGGCGCATCCAGGCCTTGCCCGCGTGGCTTGAGCCGGAGCAGGCCCTTGCCTTCGTCCGCGACCTGCTGGCCGAGATGGCTCGCCGGGAAGGCGACTTCGGCCGCCCCTCGCTGGCCTACGACGCCCTCGCCAAACTCGCCGTCAACAAGGCCCGCCGTAAGGGCGACAGCCTGTCGGACGCCGAACTCCTGGAGCTCGTCCAAGCGCTCTTCCGCACCGCCCAGCCCGGCACCTGCCCGCGGGGCCGGCGGACCTATGTCGAGTGGACGGATGCCGACCTGACGCGCCGTTTCGGCTGATCAGCGACGGCCCTTGGAACGCTTCGGCGAAGCCGGCTTGCCGGTGCGCAGGGCTTCGATCTGGTCGCGCAGGTTGGCCGCGCGTTCGAACTGCAGTTCATCGGCTGCCGCCAGCATCTCGGTTTCCATGTCCGCCAGCACGCGGGCGATGTCACGGTCGTCGGTGCCTTCGGCCACCGCGAGGGCCTCGTCGGCCTCCAGATCCACGAGGCTCTCCTCGATCTTGCGCTGGGTGCTCTTCGGCGTGATGCCGTATTTCGTGTTATGGGCTTCCTGGCGTTTGCGACGGTCGCCGCAGATGGTCAGCGCCCGCGTAAGCGACTTCGTCATCACGTCGGCGTAGAGCAGGACCTTGCCTTCGAGGTGGCGGGCGGCGCGGCCGGCGGTCTGGATGAGGCTCGTCTCACTGCGCAGGAAGCCTTCCTTGTCGGCGTCGAGGATGCCGACAAGCGCCACTTCCGGGAGGTCGAGGCCTTCGCGGAGAAGATTGACGCCCACCAGGACGTCGAAGTGGCCCGCCCGCAGGCGGCGGAGGATCTCGACGCGTTCGATCGCATCGATGTCGGAGTGCAGGTATTCGACCTTCAGGCCGCTGTCCCGCATGAAGTTGGCGAGGTCCTCGGACATCCGCTTCGTCAGCGTCGTGACGAGCGTGCGGTAGCCGCGGGCGGCGACGGCCTTGGCCTCGCCGATGATGTCCTCGACCTGGCCGGCGATCGGACGGACCTCCATGATCGGGTCGAGCAGGCCGGTCGGACGGATGACCTGTTCGGCGATGACGGCCGAGACCTTGTATTCGTGGGGCGCCGGCGTGGCGGAGACATACACGACCTGGTCGACGAGGGTATCGAACTCCTCGGGACGAAGCGGGCGGTTCTCGAGGGCGGAGGGCAGGCGGAAGCCGAACTCGACGAGGCGTTCCTTGCGGGCGCGATCGCCGTGATACATCCCGCCGATCTGGGAGACCGAGACATGGCTTTCGTCGATGAAGACCAGCTTGTCCTTCGGGAAGAAATCCAGGAGGCAATGCGGGCGCTCGCCGGGGCGGCGGCCGGACATGTGCATCGAATAGTTCTCGATGCCCGGGCAGAAGCCCGTCTCGCGGAGCATCTCGAGGTCGTGCTCGACGCGCATGCGGATGCGCTGGGCTTCCACGAGGCGGTTCGTCTTCTCGAAGTGGGCCACCCGTTCCTCGAGTTCGGCGCGGATGGCGTCGCCGGCGGCCTTCACGCGGCCGGGGGCCATGACGTATTGGTTGGCCGGATAGAGGTCGAATTTGTCGAGTTGCTTGCCCGGCTTCACGCTGACCGGATCGAGTTCCCGGATGGCCTCGAGCGTGTCACCCCAGAACTCCAGGCGGACGGCGGATTCCATGTAGGCCGGCCAGACGTCGATCGTCTCGCCGCGGGCGCGGAAGTTGCAGCGCTCCAGGATGGCGTCGTTACGGACGTATTGGTTAGCCACCAGCTTCGCGAGGAGTTCGTCGCGGCGCAGGGTCATGCCCGTCTTGAGGGCGATCATCGCGGCCAGGAAGTCCTCGGGTGAGCCGAGGCCGTAGATGCAGGAGACCGAGGCGATCACGATCACGTCCCGGCGGGAGAGCAGGGCGCTGCTCGCGCTGATGCGGAGGCGCTCGATGTCCTCATTGATGGCCGAATCCTTCTCGATGAAGGTGTCCGTCGCCGGCACGTAGGCTTCCGGTTGGTAGTAGTCGTAGTAGCTGACGAAGTATTCGACCGCGTTCTCGGGGAAGAAGTTCTTGAACTCGGAGTAGAGCTGGGCGGCCAGCGTCTTGTTATGCGAGATGATGAGCGCCGGGCGTTGCTGCTGGGCGATCAGGTTCGCCATCGTGAACGTCTTACCCGAGCCCGTGACGCCGAGGAGCGTCTGGCGGCCGTTGCCGGCGCGGAGGGAGGCGTCGAGCGCCGCAATCGCGGTCGGCTGGTCGCCCATCGGGCGGTAGTCGGATTTCAGGCGGAATTCCATCTCAGCCCAGGCGCCCGCGGGCGAGCCACTGCGGGTCGACTTCGGAGAGATCCTTCACGATGCGGTGGGCGCCGACGGGCGCCAGCTGCTCGCGGGTGTTGGTCGTCGCGAGGGCGATCGTGATGAAGCCGCCGGACAGGCCGGCTTGGAGGCCCGAGAAGGAATCCTCGAAGACGAAAGAGGTAGCCGGGTCGCCGCCGCCGAGGGCGCAGGCCTTCAGGAAGACTTCGGGGTCGGGCTTGCCCTTGGTGACGTCCTCGCTGGCGACCGCGCCGGCGAAGAAATGGCCGATGCCGAAGAGCTCGAAGGACAGCGCGAGGTTCTCCTTGTGCGTCGACGTGCCGATGACGCACGGGATGCCGAGATCCTTCAGCGCGCCGCAGAGTTCGCGGACGCCGGGTAGCAGATGGACATGGCCCGTGCGGGCGATATCGCGGTAGAGCGCTTCCTTGCGGTTGGACAGGCGCTTCACCTCGGCGGGATCACGCGTCCAGTTGAGGATGTCCGGGATGATGAGCTCGTTGCGCTTGCCGAAGCCGCGCTTGAAGTGATCGGAGGGCAGGGGGAGATTCTCTTCCTTGGCCAAGGCCTCCCAGGAGCGTTCATGGGCGACGGAGGAGTCGATGACGACTCCGTCCCAATCGAAGACGGCGACAGTGCGAGGCATGGTTCAGTGTTTGTCCCAGGGCAGCGTGACCTTGATCGGGCGATGCTCCCAGACGTTGAAAGGTTCGAAGATCTGGCCGGGCGCGAGGATGCCGTTCGGGTCCAGGGCCTGCTTGATCGCGCGCATCGCGGCGATCTCTTCCGGCGTGTGCTGCAGGGGGAGGAAAGGCGACTTCGCGAGGCCGATGCCGTGCTCGCCCGTGATCGCACCGCCGAGTTCGACGACCTTCTCCATCACCTCGCGGATGGCCTGTTCGGCCTTGCGGCAGTGCTCCGGATTGAACCGGTCATACATGATGTGCACGTGGAAGTTGCCGTCGGCCGCGTGGCCGAAGGTCGGGGTCGCCAGACCGAAGCGGTCGCGTATCTCGCGGGTGAAGCGGAGCAGGGCGACATAGCTGCGGATCGGCACCACCACGTCTTCGTTCAACTTGGCATCACCCAGGGCGAACATCGCCTGCGAGCAGGTGCGACGCAGTTCCCAGAGCGCTTCGGCTTCCGCCTCGGCCTCGGGGGCGCGGAAGGCGACCGCGTGACGTTTAGCCCAGGCGACGACCTTGGCTGCGTCGTCCGCGAGCGCGGCGGGATGTCCGTCGATTTCGACCAGCAGCGCGGCGTGCGTCTCAGCGGAACCGCCTAGTTCCGCATCAGTGAAGACGCGCTTACCTCGACGCTTCTCGGTGGCAGCGACCGTCTGGACGTCGAGGAACTCGAGCACCGACGGATTCACGCGCAGGGAGATCAGGTCGATGGAGGCCTCGAGGGCGGCCTCATCGGTCTTGAAGGCCAGCAGGAACGTCCGGCGGGCGGCGGGTAGGGCAGAGAGCTTCAGCGTCGCCTTGGTGATCACGCCGAGCGTGCCTTCGGAGCCGATCCACAGGTCGCGCAGGTTGAGTCCGCTGACGAATTTGCGGAGCGGGGCGCCCCAGCGGACCTTCTCGCCGGTGGGCAGGAAGCCCTCGAGGGCGTAGACGTGGTCGCGGACGACGCCGTATTTGGCCGCGCGCAGGCCGCCGGCGTTGGTGGCGATATTGCCGCCGATGCTGCAGTGCTTCACCGATGACGGGTCGGGCGGGAAGAAGAGGCCGTGCGGCGCGGCGCGGTCGTTGATGTGCGCCGTGATCGCGCCCGGCTGCACCGTCGCCATCGCGGAGACCGGATCGATCTCGATCTGGTCCCAGTGGTCGAGGTGGATGACCCAGCCGCCCTTGATCGGGGCACAGGCGCCGGTCGTGCCGGTGCCGCGGCCACGGACCGTGACGGGTACGCGATGTGCATTGGCGAGCTTCAGCGTGACGCCGATGTCGTCTTCCGTCGCCGGGCGGATGACCGCCTCGGGCATGAAGGACAGGCGCATGTTGTCGAACGACGCGGCGAAGCACGTCGCCTCGTCCGTCCGGACGACCTCCGCGCCCAGCTTCGCCAGGAGGGCCTGGGTGGCGGCGGGATGCGTCTGGGCGGGAAGGCTCACGCCTCCCATCAAGCAGGGTTAGCCCAGTTCGGCAAGCCACGCCGTCGCCTCGGCGTCGGAAGGCATGCGCCAATCGCCGCGGGGGGAGAGGGCCAGCGAGCCCACCTTGGGGCCGTCGGGCATCACGGAGCGCTTGAACTGCTGGCTGAAGAAGCGGTTCAGGAAGGAGCGCAGCCAGTGGCGGATCTCCGTCTGGTCATATTTACCGGCGAACGCGTGCTCGGCGATCCAGAGGACCTTGGAGGGGCGGAAGCCGTTACGGATGACGTGATACAGGAAGAAGTCGTGGAGCTCGTAGGGTCCGACCAGCATCTCCGTCTGCTGGGCGATCTCGCCGTCGTCGCCGGGCGGGAGCAGTTCGGGGCTGACCGGGGTCGCCACGATGTCCTCGAGGATGGCGCGTTCGGTGCCGACATGGCGGGCGTGGGCCGCCCAGCCGACGAGGTGCTTCACCAAGGTCTTCGGCACGCCGATGTTCACGTGATACATCGACATGTGGTCGGCGTTGAACGTGCACCAGCCGAGCGCGGCTTCGGAAAGGTCGCCCGTGCCGACGACGAAGCCGTGGCTCTGGTTGGCGACGTCCATCAGGATCTGCGTGCGTTCGCGGGCCTGGGCGTTCTCGAAGGTGACGTCGTGCTTGCCGGCCGGATGCTGGATGTCGCGTAGGTGGCGTTCGACCGCTTCGTTGATCGGGATCTCGCGGGCGGTGATGCCGAGCGTCTCCATCAGGCGCATCGCGTTGACGCGCGTGCGGGCCGACGTGCCGGGGCCGGGGAGGGTGAGGCCGATGATGCCCTTGCGGTCGAGGCCGAGACGATTGAACGCCTCGAGCGTGACGAGCAGGGCGAGGGTGGAGTCGAGTCCGCCCGAGACGCCGATGACGACGTGCTTGAGGCCCGTGTGGCGGATACGTCGGGCGAGGCCCGTGGACTGGATCGCGAAGATCTCCTGACAGTTCTCGTCGCGACGGTGCGGGTCCGACGGCACGAACGGATGCTGGCTGAAGCGGCGGCGCAGCTTCGGGGTCTGGCCGGTCGGCACGCCGAGGGTGAAGCCGATGACGCGCGGGCGGACGGCCACCGGCGCACCGAAGAAGGTGCTGTTGCGACGGCGTTCGGCCGCGAGGCGGTCGAGGTCGATCTGCGAGACGATCAGGGCGAGGTCGAAGCGGAAGCGCTCGGATTCGCCGAGGACGACGCCGTTCTCGGCGATGAGGCCGTGGCCGCTATAGACGATGTCGGTGCTCGACTCGCCGGCGCCGGCGGCGGCGTAGACGTAGGCGGCGAGGCAGCGGGCGGACTGCGCCTTCACGAGGTCGCGACGGTAGGCCGCCTTGGTGAGGAGCTCGTCGCTGGCCGAAAGGTTGCAGAGCAGGGTGGCGCCGGCGAGGGCCTGCGGGCCGCTCGGGGGCTCGACGGCCCAGAGGTCTTCGCAGATCTCGATGCCGAGCACGCAGTCCGGCATGTCGGTCGCCTGGAAAAGGATGTCGGTGCCGAAGGGGACCTTCTGGCCGAAGAGTTCGACCTCGGCGACCGGGGCGACCCGGGCGGAGGCGAACCAGCGCTGTTCGTAGAACTCCCCGGTGTTCGGGAGGTGGGTCTTCGGGACGACCCCGAGGACCTTGCCCCGGGAGAGCGCCACGGCCACGTTGAAGAGACGTCCGTTGACCTCCAGCGGGGTTCCGACGAGGGCGGTGAGGCCAAGCTTGGCCGTGGCCTCGCAAACCTGCCCAAGGGCCTTCAGGGCGCCGTTGAGGAGGGTCCGCTGGCCGAATAGGTCGCCGCAGCTGTAGCCGGTCAGGCAAAGTTCGGGCAGGACGACGATTTCCACCCCTTCCTGGGCGGCTTTTTCCAGAGCTTGGATGATCAGGGCGGCATTAGCCGCAGGGTCCCCCAGACGGAGGGCCGGCGAGGCGGCCGCCACGGTCACAAAACCGTTCTGGTGGATGCGGTTGGACATCAAAGGACTGGTATCCGTCATGTTCACCGTTGACCGAAGGGGAGGCAACCCGAAAGGTCTGCCCACCCCTGTCAAAGGGGGTCATATGTCCGCCCAGCCGCTCAAAGAAGTCCGTATCTTTTCGCCTGCCACCGTGGCCAACGTGGCCTGCGGTTTCGACGTGCTTGGCTTCTGCATCGACGCCCCCGGCGACGAGATCGTGGCCCGCTTCTCGCCGACCCCGGGTCTGCGCATCACCAAGATCACCGGCGATGACGGCCGGCTGCCCCTCGACTCCAAGAAGAACACCGCCGGCGTCTCCGCCCACGCGCTGCTCCGTCACCTCGGCAAGAGCGACCTCGGCATCGAGATGGAGATCCACAAGAAGATGCCCTTCGGCAGCGGCCTCGGCTCCAGCGCCGCGAGCGCGGTCGGCGGCGCTTTCGTGGTCAACCGTCTGCTCGGTGATCCGCTGACGCGTCGTCAGCTCCTGCCTTTCGTGGTCGCCGGCGAAGCCGCGGCCGATGGCGCCTGGCATGCCGACAACGTCGGTCCGTGCCTCCTCGGCGGCATCACCCTCATCCGTTCCAACGCCGAGCTCGACGTGATGGACGTGCCGATCCCGGAGCGCCTCTGGGCCGCGGTCGTGCATCCGGACATCGTCGTGCTGACCAAGGTCGCCCGCGAGATCATGCCGCGCCAGATCCAGCTCGAGACCTCCACGCAGCAGAGCGGCAATCTCGGCGGCCTGCTGTGCGGCTTCTTCAAGAGCGACTACGCGCTCATCGGCCGCTCGCTCCACGACCTCATCGCCGAGCCCCATCGTCATCGCCTGATCCCTGAGTTCTACCGCGCCAAGGCCGCCGCCATGGCCGCCGGCGCGCTGGGCTTCTCGATCTCCGGCGCCGGCCCCAGCGTGTTCGCGCTCTGCGAAGGCGAAGAGACCGCCCGCAAGGTCGCCGCCGCCGTCGCCGCCGTGTTCTCGTCGGTGCCGATCAAGGCCACGCCTTACGTTTCGCGCATCAACCCCAAGGGTGTCCATGTCCTCTCCGAGTCCTAAGTTGGAATTCGTCTCCACCGCCGACGCCTCCTGTCGCGGCTCCCTGCGTGACGTGCTGCTTTCGGCCATGCCCGCCAAGGGCGGCCTCTGGGTGCCGACGCACATCCCGCAGCTCGCGCCCGGCTTCGTGGAGCGCCATCGCGACGCGTCCTACGCCGACCTCGCCGAGGCCGTCGTGGCCCCGTATTTCGGTGAGGTGCTCGGCCCGGCGGTCCTCCGACAGCTTTGCCAGGAAGCCTTCAACTTCCCGGTGCCGCTCGTGCGTCCGGAGAAGCTCAAGGGGACCCCGGCCGAACGCATCGCCGTCCTCGAACTTTTCCAAGGCCCCTCCGCGGCCTTCAAGGACTTCGCCGTCCGCACGCTCGTGCGCGTCACCGCGCGCGTCCTCGGCGATGAGTTCCCGCAGCTGACCGTCCTGGCCGCGACCTCCGGTGATACCGGCGCCGCCGTGACCGAAGCCTGCGCCGGCGTTCCTGGCGTCCGTGCCGTGGTCCTCTATCCTCGCATCGGCGTCAGTGGCGTGCAGGAATCCCAGATCGCCCGGCCCCGTCCCGGTGTGGTCGCCCTTTCCGTCGACGGCACGTTCGACGATTGCCAGGCGATGGTGAAGCGCGCGCTCGCCGACGAGTCCCTGCGCCGCCACCGCCCGCTGCTCACCGCTAACTCGATCAACCCCGTACGCCTGATCGCGCAGGTGCCGTTCGCCTTCCACGCCAAGCGCCTGCTGGCTCCCGGCCGTCGCATGGGCATCGTGGTGCCTTCGGGTAACCTCGGCAATGTCGGCGCCGTGCAGCTCGCCCGCCGGATGGGGCTGGACGTCGCCGCGCTCGTCGCCGCGACGAACACCAACTCGCCGCTGCCCGACCTCTTCGCGACCGGCGAATATCGTCCGCGTCGCGCGGTCCCCACGGCCTCCAACGCCATGGACATCGGCGACCCGAACAACCTCAGCCGCCTGCTCGCCTGGCGTGAGGGCGGCCCCTCCGTGGAAGCCGTCACCGTCGACGACCGGGCCACCCTCGACGCCATGCGTCGCGTCCGCGACGCCAGCGGCTACGTCCTTTGCCCGCATACCGCCGTCGGCTGGAAGGCCGCGGAGGACCTCCTGGCCCGAGACGGCGCCAAGCTCGACGACGTCATCGTCTTCGGCACCGCGCATCCCGCCAAGTTCCCGGACGTCCTGCAGGAGGCTTTCGGCGACGCCCAGGCTTCCCGCTTCCCCGGTGAGCTGCCGGCGCCCGCTCCGATCAAGATCGGGAATGACTTCGAGGCCGTCCGCAAGGTCCTTGAATCCGAAGCCGGCTTCGGTCGCTGAGCCGGGATACGAAAAAGCCGCCTGACGGCGGCTGTCTTCGGCGGCTGAAAGCCCTGCTTACTCGGTGTCGGACACCGCGAACGTCACATTCGTGATGTTCGCCTTGGCCAGGATATCGAGGACGTTGATCACGCGCTCGTAGCGGGCGTTCTCTTCGGCCTGCACCGTGATGAGCAGCTTGGTCTTGGACTGCTCGGCAGCCTGACCCATCAGCTTCATCTGGTTGTAAAGGTTCTCGAGGAGCTTGTCGCCGGGAGGGCCGACCGGATCTTCGTTGAGGGTGATCTCGCCGGTCTCACTGACGCCGATCGTGACTTCGTCGGGCAGTTCGGTCTCCTTGGCGGTCTCGGCGTTGCCAGGCAGGGTCGTCTTGAGTTCGTGCTCCACCTTGACGGCGCCGGCCATGACCATGAAGAAGAGCATGATCACGAAGACCACGTCGATCATCGGGGCGATCTGGAAGCCCGGGGAGGCGTCGGCGGTTTCTGGCTTCTGTTTCATGGGTTATTCCTCGTGGTTGAGGCCGGAGAAGGCGATGTTGTCGATGCCTGCTTCGGCGCCCCATTCGAGGGCCTTGGAGACATACTTGGCGTGGCATTCCTTGTCGGCGCGGACCAGCAGGCGATACTTCTCGTTGGTGCCCTTGCGGTCGGCGAGTTCCTTGGCGATGCCTTCCTTGTCGTTCGGGTCGAGTTCGCGGTCGTCGAGCTTGTACTTGGCCTGGCCCGTGGTCTTGTCCCACGAGATGTTGATCAGGCCGGCCGCGGCCTTGTCGTCGCGCTTGACGCCGTGCGAGGCGACCGGGAGCGAGATGTTCTTGTCGACCTTGAGCACCTGCGAGGAGGTGATCGACATGAAGAAGATGAGCAGCACCAGGAGCACGTCGATCATCGGCGCGACCTGGAACTCCGGTTCGCCTTCTCCGCCTCCGCCTCCGCCTGCCATGGTCTTGCTGCTGGTTTAGGGGTGGAAGGGACTTAGCCCTGGACGTTCGAAGAAGCGCTCCAATCCGGCTTGGCGGCGTAGATCTCTTCGTCGCCGACCTTGCGGCCTTCGACTTCGTCGTAGGGGAAAGCGCGGAAGAGGCCGGTCACGATCTCGGTGATGTCGTGGATGCCCTTGTTGATACGGTTGGCCAGGAGGTAGTAGGCGATGAACGCCGGGATGGCGATGAAGAGGCCGGAGGCGGTCGCCACGAGCACTTCACCGATCGCGCCGGAGAGCTTGGAAGGATCGCCCACGCCGGAGGTGCCGAGGGTTTCGAACGCGCTCATCATGCCCGTCACGGTGCCGGTGAGGCCGATCATCGGGGTGCAGACCCCGATCACGGAGAGGTAGGAGGAGCGACCCTTGAGTTCGCCCTGGATGCGGACGATTTCCGAGAGGATGGCCTCTTCGGTCATGGTCTTGCCATCCGGAGTGAAGGCGACGCCGGCGCGCACGACGTCGGCGACGGGGGAACCGGCGGCCTTGGCGAAGGCGTAGGCACCGACGTAGTCACCCTTCTTGAAGAGCTCACGGAGCTGGGTGACGTGCTCGGCGGGATACATCTTGCCGGCGCTGGTCTTGATGAAGCCGTCGACCATGAACCAGATCATCGCGACGGAGCAGAGGGTGATCGGATACATGACCCAACCGCCTTCGATGAAGAGGTCGGCCAGGGTCTTGTGGTGCGCGCCGGCAGCGGCGGCCTCCTGGGCCGAGGCGGTGACGGTCAACAGGCCGAGAAGGGCGGTGCTGAGGAGGGCGGAACGTAGGTTCATCTTCATGATGATGGGGTGTAGGTTGGTATCTAGGTTAGGTTTTGGAAAGGGGCAAGGACTCACTTGTTGCCTTCGACCTTCTCTTCGGCGGCGAGCTTGGGTTTGGCCATGATGACGCCTTCGGGGAGGGGACCGCCGGCGGCGATCTTCTTCTGGTCGGCTTCGGCCTTGGCGCGCTCCTCCGGGGGGAGCAGTTTCTTGGCTTCTTCGGCCTCCTTGGAGACCGGGAAGGAAACGATGATGTCGTAGAGGTAGCGGTTGGAGATCGCTTCGAGTTTCTGGTCGCGCAGGGCGGGGCTGTCCATGCCACGGAAGGCGCGGGCGGCGCCGAGGAGGGCCTTGGGGATCATCTCGGTCTCGGAGCCGAAGAAGACCGGCACGCGGAGGTAGGTGGTCATCGCGGCCTCATACTTCTTGGCGGCGAGGAGGGAGTTGCCCTTGGTGAGGTGGAGGCGGGCCTGGAGCTCGGAGCTATCGACCTTCGTGAGCAGCTCGGTGGCCTCGCGGATCACGGCTTCGTGGTCGCCTTTGCGGGCGCGCAGCATGAGCTTGGCCAGCTGGATCTGGGTGGCGACTTCGGGCTGCTTGGCGGCTTCTTCTTTTTCGAAGGTCGCGAGGAAGCTGTTCGTGGCGGCGTCGTTCTCAAGACGATCGAGGGCGTCGAGCTTGATGAGGGAGGCTTTGACCCACCAGGAGCCCGGGACGTTCTTGAGGGGCTCGAAGAACTTCAGCACGGCTTCGGCGTTGTCGAGGGCCTTGGCCGGTTCGCCGCGGTTGACGTTGTTCTGGGCCTCCTGGAGGCGGGCGGGCATCGGCCAGATGATTTCGGTGACCTCGGAAAGCTTGCGGGTCAGGACGACCTCGAAGCCACCTTGGTTGCTCGTGCGGTCGACGGTTCCCTTGACCACGTTGATGACGCCTTTCTTGGCGTCGAGGACCGGCTTCGGCGGGACGGAGTTGTCCAGCTTGAAGGGGTCGTTGATCTCCCATTTTTCGCCCTTGAAGACGAAGGTCTGGGCCGGCGACGTGGCGGCGGCGAGCAGCGCGAAGGCGGCAAGGAGGAGGGGGTGGCGCATGGCGTTCAGAGTCCGAGGAGGTAGGCTTTGGCTTCGACCCCTTCGCGGGTGTCCTTGATGCGGTCTTTCTCGAGCATCTCCTGCAGGAGGCGCTTGGCGGCGTCCTTCTGTTCGAGCTTGGTCGCGAGGATCTTGGCTTCGCCGAAGTAGGACTTCGCGGCCCAGACCTCATATTTCTTCCAGGTCATGTGGCAGCGGCGGTAGTAGGCGATGGACTTGTTGTAGGCATCCTTCGCGTTTTCGGGCTCGTTGTTGGCGAGGGCGTTGATCGTGACGGTCGTCTTGCTCTGCTCCTTGCCGTCCACCTTGATGGTGAGCGTGGCGGTGAACTCCCCCGCGGCGGCGTAAGCATAGGACGGGGCTGCTTCGGTCGAGGTAGCGCCCTTCTCGCCGAAATCCCAGAGATAGCTGACCTTGCCCGCGGCCGGGGCGCTGGCGGAGAATTTGACGGTCAGCGGCGCGGCGCCCGAGATCGGCGACGTGCCCGCCATCTCCTTCGGCACGAGCGTCGCGTCGGTCGAAGACTTCGGCTTCGTGATGAGGCTCGGTTTCCCTGCCGCCATCAGGCCGGCGTTGCGCTCATGCAGCTGGCCGAGCCAGTAAAGGGAGGCGGCGGTCTTCTCGCCGCGCCATTCCTTGGTGCGGATGATCTCTTCGAAGGCCTTGAAGGCGTCGTCGAGCTTCGAGAGTTCGGCGAGCGCGCGGGCGCGGGTGAAGCGCAGGTCGAGCTCCTTCGACATCAGGATGTTGTTGTCGATGGCTTCGTCGCAGAGGGAGAGCGCCTCGGCATACTTCTTCTCGCCGAGCCGGATTTCGGCGAGGCCGGCGAAGCCGTAGTCGGCGTATTCCGAGGAGCGGGCGAACTCGAGGATGTAGCGGAAGTATTCCTCCGCCTTCTTGGTCTCGTTCTTGGCCAGCAGGCTGTCGCCGACGAGCGCGAGGATGGTCGGGTTGAGTTCCTCGGCCTTGAAGTTGGCGGCGATCTTGGCGAAGTTGGCGGCGGTCTTCTCAGGCTCGCGCGTGAACACGGCGAGCTGGCCGAGGGCGAAGAAGCCGCGGGCCTGGGCGACGAGGGAGGCGCGGTTTTCGTCGAGACGAAGTAGCTTGGTCAGCTCTTTCTCGGCGTCGGCGCTGGTGTAGGCGCCGGGCTCGGGCTTGGCGCCGGCCTTCACGCGCTTGATCTTGCGCGCGAGTTTCTCGGCGAGGAAGACGATGAGCTTCTCGGTGCCTTCCTGCTTACGGTCGTTGATCGATTCGGCGACGGCGTCGGAGAGGATCTTCAGCGCGCGCTTCTTCTGCTCGGCGATGGAGGACTGGCGCTTGACCTCGACCTTGGCGAGTTCGGCTTCGAGTTCGGCGGAGAGCTTCTTGACGGCTTCCTTCGCGGTGTCGATCTCGGGGCGGGTGACGCCCTGCTTGCGCTCGAGCTGGTCGACGGCCTTGCGGCCGTCGGCGAGCTTGGCGCTGAGATCCTTGCGGACCTTCTCGGCCTGCTGGGCGAACTCGGGCATGTCGCCCATGCGTTCGGTGGAGCGGATGACCTCGTAGAGGTAGGTCATCGCCTTCGGGTCGTTATGGTCCCAGTCGAAGATCTCCTTGAACAGGTCGCGCATGCGCTTGTGCTCGCCGCGGCCGGGGAGGAGCTTGCGCAGCTCACCGAGGACGAACTCGAGGGCCTGCGGATTGGTGCGGGCGCTCTTGGCGGCGGCCTCGTAGGCGTCGATCGCCTTGCCGGTGACGGCTTCCTTCTCCTTCTCGAGCTTGTCCTTGATGGCGGCGAACTTGGCGCGGTCAGGGGTCTTCAGGTTGACGCGCAGGTCGATGTCGGCGGCCTTGACCTTCTTGTCGAGTTCGTCGGCGAGACGGATGTTGGCGTCGCCGATCAGGGTGTAGACCTCGGGGGTCTGGGCGATGACTTCGTCGGTCCGGTCCTTGGCGTAATCCTTGAGCCAGTCTTCGCAGAGCTTGATGGTGCCGGCGATATCGGGCGGGTTGACGCCGAACTTCACGATCGCCTGGCGGTAGCGGACGTCGGGGATGAACTGTCCCTTCGGGTATTCCGACTCGTACTTGTCGAAGTCGATCTTGGTCTCCTTGTACTTGCCTTGGAAGAACGAGCAGAGCGCGTTCATGTACAGGACCTGCTGGCGGACGGACGAGCGCTCGTATTTCTTGAGGAAGGCCTCGAAGGCCTTCGAAGCGGGCGCCCAGTCGACCTGCGAGAAAAGGCAGGCGGCGATCCGGAAATCGATCTCTTCGGCCACCTCAGGCGTGAGGTTGGCCACGTTGGCCTGCACCCACTTGTAGTGGGCGATGGCTTCGGGGAATTCTTCGCGCTCCTGGGAGATGTCGCCGAGGATGAGGGCGATGGACGACACCATCTCGTCTTTCGGGAATTTCTGGATGAATTCCTTGCACTTCGTCTGGGCCTCGGTGTTGCGGCCGATCCGGCGCAGGGCGACGATGTGGTAGTAGTAGGCGCCGGCGATGCGGCTGAATTCCGGGCTGTTCTCGAAGATGTCGAGGAAGGCCACGTGGGCTTCCCACGGGCGCTTCAGTTCGAGGAGGCAGAGACCGATGCGGTAGGAGATGAAGGCGTCGTAGTCCTTGTTGGCCTTGAATTCGGCCTCGATCTTCTTGAACTGTTCGAGGTCGAGCTGCGCGCGGCGGATGGCGTCGGCCTGTTCGGCGTTCGGCTTCGGGGCGGCCTTCGTCATGCCTTCGACCTCGGTCTGCTTGGCTTCGATCGCCTTACCGAAGGAGCGGGTGAGGTTCACGCGGCGCAGCGTGCCCTGGTAGTTATTGAGGGCCTGGCGGTAGAAGTCGCCGCGGAAGGCCTCGTCGGCGGCCGATTCGGCGGCCGCGAAACGCGCGTCGCCGATTTCCAGGCGCTGGAAGTTGGAACGCACCACTTCGACCGGGGAGCCGGTGCTGCGGGCGTCGATCTCGCTCTTGAGCTGGGTGGCCTCCTTGGTCAGGCCGAGCTTCGTATACATCTCGACCAGCTTATAGGCGGCTTCACGGCGTTCGGGCGTATTGATGCCTTCGGCGGTGGCCTGCTTGAGGAGGCTGATCGCCTGCGAGTAGGCGGCCTTCTTGAGTTCGTCGGTCGAGGACTTGGCGCGGTCGACCACGATCTGGGCCGAAAGGGTGAAGGCGCTGACGCGTTCCTCGGGGCGGGCGAGCGCGTTGGTGCGGATCTTCTCGAGGCGGGCGAGGGCCTGATCCCACTTGCCCTGCTTGGAGAAGGCTTCGATGAGGATCAGTTCGGCGGTGCCGCGGCGATTGTCGCCGTCGAAGAAATCTTCGGTTCCCTTGGGGTATTTATCGAGGAAGGTGGTGAGTTCGACCTGGGCCTTGGGCCAGTCCTTCATGAAGAAGAGACAGGTGGCCTTGCGGAAGGAGAGGACCGCCTTCATGCTGTTGGCGACGTCGCCGGCCTTGTCCTCGAGTTCCTGGAAGAGATCGAGGGCCTCCTTGTACTTCTTCTCTTCGAAGGCCTTGTCGGCGGCCTTGTAGAGCACGTTCAACGGGTCTTCCTGCTTCTCGGCGGTGGGCAGGGGCTTGGTCTGCGCGCGAAGGACGGCGGTGACGGGAGTCACGGCGAGCAGGACGGCGAGCAGGGCGGCCTTGGCCAGTTGGTAGGTGCGGGACTCTTGGATAAGCATCGGGTGAGGGGAGCGTATTGCTCCGCGTCGGGGGTGCTTAGCAATAGCCCAAGCGTCCGAGGGATGCCAAGCAATAAGCCCCCTCCAAGCGGCAAATATCAGGCCTCACCGGGGGTCGGCCTGTGAATAACTCAGGCCCCTGGACGGAGGCCGGTCGCCAGGATGGTCTCGAACCCAGGCTCCTTCGTTTCCTTGGCCACCACGCGTACTTCTGACTGGGCGAAACCCGCTTCCTCGATCCAGTCGTGGAGTTCGTTCTCCTTGAAACCGAGCCAGCGGTCGGCGTATAGCTCCCGGGCCTTTTCAAAGCGATGGGCGCGCAGGTCGAGGACGATCAGGCGACCACCCGGCTTGAGGATGCGGAAGGCCTCGGCGAGGGCCAGGCGGGGGTTCTCGGCGTGGTGCAGAGCCTGGCTCAGCAAGGCGAGGTCGATGCTCCGGTCGGGCAGAGGGACTTTCTCGATATTACCGAGGACGTAGGTGAGGTTGCGCAGCTGTTCCTTCTTGGCCAAGGCCCGGCCGACTTGGACCATGCGCGGCGAGCTGTCCACGCAGTGGACGCTTTCGGCCTGGCGGGCGAGCAGGCGGGAGAGGGTGCCGTCACCGGCCCCGAGGTCGGCGATCCGGACCTTGGGCGTGAGCAGGAAGAGCATCTGTCCGATGGCTTCCCAGGAGCGTCCTGGGCAGTAGTTCCGACCCAGGCGGTCGGCCACGTGATTGAAGTGCTGTTCGGCCTTCTGCCGGCGCTTCTCCACGATGCGCTGCCAGGCGCGCTGGTCGGCGGCCGCCTTGGGTTCGCGGGCGCTGGCGGCCAAGGCCGCTTCGACGATGCCGCCGACGCTGGCCGGGAGGTCCCGGGCCACGGCGTAGAAAGATTTCTTCCCGTCGCGTCGGTCGACCACGAGGCCGCCCTTACGCAGCAGGGCGAGGTGGGTGGAGATACGCGACTGCGGCAGCCCGAGGATCTCCTGGAGCTCGCCGACGGCGAGTTCGCCGCGGTGCAGCAGGTGGAGCATGCGGGAGCGCGTGGGGTCGGCCAGCAGGCGCAGGGATTCCCAAGGGTCGGGCATGAGGCGAAGATGGGCGGGGGTCGCGGGCTTGTCAAAAGAGGAAGCCCCGTCACCGGGGCTTCGTCGAGAGGGCCTGGAGGGCCGTTCAGCGCTTGTCGACCCAGCGGCCGATCTTCACCACGGTCCAGTTTTCGGCCTTACCGTTGATGTTGGTCGTGAACGTCTCGCCGGCCTTGTGGTTGAGGAACTGCTTCGCGAGGGGCGAGATGTAGGACAGGATATTCTTCTCCGGCTCGCCGTCCCAGGCGCCGAGCAGGTCGTAGGCCAACTCCGCCTGGTCGGAACCGCGGCGGAGGACGATGCTCGAGCCGACGCTGATGGCGTCGGTCCGGGCTTCGGAGAAGTCGGTCACACGGGCCTTCTTGAGCAGCGCGTCGAGCTCGGCGCGACGGGCGGCGAGGGTGTCATGGTCCTGTCGGGCCATCTTGTATTCGGAATTTTCCTTCAAGTCGCCGTGCTCCTTGGCGATCTGGATGGCTTCCTTGACCGCGGGGAGGCGCACCTTGACGATGTCCTCGAGCTCGCGTTCCTTCTCTTCCTTGGAGGCCTTGGAGACGAGGAGTTCCTTCTCTTCGGCTTCGGAGCCGGAGTGCTTGGACTTGGCGAGGCGCTGCACGTGCGGCTCGATCTTGGCGAGGCGGGAGAGCAGGGCCTTCTTCGTCATCTCATCGAAGCCCTGGCTGCTCATCATGGTGCGGGTGAGGTCGAAGATCGTCTCGCTGTCGGCCTTCTTGCCTTCGGCCGGCGTGAGGATGTTCGCGATCAGTTCCTTGTCCTTGATGAGTTCGTTGGCGAGCGGGATGCGGGCGGTCGAATTGGATTCGAGCGACTCGGTGTCGATCGACGACAGGATGGCTCCGAGGAGCGAAGGGGCGATCAGGCGGCCGACGATGGCGGCGTATTTCTTGGAGTCGCGGTTCTTGATGATCCAGATGATCACCGGGGCGCGGAGTTCGCGGGTCTCGAGCCACTGGGCGAAGCGCGTGGCGACGGCCTCGGCGAGATCCTGGTCGCAGAGGTAGGCGATGGATTCGGAGACGAGCTTGGCGGAGCCGCTCTTGGTGCCGCCGATGTCGCGGTTACGCAGGAGGTCGAAGGCGCGGTCGGACCAGCGGTCGCCGTGGTGGGCGCGCACGAGGTCCAGCAGGCTGCGGATCTTCTCGGTGGTGTGCGGGATGTTGAGGGCGACGAACGCGAGGTCGCTTTCGGTGCAGAGGGCGATGATCTCGGAGGCCGTCGGGCTGACGGTCTCCACGTTCTCGACGGCGGAGCGGAAGAACTTATCGCGGTTCCAGATGCCGCCGAGGATGGCCGGCAGGTTGTCGCGCTTGCGGGCGGTCTCGAGCTTCTTGATCTCCTTGAGGAGGTCGGCGGAGACCTTGTCGAGATTGGCGGCGGTGGCGGCGGAGCGCGTCTCGGCGGCGGAGGCGCCGGCGAGTTCTTCGAGCAGCATCAGCTTACGTTCGAAGTTCGGAGCGCCTTCATACTGGGCGAACAGGTCTTCGCCGAGATCCTTCGGGGCTTCGAGGAGGGCGTAGAGGCCGCCCTTGCGCTCAGGGACGAGGATGGCGCGGTCCTTGCGGACGGCGGCGCGACCCTTGGTCCACCAGGCCTTGAAGGCGGCGGCGCGATCCTTGCCGGCGGGGAGGGAAGCGAAGTGGACGCGGTCGAGGTTGGCTTCGAGGGCGTAGGAGGTGCATTCCCCGGTCGGGTATTCGGACAGGAGGGCCTTGACCACGCCGGCCGGGTCGTTGGCGACGAGGTTGGCGATTTCGGCCTTGGTGGCGTCGGCATAGGCCTTGGCGACCACGCCGTTCGGGTTGATGAACTCGATCTTACCGAGGAAGAAGGCGGCGTCCATGGCGTGGGCCTTCTTGTTCTGCTCAGGGAAATCGATGACCAGGCGCTTGGTCGCCTCGTCGTAGGAACGGATGACGCCGATGCCCCAGGCTTGGTGGAGGCAGAAGGCAGGCTGACCCGTGGCTACCAGGTCGATGGCGGCCTGGAGGGAGTTCATTTTACCACCTTGTGGGGTCAGGGCCTTGTTGCTCATTGCAAAAGTGGGTTTTGGGGATAACAATTCTCACTTGCAAGCAGGAAGGCGGGGGTTTCGGGGTCCTGAGCCTCCGAGTCCGCTGCTCCTGCCCCTCCCATGGCCTTTAAGCCCGAAAAACCCTCAATCCACGGCGAAACGCCGGACACCCTCGGTGAGCGCCTGGTCGCGGCCGGCCACCCACGTTATCGGGCCGGCCAGGTCTTCGAGTGGTTATACCCCCGCCGGGCCGAAACCCCCGAGGCGATGACCAACCTGCCGGCTGGTCTCCGGGGTTGGCTCGTCGAGCAGTATGATTTCGAGGCCACGGCCCTGGTCCAGCGCAAGGCCTCCTCCGACGTGACCCAGAAGATCCTGCAACGCCTCCGCGACGGCTCCCTGATCGAGACGGTCATCATCCGCGCCCCGATGGAGGGGGTAGGCCAGGAGAAGTCCCGCCGGACCATCTGTATCTCCACCCAGGTGGGCTGCGCCTATGGCTGCAAGTTCTGCGCCTCGGGTTTGGAAGGATGGAAGCGCGACCTTTCGGTAGGGGAGATCGTCTCCCAGCTCGTCCAGGTCTGCCGCATCGAAGACAAGGCCGATCCGGCCCGCGCCGCCGAAGGGCTGGCCTCCTTCGACAACATCGTGGTCATGGGCATGGGCGAGCCCTTGGCCAACTACGAGAACCTCCTCGCCGCCCTGCGTATCGTCAATGCCCAGTGGGGTTTCGGCTTCGGCGCCCGCCGCGTGACGATCTCCACCTCCGGCGTGGTGCCCAAGATCCTCAAGCTGGCCGAGGAGCCGCTGGGCTTCCGTCTCGCCATCAGCCTCCACGGCGCGACCAACGAGGTCCGCAACCAGATCATGCCGGTGAACAAGAAGTTCCCGCTCGAGGAACTCATTCCTGCGGCCAAGGCCTTCGCCCGCAAACACGGGCGCATGCTGACGCTCGAGTTCATCCTCATCGAGGACATCAACGACTCGCTCGAGCAGGCCAGGAAGCTCGCCGTCATCGCCCGCGAACTCCACGCGCACGTCAACCTGATCCCGTATAACAAGGTCGAAGGCCTTCCGTGGGTCCGTCCGTCCCTCACGCGTCAGGATCGCTTCGTGAAGGAACTCCGCGCGCTGGGCGTCACGGCCACGCTGCGTCGCGAGAAGGGTCACGACATCGACGCCGCCTGCGGCCAGCTCCGCTTGCAGACCGAGAAGGCCGAAGCCGGCGGGGCGACGCCGCCTCCGGCGGCCGCTTAGGCCGTCAGCGCGGCCGCGAAGGCCTTGCGATCCGGCGCCTTGAAGAAGGCCGTGCCGGCCACGAACGTATCGGCGCCGGCCTCGCGGCAGAGCCGGCCGGTCTCGACGTTGATGCCGCCGTCGACTTCGAGGCGGAAGTTCGCGCCGCGCTTCGCGCGTTCGGCGGCGACGAAGCGGATGCTCTCGAGCACCGAAGGCATGAAGGACTGTCCGCCGAAGCCAGGGAAGACGGTCATGCAGAGCACGAGGTCGACGTCGCCGAGGAACGGCAGCACGCGACGCGGATCGGCGTCCGGATTCATCGCGATGCCGGCGGAGAGCCCCGCGGCCTTGATGGCGGCGAGCGTCTTCGCGACGTCGTGGTCGGCTTCGACGTGCACGGTGAGGCGCTCGGCGCCGGCCTGGGCGAACGCCGCGACGTAACGGTCGGGATGGCTGAGCATGAGGTGCACGTCGAAGTGCAGCTTGGTCAGCGGACGGAGGTCGGCGACGACCTGCGGGCCGAAGCTGATGTTGGGCACGAAATGCCCGTCCATGATGTCGACGTGCAGCCAGTCTAGGCCGGCCGCTTCGACCGCGCGGACGCCTTGCGCGAACGCACCGTGGTCGGCGGCGAGGAGGGAGGGTGCGACGACGGCCGGGTTCATGTCACCAGGCCGTGGTGGCCGCCTGCCGGATCTGCGCGGCGATGTCGGCGAAGAGCATCGGGGCGACGCTGAGTTCTTCCGCCACGGGATCGCCGGCGTTCTGCAGCGTGGTGGTGGCGCGGAAGACGCGGTCCTTGAAGAGCGTCCGCGCGCCGCCCTGGGCGGTCAGCGTGGCGCGGACCTCGAAGGACACGCGGAAACTGTTGAAGGCGAAGGCGTCGCCGGGCTTGGTCGTGAAGCCGTCGCGACGGTATTCCGTGACTTCGGTCGTGAGCACGGCATCACCGCCGCCGAGGCGCACGCGCGGGTCGCCCGCGAAGGCGTCGGTGAGCTTCGAGTGCAGGATGGCGTGCGTGCCGGTGCGGGCGGTCGCGTTGCGGACGGGCGCGATCTCGACCGAGCGGAAGGCGGGCTTCGGACCACCCGCCTGATAGGCGGAGCAACCGCCGAGCAGCAGGGCCGTCCCGAGCAGCAGCCAGTGCTTCATCGGCTTTCCGGGCCGACGGCGCCCTTGGAGGGTTCCTTCTTGAATCCGAGCGTGTCGAGGTCTTCGCCGACGGCCTGGGGTTTGGTTTCGGCCGCCGTGCGGGGACGCGGCACGACGCCGAGGAGACGGTCGGCGAGGGTCTTCGGCGGAACGGGGTCCTTGATCATCGCGGCGAGCAGGGCTTCGGCTTCCTTGGCGGCGGCGGATTCCGGCGCGATGTTCCGGCAGGCGTTAGCCATGAGCTTCGCGGCCTCCGGGTTGTTGCGGTTGAAGAAATAGAAACGGGCGAGGCTCAGGCGGGCGCGGGCGGCGCGGTCGCGCAGGACGGCGATCTGCTCGATGGCGACCTTGGCCCGCGCGTCGTTCGGGAACTGGTCGGCGAGCGTCCGCCAATGGTCGGCGGCTTCGAGCGTCGTCGCCTGATCCCATGCGGGTCCGAGCGATTCCTGGGCACGGAGCGTCGCCAGCATCTCGAGGGCTTCCGGCGCGAACTTCGAGGTGGGGTGGTCGCTGACGAGACGTTCCAGCGCCTCGTTGGTCTTCTCCTTCAGGTCTTCGTCCTTGGCGATGCGCGCCATGCGGATGAGGCAGTCGTCCGCATACGGGCCGTTCGGCGCGAGGCGGATGGTCTTCTCCCACATCGCGATCGCGCCTTGACGGTCCCTGAACCAGGGGAACCAGCCGCCGAGGCGGCGGCGCTGGCCTTCGGCCAGACGGTTGGCGATGTCGAACTGCAGGTCCACCGCGCCGGCGAAGCCGGGGAAGCCGGAATGGCGGGCGAAGAGGTCGTCGATGATGATCGTGGCTTTCTCGAATTCCCCGCGGGAGACGAAGATACGCGCGCGGGTGAGCAGGGCGATGGCTTCGGCTTCGGCGCCGACGTTGGCCTCGCCGATGATCTCCCATTCCTTGAGGGCTCCGCCGATGTCGTCGGCTTCGAGGCGTCCGGAGGCGTGGTCCATGGCGAGCAGCAGGACAGGCAGGCGGGACGGCGGGCTCACGTCGGCGATGGTGCCGGGCTTGACCTGCCAGGCTCCGTCCTTCCGGACGAATTCCGCGCGGACGTGGGCGCCGAGCAGGAGCGCTGCGGCTAGGAGGATTTTAGAGGGAAGGTTCATGCCAGCGAAGGAGGGTCGCGCCCCAGGTCAGGCCGGCGCCGAAGGCGACGATCAGGATGAGGTCGCCGTGCTTGATCTTGCCGTCTTGCCAGGCTTCTTCAAGCGCGAGAGGGATGGAGGCCGCCGAGGTGTTGCCGTAGCGGCTCAGGTTGGAGGGAAAGCGCTCCATGCCGACGTTGAGCTGGCTGGCGACGGCCTCGAGGATACGGATGTTGGCCTGATGCGGGATGAACCAGGCGACCTCCGCCGAAGTCACGCCGCACTGCGCGAGCACGCGCTCGCAGGATTCGGCCATCACGCGGACGGCGTGGCGGAAGACTTCCTTGCCGTTCATGCGCAGGAAGTGACGTCCCTCGCGGAGGGAGTCGGCGGTGGCGGGAGCGGCCGAGCCGCCGGCCGCGCAATGCAGGAGTTCGGCATTGTTGCCGTCGGCGCCGAGCAGGTTGCCGAGCAGGCCGACGTTCTTCTCGGTGGTGGTCTCGAGGAGGACGGCGCCGGCGCCGTCGCCGAAGAGGACGCAGGTGGTGCGGTCGGACCAATCCACGACGCTGGAGAGTTTCTCGGCACCGACGACGAGGGCGCGACGATAGGCGCCGGAGCGCATCATGTCCTTGGCGACCTGGAGCGCGTAGACGAAGCCGGAGCAGGCCGCGGAGACGTCGAAGCAGGGGATGTCGCGGCGCAGGCCGAGCTTGGCCTGCAGGAGGCAGGCCGTGGAAGGGAAGGGGACGTCCGGCGTCATCGTGGCGACGATGAGCAGGTCGACGTCGGCCGGCGTCAGTCCGGCGCGCTGCAGGGCTTGGGCGGCGGCCTGGGCGCCGAGGTCAGAAGGATTCTCGCCCGGGCCGGCGATCCGGCGCTCGCTGATGCCGGAGCGGGTCTGGATCCATTCGTCCGACGTATCCACCATCTTGGATAGCTCGGCGTTCGTGAGCTTGCGTTCCGGCGTGCGGACCCCGATGGCCCGAATGAAGACTGATAGCTCAGCGCTGCTCATCGATGCGTGAGAAAAGACCCCTTGGGCGGGGAAGGGAACACTAAAACCTCAGGCTTCCTCGGGGGTGGCGGCGACCACGGCGTTCGCCTCCGCCAGCGAGGTCAGCATGCGGTGGCCGGCGCCGTGGCCGAGGGCTTCGAGCCCCAGGCGGATGGCGCTGGCGATACCCTGCCGGTTGCTGGACCCGTGGGCCTTCATGACGAGGCCGGTCAGTCCGAGCAAAGGGGCTCCGCCGTAACGTTCCGGCTTCAATTTGCCTTTCAGGTCGCGCAGGAGCGGGAACATGGCGATGCCGCCGGCCAGGTAGACCGGATTGCTCTTCACCTTGCTGCCGACCATGTCGCGGACCATGTAGACCAGGCCCTCGAGCGTCTTGAGGATGATGTTGCCCGTGAAGCCGTCGGTGACGACCACGTCACAGGCGTCGCCGAAGACGTCGAAACCTTCGACCGGACCGACGTAATTGATCTTGTCCCCCATGGCCTTCAGCAGGGCGTGGGTGCGGTTGATGCGCGGTCCGCCTTTGCCTTCTTCGGTGCCGACGGTGAGCAGGCCGACGCGCGGGCGGGCGATGCCGAGGGCGCTCTGGGCGTAGATCGAGCCAAGGACGGCGTTGTGCAGCAGCTGCGCAGGCGTGGCTTCGGGGTTCGCCCCGACGTCGAGCATGATGAAGTGGCCTTCGCGTCGCGGCATGATGGCCGCGAGGGCGGGTCGTTCGGCGCCTTCCATGGGGCGCACTTTGATGGTGCCGGCGGCCACGAGGGCCTTGGTGTTGCCGGTGGAGACGACGGCGTCGACTTCGCCGGCCTTGAGCATCTCGAGGGCGATCACCATCGAGGAATCACGCTTCGACTTGAGCACGGCCATGGGTGCGTCGTCGGACGCCACGATGCTGGCGGCCTGGCGGAATAAGACGCGGGAGTTCTTCAGCGCTCGGTGATCCGAGGCGAGCATGCGCAGGTTGTCCTCGTGGCCGACGAGGACCAAAGTGTCATCCGGGCCGATGATCCCGTCCTTGAAGGCGAGGGCGGCGGCGGCCACGGCTTCCGAAGGCCCCATGTCACCGCCCATGCAATCAAGGGCGATACGGTGGCCTTTCTTCGGAGTGGCTTCGGTCATGAGATCGGGCTGAGCCCGGGGTGGAGCTTAAGCTCCGGTGTCCAGGACCTGGCGACCGCGATACTTACCCGTGGTCGGGTCGACGCGGTGGGAGCGACGAAGGGCGCCGGATTCGGCATCCTTGACGAGTTTCGGGGCGCGGAACTGGTTGGCGCCACGACGGAGTCGGCTGCGGCGTTTGGACTGTTTACGTTTCGGGTTGGCCATGGTTCTACGCTTGGATGAGGGTCGGTTCTACCCCTCCCGCCCCCTCGGTCAAGCCCCCTTTCCATTCCCTTGCGATTGTGGGCAAGTTCGGTTGGCTGGGGCGATGCCTGGCCATCCCGCCCTTTTTCTGGACCGCGACGGTAATCTGATCCGCGACCACCACCACACCTGCCGGGAAGAGCAGATCGAGCTGATTCCGGGCGTCAAACCCGCCCTGGAGGCATGCCTGCGGGCCGGTTACCGTCTCTTCATCCTCACGAACCAGAGCGGAATCAATCGCGGGATCTTCACCTGGGACCAATACCATGCCTGCAATCGGCGTATGCTGGAACTGCTCGCCCTGCCGGCGCCGGGCATCTTGGAGATCAAGGCCGCCCCGGAACGCCCTGATGAGCCTTCCCTTTATCGCAAACCGAGCCCGCGCTTCATCCTCGAGAAGATCGCCGAGCACGGACTGGATCCGGCCCGCTGCTGGATGACCGGTGACCGCGTCACGGATTGGGATGCCGGCCTCAATGCTGGCATTCGTTCGTGCGCGATGCGCAGCGGCGCCGCCAAGTCCGAAGAGCTCGCGCAGGCCGCGGCCCGCGGCTTCGCGGTGCACGACGACTTCCCGGCTTTCGTCCGGGCCGAGCTGAAGCTGGCTTTCTAGCCCAACAAAAAGGACGAACCGGTTGGTTCGTCCTTTGATCGCCTGAGCGGGAAGGTTAGGCCTTGGGCTTTTCCTTCTCGCAGGGGCACTTGCCGTCCTTCTTCTCTTCGCCGGCAACAGCCTTGGGCTTTTCCTTTTCGCAAGGGCACTTGCCGTCCTTCTTTTCTTCAGCGACGACGGAGGCCTTGGGCTTTTCCTTTTCGCAGGGGCACTTGCCATCCTTCTTCTCTTCGGCGCTGACGAAGGAAGCGGTGACGGCGAGAAGACCGACGGTGAGGGCGAGGAACTTGAGGAACTTGGAGTTCATGGTGTGGACCAGCAGTGTCGCCTATATCCGGACCAAGTCAATCTGGCCGAGGGCATTCTCGGTGATGATTTACCCTAGGGGTGCAGCGCTTGACGTAGTTTCCCAAGTTCGGGTAATATTTGTTGCAAACCACTGCCAGGCAACCAGTTGCTACCGCTTTTAGTCTGATAGATATGCCCTTTATTGACGCAAGTGAGGTCCTTGATCACTGGAATCCGACCCATTTCGGCGATTTTCTCGGGGTGGGCTGCGATAGCCCCGTTCGTCTCGGCGTTCTGAATCCAAATCACGGCATCGGGTTTGGCCGCCGCCAGCAACTCCCAGTCCAACTTCACCCAGGAGCCCTGGCTGAGGCCCGATCGGAACGCCGCGTGGGCTAGCGGTTCGGCGAGATAACTTTCAGGTCCGGCCATCACGCCATCCCAGATGACGATGATCTTCTTTGGCGGCGCCGCTGAGCCGCCCGCCATTCGTAAGATGATTTCACTGGCGGCTTGGCCGCGTCCGGTTGCCTCGCCGAGAAGTCTGATGTCCTTGCGCACCGAATTGCGAGCCTCCGCGTGCAGTACGATCGTGCGCAGGCCGGCCTGCGCGCACTTCTCGGCCCAGAGAGGATTCGCCATGCGCGGGAGGATCACGAGGTCAGGCCGGGTCTTCAGCAGCCGCTCGAGATCAGGTAGGAAGACGTCCGCGTCGCGCGCGGCCGGATGATCCTTCGGCAACGGGCACCAGCGGGTCGCCATGACGATTTCCTCCGCGCAGCCGAGGTCGAGCAACGTCTGCGTCGCCCCCGGGCTGTAGCTGGCGATGCGCGGTCCGGCCGCGTCCAGCGTCAGGCAGGTGGCCAGCCAGAGCAGGAGCGCTCGCATCAGGCCGAAAGCACGCGGGCGAGCCGCATCGCCGCGTCGAAGCTGCCGCGGTCCGCCTTGTTTCGTCCGGCGAGATCGTAGGCGGTGCCGTGGTCAGGGCTCGTGCGCACGTGGCGCAATCCGAGGCTGAGGTTTGCGGAGGTCGAGAAGTCCACGGCCTTCAGCGGCGCGAGGCCTTGGTCGTGGTAGATCGCGGCGACGGCGTCGAATTCACCCTGCAGGTGGCGATGGAAGACCGTGTCGCCCGGCAGCGGGCCGGTGACGTCGTGGCCGGCGGCGCGCAGGGCTTCGACGGCGGGTCGGATGATGCGGTCGTCTTCCTGGCCGAGCAGGCCGCCTTCGCCGGCATGCGGGTTGACGCCGCAGACGGCGATTCGCGGGCGATGGTCGCCCAGTTTCTTGCGCAGGGCGATCAGCGCGAGGACGGTGCGACGGATGTCGGCTCCGGTGACGGCGCGAGGGACTTCGGCGAGCGGGATGTGCCAGGTGACGAGTCCGACGGTCATCTTGCCGCCGGCGAACGCCATCACCGGCTCGCCATTCCAGCGCGAGGCGAAGAACTCGGTCTGCCCCGGGAAATCATTGCCGACGCCGGCGAGGCCTTTCTTGTTCACCGGTCCGGTGACGACCGCGGCGAAGCGACCGCCGGTGGTGCCGCGGGCGGCGAGTTCCATCGCTTCGATTGCGATCAGCTGTCCGGCGTCGTCAGGCTGGCCGGGACGGGTGATGAAATCCGCGGGCCCCACGGCTAAGCCGCGACCGAGCGAGGCGATCCAATCGGCCGGGCCGATGGGCATCACCGAGTCGGCCTGCTCCGGATGGGCCTGCAGCCAGCCCGCGAGGAGTTCCGGGCCGACGCCGGCCGGATCTCCGCAGGTCACGGCGATGGGCAGGGCGCTCATGCGGGCGAGGCGAAGCGGCCGCGCTTGCCGCCGAGGAAGAAGTTCAGGAAGTCACGCGCTTCCGCGGTCTCATAGGCGCCGGTCGCCAAGGCCTCCTGCGCCAGCGTTGGGCAGGCGCCCTGCGTGGCGTAGACGGCGTGGTAGGCGCGCTTGATCTCCGTGACGGCCGCGACCGGCACCGCGCGGCGACGGAGGCCGACAAGGTTGAGGCCGGCGACGAGGTTGCGTCCGTGCGCGAGGGCGTTGGGCGGCACGTCCTCGGTGATGACGGCGTTGCCCGACACGAGGGCTCCGCCGCCGATGCGGCAGAATTGGTGGACCGCGACGCCGCCGCTGACGAAAGCCCGGTCGCCGACGTGGACATGGCCGCCGAGCATGCAACCGTTCGCGAGGATGACGTGGTCGCCGAGCACGCAGTCGTGGGCGACGTGGCTGCCGGCCATCAGGAGGCCATCGGCGCCGATGACCGTATTCTCGCCGGCCTTGGTGGCGCGATGGACCGTGACGTGCTCACGGATCACCGTGCGGTCACCGATGACCGTGCCGGAGTCCGTCGTGGGGTCGAAGGAAAGGTCCTGCGGATCGCCGCCGACGACCGCGAAGTGGTCGACGCGCACGCCTGCGCCGAGGCGGGCGCGGGCTTTGACGATCGCGTGCGCCGCGATGCGGCAGCCGGCTCCGAGCGTCGCGCCGGCCTCGATGATCGCGAACGGTCCGACCGCGACGTCGGGCGCGAGGCGGGCGGAAGGGTGGACCTGGGCGGAGGGATGGATCACTTCGGAGGGAGGGCGGCGCCGAACAACTCAAGCTGGGCGGCTTTGACCATATCGTAGACGCGGAGCAGGCGGAGCAACTGCAACGTATCGGATTTGGCGTAGCTCTGGTTCGATTCGACCGCCTGGACGAGGTTCTCGAGGATGGTCCGGAAGGTCAGCACATGGTCGACCCCGCTCTCCCGGAGCAGCGTGATGCTTTCGGAGCGCTGCGGTTCCGTCGCCGGGATGCCCGGCAGCACCAGGATCTTGGCGAGGGGCTGGCCCTCGGTCGGCGTGAGGTCGGCGAAGGCCTCCTTGGCCGCTTCGACGGCTTCCTTGCGGACGAATTCCAACAGGTCGCCTTTCTTGATCATCGTCGGCGTGATGGCTTTCGTCGTGTGCCAGGCTTTCACCGCGACGACCGCGGCGGACAGGCCCGGCAGGTCGGAGCTGAAAAGCTGGAACGGGGTCTCGCCGCCGCGCCGCGGGGACGGATTGATCACCAGCAGGTCGCCTTCTTCGTCGGCGCGTTTCCGGCGGGATTGGACGGCGTACTTCCGCGACTGGCGCACGAAGAAACCGTTCATCTCGAAATACTCGCGGACCAGACTGTCGTCGAAACCCGCCATTGGCCGCTAGGATGCGGTCGAACCGCCCGTCTGGTCAACCCGCGATAAGGGTCAGAGGACGAAGTCGGCCGGCGCGATCGCCACCGTGAACTCGCCCTTGAGCGAGCCGCTCTTCAAGGCCGGCACCAGCTCGGCCAGCGGCGCGGTACGGATGGTCTCGTGCAGTTTGGTGAGTTCGCGGCCGACGCAGACGACCCGGGCGGGACCGAGGATCTCCAGCATCTCATCGAGGAAGTCGCCGATCCGGTGACAGGATTCGTGCAGCACGACGGTCTCGTCCGCGGGCTTGAGGCCTTCGAGGAAGCGACGGCGGGCGGCCGATTTCGGCGCCAGGAAGCCGACGAACCGGAAGGCGTTGGTCGGCAGTCCTGAAGCGGAGAGCAGGGCGACGATGGCGCAGGGGCCGGGCAGGGGCGTCACGGTGAGCCCGCGGCGACGACATTCGCGGGTCACGCGGAAACCAGGGTCGCTGATGCCGGGCGTGCCGGCGTCGGTGATCAAGGCGATGCGGGCGCCGCCCGCGACCTTGTCGGCGATGAGGACGGCCGCGTCCTTCTCGTTGTGCTCGTGGTAGGCGAGCATCGGCTTGGAGATGTCGAGATGACGGAGCAGGCCGCCGGTCACCCGCGTGTCTTCGCAGGCCACCAGGTCGCACTCCGCGATGGCCTCACGGGCGCGCGCGGTGATGTCACCGAGGTTGCCGAGAGGCGTGGCCACGACCCAGAGCCGACCGGCCGGGCGGCCGTCGGCGCCTGCGTCGCGGGCGGTCATCAGCGGCGGTAGCCGGAACCAGGCGTCGTGACGCCCGGGAGGCCGCCCTGCCAGTTGGCAGGCTGAGACTGAGGTAGCATGGAGTCGGCCGGCTTCTCGACGGTCTCGCAGCCGACCAGGCCGCCGAGGCAGGCAAGGAGGGCGAGAGCGATGGTGAGGCGGGTGGACATCTTACTTGCTGGCGAGCTTGGTGGAGGGAACCAGCGAGACCGAGGCGGCCTTGGCGATCGCGCCGAGGTCGAGGTCCTTGTCGGGCTGGAGCTGACCGTAAGAGAGGGCGCCTTTCACGGAGGAGATCTGGACCTTACCGATCTTCTTGCCGTCGACCTTCACGTCGAAGACGGCCTTTTCCTTGATGCCGTTGGCTTCGCCGACGGAGAAGGCGACGATACCCGACTTGGCGTCGAGGGCCAGGACGTTGGTCAGGACGGAGTCGGTCGCGGCTTCGACGGCCACGGCGACGGCGGTGGGAGCATCGCCTTCCTTGGCGGGCTCACCGAAGGGGTCGCGCTGGAAGCCGCCCGG